>OFMP01001760.1_pt1 | contig 10488 bp, 13 predicted proteins | sample 1541841 | NCBI WGS metagenome assembly OFMP01 (sample SAMN04209226, study PRJEB22552) | human gut metagenome | biome: gut; material: feces | host: Homo sapiens | place: USA: Oklahoma
GTTAATTTATTGCTATCTAACGTCTGATTAAATTGATAACCTGTCTTTTCCCATCCTTTAGATTTTTCGGCAAAATTATTTATTGCAATCTTTTTATTATGAGCATTATATGCTTCTTTTAATTCTTCCCACGAATCATAATATTTCCACATTTTTACTTGTGATGCAGTCAATATAATTTTGATATTTTCCTTAATTACATCATGCTTTTTGCCCCACGGATCAGAAACTATTGCACTTGGTTTAACACCTTCAACTTCGTCTAGCTGTAAGAACTTTCTAAAATCTAAAGGAAATACACAACCTTTAATATGTCCACAACGAATCTGACAAGAATAAGGTAACACTCCCGGCAGAAACATTCCTGCACCATCTGTCTGCGATATTTTAATGTCCTCATTCCTTACTGATATATTAGTGATACTATTATCATCATGGTCAATGCACTCAACTTTTTCATTAATAATAGTCTCAAAATCTGGTACAATCAAACAATCATCAAGTGTTAGCTGATAATCATTCGGTATAAATGAAGTGGAAAGCAGCAGTCCATTATATGCAAGTCTTTTTCCAATATTGCAACCGCCCTTTGCATTTACTACATCATCTGGCAACCCTAACATAATCTCCTGTTCATGTTCCTTGCAAAAATCTTCTTTTAAAAGAATACTCTCTCCACGCTTCATCTGATTTGTTGTGCTTGTATAAAAGATATAATGCTGTCCGTCAATATCTAAACCTCGCTCAATAATCTGGTGCAATACTTCATTGAGCTTTGATGTCTTAAGATATACAATCTCCATTACAAGAGGATTCGGTTCAGAAAAATCCGTAGCCATTCTAGCAATCTCACTTTCAGCTAGTGCAACTTGTTTATCAATATTTTCACGCTCTGAACCTTCAATTATCTTACCTTTATCATCATAATCATATAAGTATAGTCGGTTTCTATCAATTTTTCTAATACCTTTATAAGAAGCTATACATTTATCTCGTGTTTTCTTTGCTAAAACTTTTTCTTTTTTTTCTTCTTTATATAGCATATGGTAACTACGCTCTTCATCTGTAAGAGCATCAAATGTACTTAACTTATATATTCTAAATCTTCTCGGCTCAAATTTTTTCTTATCGTTCATTCACATTCTCCCATTCATAAAATTCTTTTGTACTATATCATTCTCTTTTTACATCATATAAGTTGTACTTTGAGTTGTTCTGAAATAATCATCTGGATTCTCACCAACAGCAGCTAATTCTTCTCTTGATTTCTCTATAAGCCTATTTATTTCATCCTCTGATACATTAAGTGCTTTCGCTATATCACTTGTACAATAAAATTCTTCACCTGCTAACTGTGATAACTGAGCCTTTAACGTCAGAAAAATCAAATCATATGTAAGACCTTGCTCTTTTCCACTATCTACCATTGACTCAACATGTTCTTTTGAAATATATTGTCCATAATTGGTTAAAATGTTCTGAATAACTGTTTCTCTAGTCATGTTCATACCCCTTTCTATATTCCCCACATCTGTTTCAAATCGTTTACATATCCCATCATTTCCGCATTACCTGTTTCCTTATTATCAGGATGATATGTATTCGCAAGTACACGATAGAACTTTTTCAATATAGGTTTGTCCTCTTCGGTCGGAATTAAATCTAATAAATTCTTCATAAGTTCATCTTGTTCTCTTGCAGCTTTCATAGATTTTTCATTTATTTCATTTTGTAACCTTACAACTTCCTCATATGCTTGTTTCCATACCATACGAAAATCATCTTTATACTTTTCTGGAATTTTTCCCATCTTATAATCCGAAGGATATTCTTCATAGATTGAATCTTTATAAAATATATTTTCCTGACCTTCATTTTCAATGTATATTACACATTTCCAAAAAGAAGGAAAACTATCAGTGTGATTATCCTTATCCCATCTGTATTTAACAGGACACTTAACATCTAAAGCATAGAATATTGAAGTACGTCTTTTTATAATATCGTTCTTTTCAGCCTGTAATGATTTAATGGTCTTATCTATCTCATTTATTCTCTTATCCAACTTATCAATCTGTTGTTTTGGTGTTGTCGGCTTTTGATCTGCACTCTTAACTTCCTTATATGCAGCGTCAACCGACACTTTCTTATCACGCAACTTTTGTTTCAGTTCTTCATTATCAGACTTCATTACAATATCCATCTTTCTATATGTTCCCTCCGAAGCACCTGTCGCTTTTGCCATTTCTTTTCGTGTGTCAACCTTCGGTAAATTTGTCGAACCTTTACCACCTAAAGATTGATTTTTCTTTGCTTTCTGTTCAAAGACACTCTTGAATTTCTGGACAATCTCATATTTTTCTGCTTCTGATAAATTCCTACGTCCTAACTGTTGTTCCAACATCCAATGCTTTACATCATCCCTAGTTTTCAAAGTTGTTTCAGTGATTGTATAAATATTCCAATTAGGACAAACAAGATTATTTTTCTTTAAAATCTTATATCTGTTGTGTCCATCAATAATGATATATTTCCCGGTACATGGTTCTTCCCAAACCTTAATAGGATCGAGCATACCATTTTTCACAACACTCTTTTCCAATCGGTTAAATTCTTCTGATGTAAGAACCGGTAACAATTCTTCAAATTCCTTATCAATAATTAAATCGTCTATCTTTAACATAATATCTATTCTCCTTTATACACTAATAATTGATTCCGTTAAGTTCATCAATTCTCGATTTTGCCGAATACAACATCTTGTTCAATAAATCTCTTTTAAATTTATCATCCAATTCTGCCTTATCAACTCTGCTCATAAGAGCATCAAATGACTTACACAATTTGTCATAGTCGATTGTAGGCTTATTGCTTTTGATATTTAATTCTCGTCTAACACGTTCCTGTGCTTTCCTTCCTCTTACTGCTTTGTCAGCACGAGTATGTAATTTGTTAGGTGATACAGTTAATTGTTCACCCTTTTTATTTACAAGTACAGCCTTCCTATCCTCTGTAATCGCAATAAGTTCACCATAGATATAACTTGTTGGATTGTATTTTGCTGGCATATAATATGTTCTTCCTATTTTTAAATTTTCTCCTTTACTCATACACAATTACTTCTACAGGTGTACACTCTTTCATAAGTTCATCCCATGTAACTTCAACAAATTTACCACCCTTATAGTCATAATTAGCTTCATCTAAATAGACAAAAATGCAGCAGTTTTTAATACTTTCATCAATAATTTTCCCAGTAATTTGAGTACATAGTTTATATGCTTTTTCCCATTTCATAGAACTTATTGCCTCAAAGCTATATGTTGTAACCCAAATACCAAAAGGAATATCTAATAGTCCAATATAATCCTTATCTGTGTACGAAAATGTTTCGCCTACTCTGTAATATTTTTTCTCTGTAATTGCTTTACTCATATATATATATATAATTCTCCTTCTTCTATCTAATTTTATTTGCAGACGTTCGCAAGAACGGATGCAAGGGCATGAGCTTCGTAAGAAGCGATTGACCAACTGTCTGTGACATAATATATTAGTGGGAACATCCCACACCCTGTTAGCCAGCCATCTTAGCTTGCCACCCTTGAAGGGTGTCAATCTAATCTGTCAGCCTTTTTCGTTGATGTGTCCTGTCAGTTGCTTACGCAACATGCCAGTCCAATCAAGCGAAAATCATTATCAGTTGTAACTTTATTTATTTTTCCATTCTCATTTTGGGTGGGTTTTCCTAATATAATATATTAGAGAATCCCCCCTAAAAATTTACACAATCATGTAATAACCTCTTTTATCAGTTTTCATATCATCAAATAACTTTTTTATTGTCTGATTATCTTTTCTAGTATTTTTGAATGAATCATTATTCATTCCTGTATCTTGTAATAACTCATTTAACTTAAATACTTTTCCAGATTTTTGTTTATCACACCATTCTATAATCTTTTGTGCATTTGTCATTTTCTTTCCTTCTGGTGGCTTTCTATCCCTAATTTTTTCAATCAGTAATTCTTCGGGAGTATCTTCATATTCAAATATTGTTCCATAGGGTTTATATCTTTCTTCGATCATTGAAGATAACTCACTGTACAGTGAATCATTAGAATTGTAGAAAGTCCAGATATGAACTGTTTCTGTATTGCTATAATTTCTGATTGCCAATCTGAATATATTCTGTTCAAAATCAGCTAACATACATCTAAGCATGACGGATGTTATAATGCTTTCGTATTCCTTGTTATGATTTTTACTTAATGCACTAAAGAAATCCAGTGATTCTTCTTCTGACATATCCATAAGCTGCCTGTATGTTTCCATATGACAACCGCAATATATAAAGAAATATGCCATGTTAGGAAATCTGTTCATTCCAATGTGTGCCATTCTGTATAAACCCTTGAAGTCATTGAATCCTTTAAGGTTTCCAAAATACCCTACATTGTCAAATTCCTTTTGAAATCGTCTTAGCAAATCACTATATATTACTATTAAAATTTCACGTTGCTTTCCTATGCCATGTTTTAATTTATTTTTCAAGTATTTAATGATGATATTTGAGGTTGTGATTGCTCTTTTATTTCCTTTACACATGACATTTTTGCTAGTGGAAATCTGAACATTTGTTATTAACATATTCAAAGGTTTATTATATTTTTCTCCTGTTACAATCTCAACATAATCAAGGTCATATCTCGGATCAATATCTGCCGTTGCATCAAATACAAAAAACTTTTTATCTTGTCCCAAAAAGAAATGATTCCTATTATCTACGACCAGCACAAATGAGCGTTCATAGTTTCCATATTTTTTCTTTACAGAATTAAATATTGCTCCATTCTTAGCAATCTCCTTTAGGCATTGCATATCTTTCCATATGCAATTATACTGTTTTGTCAAAGACTCTATATTGTCTTGTAATACTGAAAAAAGTAAATCATCATTTGGTGTTATACTGGAATATCGTGTATCTTTCCAATATATAGTAACATTAGAATCCTTCAGTAGTTTTTCCTTCTCGTCCATCTGTTCAAGCAGTCTATCCTTAAATGCCTTATACTCTCTTATTACAAACTCCTTGTCCTTAACTTCATCGGACAGCCCTTTATATAATGCCGCCTCGATTCTGGACAAGTTATCGCTGTCGATTGTGACAGTTTCTGAAAATTGTGGGCTTTCATCAAAGATAACAATATCTCTTTTTAATGTTTCTCCATTATAAGTAAACGAGAAAAGTTGTTCTCTGATATTATCTCCTAACATGAAATAACGCTGTGTAGAAAGTAGAACTATTGGCTTATAATGTTGCTTGATAAGTTGCTCCTTAAATGGTTCATCTGATCTCAGTACAATGACACTTTTTTCAAATTCCTTATAGTGGTATTCAATGCCCCACTCTTTGAAAATTTCTCCCCAATACTTTTCTGCTTCTATTCTGTCTTTATTAGTGCTGGACAGCTCCTCTAATCTCTTAATTGAATCCGTTATAACTAATAATCCTTGAGGTCTATGCCGTCCACCATAAAAACTATCTCCAATGCAGCAATGCATAAATGTATGAATAAACGTTGATTTTCCTATGCCGCATCTATTAGCAAAACAAGTAACTTTGTCTGTATCTCGGTTGGTTGTGATTATTTCAAATGTGTCTTTAAAAAATTGCATTTGCTTTTCGTCAAATCCATACTCAGGAAGGTATGTTTCAAAATCATCCCATGTTAATTTAGTTTTTTCTCTATTCTGCTTGCCATTTGCCATACACTCACACTCTCTTTCTGTACTTCATCATAGTGTCGTGTAAAGCTGACGAATCCTCAAAGAAGAAAACCTTTAACTTATCATCCTTCTCTGAATCCTCAACTTTTAAAATTTTAAATCCGTTATTACATAGCCAATTTGTCATTGCTAATGATCTGACTATGTACATATTCATCTTATTAGTTCCTTTGTAAATAGTTTATCCCTCCGATCTTAAATACCATATCCTTCTTCGTTCCATCTGTCACACTGCTGCTTTGCCGATTCATAATCTGCAAATATCCGATTTTCCTTTACTTTTCCATAATTTTCGATGTTATAGCATAGTTCATCTTCTCCATACAATTTGTGCGTATAGAAGATACATAATATTTTTAATGGCTTGTCTTTCTTTGATTTTACAACCCATTTGAATCTTTTCTTCTTGCCGTTTGTATAACATTTACGACCTACCAAATGTACTTCCTGCCCTACATCAAATTTATTGTCAATCTGAATCATTTTTTACACCTCTCTTTTAATTTAATGTAGGCACACCACCATAAAGGTAATATGCCTGTGATTCCGTCAAATATGTAATCAGCATCTTCACTGATAATTATTTTGTTTTAATAAAAGGGGGATTCGTAAATACGTTCTGAATTGTAACTATTCGCTTCAATAGTCGGTTGCTTCATCTCACTGCTACAATAATCTCTGTCTATTTATAATATTCTCTGTTAGAAAATTACTTTTTACATTATTAACATCCACATGGATATTTCAAACTGTCATAATACTGTTCCAATTCTTCTATATCCATTTCAACCCATTGCAACATTGGTATTTTTACTCCAAATTCATTCATAATTTTCATAGCAAGCTGGCATCTAGGATCATCTTCCACTTTCCATTCATGTTTTTGCACATTTAAGGCAATAAAACCTTTTTCGTTTTTACTTGGCTCAAACTCTACATCCTCGTTGTCATGTACTTTTTTGAACCCTTCTCCTTTAATATTGCTATAGTGGAAAAAATACTCGTTTCCATCGTCACCAATAATGAACCCAAAACCACGTACTACATTGAACCATTTGACTGTACCTAACATTTCAAATTCCTCCGTATTCTAAAAATTCTCTTTCATAGGATTGATAGCGCACTTTTCTGTAAAGCCATCAATCAGTTTGTCAAAACAATCTGGACAAATATCTAAATCAAGCATTTTTCCATCATGATTACTTCCATAGCCGATACGCTCATGGATGCTAATAAGCATCTGACCTTCAAATACTTGTTCTGCTGTCCTTCCACACACATTACAACGTGTTAATCCTTTTGCCATAGTTTCTGTACTCCTTACTCATTTTTCCATGTGATGTTTAATATACCATCAGATATTTTCTCACCATGTGAACCTGTAGCATCCTTAACAGTCTTAAACAAAGTGTATGATACTGATTCAGCACATGTATGTCCTTTTTCATCCTCTTCCGATGGTATAAAGCTCCATGTTCTTATGTCGTATTCATGTCCATCTATGTTCAGAAAAATATTTCTGTTCCACTCTATATCATCAATGATAATCTCCGAACATTTCATCTTTGCTTTTGTGACAACAGCTTTTACAAACTCCTCAAGCCACTGAATATATCCCTTGTCAGTTACGTTGTTTGTAATTTCAAGATAGTTCTGGTCTGTAAAATCGCAACCAAGAGCCGAACTAGCGATAACTCTGCCATCCCATTCAACACCATCAAATGCAGATGCTTTGTCCTTATAGTAGAATATAGACTCTGCTTTAATAGGTACTTCGCAAGCATACTCTATTACCACATAATCATAGTAACCATCAGAATACGGCAGATTCTTTTCTTTGCAGACCTTGATAAATTTATTCAATATCTCTTCTGATTCCTTAAACTTATCAAGCTCAAGTACTACCTCGTAATCTGGTGCTGTGTTTGTTTCATTGTCAATAAATCTTAATAATCTATACATGTGATTCTCCTTTCCTGTACAGGCAGAATAAGCTAAATGCTTGCAGTTTCTTTTAACAATCGAACAGATTGACCGCTTTATATTATATTGTTCTCTCTTTAGTTGCTATGTTTTTTTAAAAACAGTAAATTAATTTCCATAAATGGCTGATTAAATGGTTTTACAATAATCGTCTTAGAATTGGATTTTGCATTATCCTTTACATAAAATTCATTTATAGAATCATCTATAACTGGAACCTCATAGCTTACTAAATCATTACTAATGTGCAGCTTCCAAGCATCTTCGTTCAACGTATTCACATATATTCGAGTAGCATTAGTTATCTTTAAGTCAAAACCAAAAAGGTCTGTAATCCTTGCACTTATACAACAATACTTATTCTCATCACGTATAGTTTCGTCTAAGAAATTTTTTAACTGATATACGTCCATTTCATCATAATCTTTTGTACTTATTTCGTCTGTATGAATAATCATTAGAGACATAATATGACCATTTTTAAGGATACATGAAATATATAATGTATCAATTTCTGCATCATAATTACTTTTTACAGATAAAATATCTTCCTTTTTAAGGTTATACGCTATATCATCGAACATAGTACATGACTGCGAAAACCCATAACTATCCTTATACTCTGTAAATTTATTAATCTGAATACTCATAATAAGATGTCCCTCTTCTGTATACTCTCTTAGTCTTGTAAGCTCAAAATTGTTTACTGAATTGAATAAGTCCTTTAACTCCACTTTCTGTCCGTTTGCAACTGCTTTTACAATTTTGTTCATAATAATTTTCCTCCGTTTATGCTTATTTTGTTATACTTGCAACCAATCTATCACGCATGGTTGATTTTGGTTTCTGTGGTTTTTCGACTGGTTTAGTCGCTAAAAAGTTAATATTCATATCCATTGATAAATCATCATCTTCCATGACCTTTTTAACTCTGTCTTGCTCCGCTTTGATTGATTCAGCCAACTTATTAATAAAGGTTTTTGGGAATGATAGACCTGCCAAATAAAGCACTGTATCCTCTGTCTTACCATACCCGCAATAGTAATCAATCGGCTCACCGACAACATTAATAACATCGGCAACATCAATAGTATCTTTTGTATCTGGCTGTGATAAGCCGATATATTTGACTCGCTTATTAGGTTCAAGTGATACATAGATTCCTTCATTAATAGTGGAAAGTAAATCTTCCTTTGTTCCTGTTGCCTTATGGATCATTGCTATACCAGGAGTCTCTAACAATTTTTTCTGCTCTGCTATGTCAATCACACCTCTAATCGAAGTATTTTTTGCCACATTAATATAAGCTTCAAACAAATTTGCAAAGCTACGATTGATTGAGAACTTGTCCTCTCTCTGATTGTTGTCGAGTATAAAGATAGAGCATAACTCGTTCTTTATCTCTATAATCTCTGATAAAGCCTCATATGTGTTGATTCTAGCTTGCAATGATTCATTCATTGAAGGAAGTATGATAACAAGACCAACTTTCTTGTTTGGATTTTCAGCTATTACAGATGCCAAAAATGTTCCAAGTCCCGAACCTGTACCGCCTGCAAGTGAATACACAACAAAGATATACTGCTCTGTAATCTGATTATCAAGCGTATTCATAACATCATCAACAGACTCCGCTAATACTGCTTTTGCTTTATTTCTGTCTTTGCTTGCTCCCTCGCCATTTGAGATATGTAACTTGTTAGGACTATCAATTAAATCCAAGTCCTGCTTTGCAAGATTTATATAGTAAGATTTATAATCCTTGCGCTCCAACATCTTTACGACATTAGCACCTGCTGCACCTACTGCAATAAATCTTATGTCATTTTTCAATTCATTACTCATGTAATAAGATTCCTTTCATTTCTTTTCCTGTTGCTGTAATGTAAAACATATCAGCTTTGTTACTTTTCAGTTTAGAGGTTACATAACCTAAATCACGTAATCCCCACACTTTTCGATTGATTGTGATTTGTGAATAGGTATGTTCTTCTTCTGTATTAATCACGCTTCCAATCTCACGAAGTGTCATGCCAGTACCCGGTGTTGTTGCATTGTTTTCTTCCAGAACTGCCAAGATACATAACTGTAACTTATCAATTTCCACCCATTTTCACCTCTTTTCAATACATGGACGATAGCCAATCAAATCATGTGAATGTAAAAAATTTTAGGCATTTCAGCCTTCATATATACATTCTCTCTTTTTCATTGACTTTTTGTGTAATTGTTAATGTTCAAAACTTTTGTTCTATTATCAATATAATAAAACTGTTGCGGATTACTCCACGATTCATAAAATATTTTTGGAAATTGTGAGCGAATTGCTCAAAGACTTTTTTATTTGATATTTTCAAACATATCTGCTATAATGAATTTTGCGTTAATACATAAGTGCAGATTCAAGTCTGTGCAATTTCTATTTCACTATGACTCGCCAAAGCCATATGTGATATAGACCTTTCAAGAGTCGGTGTCGCCAAACATCGGCTCTTTCCTTTTGTCTATATATTTTAGAAGAATCTAAACTTTTGCCCTTTTGACAAGTTTAATATTATCACCATTTTATATACATGTCAAGTATATTTTTTACTTATTTTGTATTTTTTATACTTATTGACTTTGTATTAAGTAACCTTTATAATAATAAGTAATTTATGTAATGAATATAAAGAGCTGTCTAATTATTCAACAGCTCCTCAAAAAAGAGGTATA
>OFMP01001763.1_pt1 | contig 10471 bp, 8 predicted proteins | sample 1541841 | NCBI WGS metagenome assembly OFMP01 (sample SAMN04209226, study PRJEB22552) | human gut metagenome | biome: gut; material: feces | host: Homo sapiens | place: USA: Oklahoma
GGAGCGGTGTAGAAGCCGGTCATGATGTAGCACTGCTGCACCTCGTCCGGGTTCGCCTTGGCCCACGCGTTGTCCTTGCGGGTGGTGTAATAGGTGGAGTAGATCTTTGCGTCGGCATCCTTCAGCTCCTGCGGAAAGTCGGTGCCGTCGCAGTCGCGGATGGCATCCGCGCCCCACTTTTTCAGGATCTGCAGCGTTTCGGGCACCACGTCCAGATCGGTCGGGATCGTTACGCGCCCGGTCATTTTATTTTCTTCCATGGGAATTCTCCTTTACCTCTCTCTTATCCTCAATCCCGATAGGGGGCGTTATAGAGCGCCAGCACGGCCAGCAGCGCGTCGACCTGCGCGTCCGTCGTGGCCCACGAGGTCACGAACCGCACGGCCTGGTGCGCCGCGTCCACGCGGGCGGTCGTGTTGAACGCGACCTGCTCCTGCAGCCGCGCGATCTGCGCATCCGACAGGATGGGGAAGATCTGGTTCGTCGGCGAGGGCACGTACATTGCGATGCCGCGGTCCGAGAGCGCGGCGGCGATGCGCTGCGCCTGCGCGTCCGCGTGCCGGCCCAGCTCGAGCCAGAGGTCGTGCGCCATCGCGGCGGCGAACTGCACGCCGAGCAGGCGGCCCTTGGCGAGCATGGCGCCGTTGCGCTTCATCGCGCGGCGGAAGCCCGGCTTGAGCGCGTCGTTGACGATGACCATTGCCTCACCGAAGAGCAGGCCGTTTTTCGTGCCGCCGATGTAAAACGCATCGCACAGCCGCGACAGGTCCTCCGGCTGCAGGTCGCTGCCCGCGGCCGTGAGCGCCTGCGCCAGCCGCGCGCCGTCGAGATACAGGTACATCCCGTGCGCGTCGCACGCCGCGCGCAGGGCGGTCAGTTCCGCCCTGGTATAGACAGTGCCGAGTTCCGTCGCGTCGGACACGTACGCCATGCGCGGCAGCACCATGTGCTCGTCATACACGCCCGGCGCAGCGCAGTGCTGCGCGGCGGCGTCGGCGATGGCGGCGGGGGTGAGCTTGCCGTCCGCGCCGGGCACGGCGATCACCTTGTGGCCGGTGGCCTCAATCGCGCCGGTCTCGTGCACATTGATGTGGCCGGTGTCGGCCGCGACCATGGCCTCCCACGGGCGCAGGAAGGCGGCCGCGGCGAGCTGGTTCGTCTGCGTGCCGCCGACGAGGAAGTGCACGTCGGCGTCCGGGCAGGCGAAGCGGGCGCGGATGGCGTCGGCCGCGCGGCGGCAGTCGTCGTCGAGCCCGTAGCCCGGCGTGGAGCAGAGGTTGGTGTCGCACAGGGCGCGCAGCACGTTCGGGTGCGCACCCTCGGAGTAATCGTTCTGAAAGCGGAGCATGGCGGATCACCTTTCGTTTGGACAGGATTCGGCACACTGCGCGTGCCGCTGAGGCTTATCATAGCCCCGGCGGCGGGGGCTTGTCAATGCGGCGCGGCTTTTTCAGTGGCCACGCCGCGACGGATGCAATCTGGCTTTTTTCTTGTCAGAGGCAAGAAAAAAGCCGGCAGCTTTCGCTGCCGGCCAGCCCGCCAATGCCGTGTGAGCCCAGTTACAACCTGCACAAGAAGGCAGGTGGGTCGCCTCTCTGCTGTTTCTCTGCTTCCAACGTCCAACCGGCATCTTTCAGCCGGCCGGGAGGCCTGCAATCCGCAGCGGAAGTTTTGGCATCCCTTATAAGAGATGTGGGTTTAAATGAGCTCTGAGCACTCAGTCGTGCTCCACGCACACAGCAGGACTTATTCCCATGCTATGCGCCGCGCGGGAACTTATTCCTCCGCGCCGCCGTCAGATTCTTCGTCCTCGTCGGCGAAGATCTCTTCCATATAGTAATTGTACACCTTGTCCAGCTCGTCGTCATCGTCGATGGAGCCGAAGAGCTCCTCGCCGTTTTCCTCCATGATCTTGAGCAGGATGATGCCGAAATCGGGGTCGTCCTCGTCCATATCGGCGGGGAGCGCCGCGAGATAGTCCTGACCGTCGAGCTCAAACTCGTTGAGCACTTCCAGCTCAAACTCGTTGCCGTCCTCGTCCTCGATCGTCAGATAATCGCTGCCGAATGCTTCACTCATCGGGGTGTCCTCCAGTTGTGATCGTTTTCTGGTTTCAGTGTACCCCATCTGGCGTGTAAAATCAAGTCCTTTTACGACCCCAGATCCTCCAGCAGCAGCAAAAGCTGCTCCTGACTGCCGACGGTGATGCCGCCGCGCAGCAGCTCCTGGTCGGCGCGGCGCAGTCCGGCGACCTCGATGCCGGTCACCTGCAGCGGCCTGCGGTCGGCGTCGGAGGCGAACACGCTCACATAGCCCTCGTAATCCCGCAGGATATATTCCGCCTGCGCGCCGTCGTAGGACGTGGCCGGCGCGTCCGCGCCCGGCTGCTGCAGGGAGGACATCGCCGCCCCCGCGACGAACGGCGACACGGCGCACAGCGCCGTCACGACCGTCAGTGCCAGCGTTCGTTTCATATGCCTCGCTCCTTTCACCGGAAAGTTTGTCCAACGCGCGCGCATTTCATACCCGCCGGACAAAAACGCGCGAAAGACTATCCCCGGTTGACAGAGTGTGCTATAATATCATTTAACCGTTTTTATGCGCTGAATATCGACCGGGTTTTTGACCCGATAATGTGTATTATCAGGGAGGTGCGTCACTGCCTATGGCAAAACGACCGAAACCATCATCATCCGCCCCGCGCGCGGCCCAGGCCGCGGATGCGACCGTGAGCGTCGCGGGCGCTGTGCTGCGCGTGCTCGGCACGATCCTGCTGATCGTGCTCGTCACGGGGCTGCTGTTTTTGTGCATCTTCGCGTACTATGTGAAAAACTGCCTGTCCACGGATCTCGACGTGCAGCTCTCGGACTTCACGGTCTCGCTCTCAAGCTCGATTTTGTATGAGGATTCCGACGGCAACTGGCAGAACCTCACGAACCTCTCGAGCACGGAAAACCGCGTCTGGATCGACTATGCCGACATCCCCAAGGACATGGAGCACGCGGCCGTCGCCATCGAGGACAAGCGCTTTTACAAGCACAAGGGCGTGGACTGGTACCGCACGACCGGCGCGTTCATCAACATGTTCCTGTCGATGAAAAACGACTTCGGCGGCTCGACCATCACGCAGCAGCTGATCAAAAACCTCACCAAGCAGGACGATATCACCGTGCAGCGCAAGCTGCTCGAGATCTTCCAGGCGCTCGAATTTGAGAAGTCCTATGATAAGGAAGAGATCATGGAGTGGTACCTGAACATCGTCTACTTCGGTGAGGGGTGCAACGGCGTCTATACCGCCGCCGAGACCTACTTCGGCAAAGAACCGAAGGATCTCACGCTCGCCGAGTGCGCGAGCATCATCGGCATCACGAATAACCCATCAAAATACGACCCCTTCATCAGCCGCGAGAACAATAAGACCCGGCAGGAGACCATCCTCAAGCAGATGTACGAACAGGGCTACATCAACAAGGAGCAGTACGATGAGGCCGTGGCGCAGGAGCTCGTGTTCGTGCGCAGCGAGTCCGACGATGCCACCCAGACCATCTACAGTTACTACGCCGAGGCCGTCATCAACGACGTGCTCAACGACCTCGTCGAGCAGAAGGGCGTCAGCCGCGACACGGCGCGAACGCTGCTCTATTCCGGCGGCTATCAGGTCTATTCCTGCTACGATCCCAGCATCCAGCAGGCGATCGACGACGTCTATACCGACCTCGACAAGATGCCGCAGCGCCCGTCGGCCTCCGGCCAGCAGTTCGAGTCCGCCATCGTCATCATGGACCCCTACACCGGCGAGATCAAGGGCCTGTCCGGCGGCACGGGCAAAAAGACCATCAACTTCGGCACGAACCGGGCCACGCAGTCCAAGCGCCCGCCCGGATCGTCCATCAAGCCGATCGCGACCTACGGCCCGGCCATGGAGCTCGGCCTCATCACGCAGTATACGCAGGTCAACGATGCGCCGGACATCAAGCTCTCCGGCACGAGCTGGTATCCGAAAAACTCCGGCGGCGGCAACTACGGCGTCATCACCATCCGCGAGGCGCTGCAGCGCTCGCTCAACACCGTGTCCGCGCAGATCCTCGACAAGCTCACGCCGCGCGCGTCGTATGAATTTTTGAAGGACAAGCTCGGCGTCACGAGCCTTGCCGAGTCCGACTGCGACTACGCGCCGCTCGCCCTCGGCCAGCTCACGAACGGCATCACCGTCCGCGAGATGACGCAGGCGTACTCCGCCTTCGTCAACGACGGCGTGTTCACCTACGGCCGCACGTATTCGTATGTCAAGGATTCCAGCGGTGAGGTCGTGCTCGAAAACCCCGCGCGCACGATCGTGGCCTTCAAGGCCAACACCGCGTGGAACATGGCCGACATGCTCTGCAACGCCGTCAACAGCGGCACCGGCACCGAGGCCCGCCTGACCGGCATGCCCGTCGGCGGCAAGACCGGTACGACCACGAACAACTGCGACCGCTGGTTCGTCGGCTTCACGCCGTACTATGTGGCCGCCGTCTGGACCGGCTACGATATGCCCGAGTATATGAACTTCTCCGGCAACCCCGCCGCCCAGATCTGGAAGCTCGTCATGGAGTCGATCCACAAGGATCTGCCGACCAAGAGCTTCCCGACGCCGACCATCGGCTCGCCGACCGGTATCTTCGGCAATTTCTCCGGCCAGTCGCAGGACACCGGCGGCGATGCCGATGACGCCGGCTGAGCCGCGCAAATGTCTGCCCCATCGCGTGTCCCCGCGCCGAAACGACAGCGCGGGGCATGCGGTGTTGACAAAAAGATTGAAATGTGTTACAATTCGAAAACAGTGGTATCGGAGGTGTATCTCATTGGCAGCAAAATCGACCGAACTGTGCTACAAAGGCCATCCGCTGCGCCGGAAAGACAACCTGCTCTATTACGGCAGCATGGCTGACAAGTACATCATTATGATGCAGATCCTCGACACGAAAAAGATCAAGGACCTCGACGTGGCGACGCGGGTCTCCGTGCAGCTTCAGCTCACCGACCCAGATCTGAAATCCCGCGACCGTGTGGTCAAAAAGACAGAAAAGGACGGCCTGTACAACGCCATGGATGTGGCGGCTGTGTGGCTGGACCGCGCGCTTGCGAATAACTAAGCAAAGGATGATTCTATGGCGAAACGATTTCTGAAAACAGCCGTTGTTTCCGCGCTCTTCGCGCTCACGCTGGCCGTTTCGGCTTCCGCGGCGAGCGCCGGCGGTGCGACGACGACGACGGCCGTCAACTTCCGAACGGGCGCCGGAACGAATTACGGCATTATCTCCACGCTCCCGGCAGGCACCCACGTCGTGGTGTCCACGCGCTCGAGCGGCGGCTGGGCCACGGTGGTCTACAACGGCACCGTCGGCTACATATCTTCCGATTACCTCAAACGCGCCAATGAAATGGATGCCAGCTTCGGTACCGGCACGATCAACGGCAGCTACGTGCGTATGCGCTCGGGTGCGAGCACGAGCAGCTCCATCCTCGGCACCTACAACTCCGGCACGACCATGACGATCACCGGCGTCAACGGCGCCTGGTACAAGGTCAGCTACAACGGCACCACCGGCTATGTCCACTCGGACTATGTCTCGCTCTCGGGCGTGACGAACGGCGGCAGCAGCACGGGCAGCTCCAACGGTTCGGTCAAGGGCAGCGATGTGCGCATGCGCTCCGGCCCGAGCACAAACTACTCCATCCTCGGTACCTACCAGAACGGCACGCCCCTGACCATCACCGGCACGGAAAACGGCTGGACGAAGGTCACCATCGGCGGCGTGAGCGGCTACATCCGCTCGGACTATGTCTCCGGCGGCGGGGCCGACAGCAAGGCCGGCTACATCAAGGGCACCGGCGTGCGTATGCGCTCGGGTGCGAGCACGACCAGCTCCATCCTCGGCGTGTATAACACCGGCACGAAGATGACCATCACCGGCGAGAGCGGCAACTGGTACAAAGTCAGCTACAGCGGCAGGGACGGTTATGTCAGCAAGGACTACATGACTACGACCAAGCCCGATAACGGCGGCGGCTCCACGAGCCAGACTGGCTATATCAAGGGCAACGACGTGCGTCTGCGTTCCGGCGCCGGCACGAATTATTCCATCCTCGGCACGTATAACAACGGCACGCCGCTGACGATCACCGGCACGAGCGGCAACTGGACGGCTGTCACCATCAACGGCGTCAAGGGCTATGTCAACAGCGCCTACGTCACCACCACGAAGTCGGACGGCGGCAGCAAGCCCAGCGGCTCCATCGGTGAGACCATCGTCGCCACGGCCAAGCAGTACATGGGCGCGCCGTATGTCTACGGCGGCATGAGCCCCTCGGGCTTTGACTGCTCCGGCTTTGTCAACTACGTGTACAAGCTCTGCGGCTATTCCATGAGCCGTGTGGCCAGCAGCATCTACAACAACAACGGCACCTATGTCGAGAAGGCCAACCTCCAGCTCGGCGACCTGGTGTTCTTTGCGAGCAACAGCTCCAGCATCGGCCACGTCGGTATCTATATCGGCAACGGCCAGTTCATCCACAGCAGTTCCGGCGCAGGCTGCGTCGTCATCAGCGACCTGAGCTCGAGCTACTACCTGAAGAATTACGTGGGCGCCAAGCGCATCGCGGGTTAACAGGCTTTTCTTTGTCCCCCGGCGAACCACCGGGGGACATTTTTTTATCTTGTGGTATGGCCGGGAATATGGTACATTGAGGAAAACGATTTGTGTGTGTGAAAGGGCAGGTGAAGCCAATGCAGTGTCCCTACTGTGGACGAGACATCCCGGATGATGCGCGCTGGTGCCCCTACTGCGGGGGCGAGCAGACGCCGCCGGAAGATGATTTACAGAATGAAATCCTCCCGCCGGAGGATCAGCAGGATGCATCCGCGCCGCCGGATGATGGAAACGGGGAGCATTTCCCTTCCGGCTGGCAGGACAGCGCCCCCGCCGACGACTGGAGCGATGAAGCCGAGCCGCAGGACGATCCCCGGGCAGACGACCCGCCCGTGCCCGGCTGGGAGGACGATGCGCCGTATGAGCCCGCGCCGGAGGACCGGGACGCGCCGCGCAGCAAGGCGCTGCTCATCGCCATCTTTGCCGCGCTCGGCGTTGCACTGATCGTGCTGCTCATTGCGCTCAACGTCAAGCCCAAGCCCAAAGACCCGGTCGTGGCCGCGACCCCGGCCGTGACGGCGACGGTAGAGCCGTCCGCCGCGCCGACACCGACGCCCACCCCGACCCCGACGCCGAGCCCCACGCCGACGCCTTCCGCCGGCAGCTACATCCTGCCGGACAGCGCCGCGCGCCGGCTCACGCAGGCGGACGTGGCGAACCTCACCTGGGAGCAGTGCTGCCTTGCCCGCAACGAGATTTTTGCGCGCCACGGCCGCATCTTCCAGACGCCGCAGATCGCGGCCTATTTCGAGGCCCAGAGCTGGTATCACGGCACGGTGCCCGGCGCGTCGTTCGATAACAATTCGCTCTCGCCGACCGAGCGCGCGAACGCCGACTTCCTCGCAAATTACGAAAACGCCACCTGGGGGCACTCGTACTATTGAGCATATGCTCCATGGAGAACCGCCTCGCCGGTTCACGAATGAATATGAAAAAACCTCCGCAGCCGAAGCTGCGGAGGTTTTTCATGCGGTTTGAATCACACGTTCGTCTTGGCGACGGCGGCGCGCAGGGCGTCGGTGCGGTCGGTGTCCTCCCAGCGGACGCCGAGCTCCTCGCGGCCCATGTGGCCGTAGGCGGCGAGCTGGCGGTAGATCGGGCGGCGCAGGTCGAGGTCGCGGATGATGGCCGTCGGCCGCAGGTCAAACACCTGCTGCACGGCAGCGGCGATCTGTGCATCCGGCACAGTGCCCGTGCCATGCGTGTCGACGAGCACGCTCACGGGCTCTGCCACGCCGATGGCATACGCCAGCTGCACGAGGCAGCGGCGGGCAAGCCCGGCCGCCACGATGTTCTTGGCCACGTAGCGCGCGGCGTAGGCGGCGCTGCGGTCGACCTTCGTCGGGTCTTTGCCGGAGAACGCGCCGCCGCCGTGCGGGGCGCTGCCGCCGTAAGTATCGACGATGATCTTGCGGCCGGTCAGGCCGGAGTCCGCCTGCGGGCCGCCGACGACGAAGCGGCCGGTGGGGTTGATGAGGTAGCGGGTGTCGTCATCGAGCAGCTCGGCCGGGATGGTCGGGCGGATGACGAGCTCGATCATGTCCTTGCGCAGCTGCTCCATGTCCACCTCCGGGGCGTGCTGCGTGCTGAGCACGACGGTGTGCACGCGCACGGGGCGGTTCTGCTCGTCGTACTCGACCGTGACCTGCGTCTTGCCGTCGGGCCGCAGATAGTCGACCAGACCCTGCTTGCGCACGGCGGTCAGGCGCTTGGCCAGCTTGTGGGCCAGCGAAATGGGCAGCGGCATGAGCTCCGGCGTCTCGTCGCAGGCGAAGCCGAACATCATGCCCTGATCGCCCGCGCCGTTGTCGAGCGCGCTGTCGCCGGTCTCCTTGCTCTCGAGCGACTGGTCGACGCCGAGGGCGATGTCCGCGCTCTGCTCGTCGATGTTCGTGATGACGGCGCAGGTCTCACAGTCAAAGCCGTATTTTGCGCGGTCGTAGCCGATCTCGCGCACGGTCTGGCGCACGACCTTCGGGATGTCGACGTAGCAGTCGGTCGTGATCTCGCCCATGACGTTCACGACGCCGGTCGTGACCGTGCATTCGCAGGCGACGCGGCCGTTCGGGTCCTGCGCCAGAATGGCGTCGAGGATCGCGTCGGAGATCTGGTCGCAGATCTTGTCGGGATGTCCTTCCGTCACGGATTCGGATGTAAAGAGATGATGAGCCATTGCTATTCCTCGCTTTCTGTTGTGCCGGGCAAAGAAACAAGCGCCCCGACAGCCGACGGAGCGCTTGGAAAAGGCGAAGATCCTCATCTCTCGATTTGCACCGCCGGATTTGGCACCTTGCAGGTCTCTGCAGGTTGTCGGGCTTCACAGGGCCGGTCCCTCCGCCACTCTTGATAAGGCTATGAAATTGTAAGGCACATTATACGCGCTTTTGCGCGCTTGTCAAGTCCCAAATTCCGAATTTCGTCAATTATTTTTCAGCCAGATCCACAGCCGCCGCCACCACGGCAGCTTTTTTCGTGGCTGAGGCGGGGCAGGGGGCGCGGGTTTTTCGACGGTGCGCCCGGCAAAGTACGTGTGCAGATACGCCTGACTGACAAACGGCTCGCCCGCGCCCCCGGGACGGATGTAGCTGCCGTCCGGCTGCATGATCCACGCCTGCCGGTTGTCGCGCCGCATGGCGCTGAGCACCTCGAGCACCTCCGCGCGCGCGTTGGGGTCGGTCACGGCGGTAAAAGCCTCGATCCGGCGCATGGTGTTGCGCTCGAGCAGGTCGCCCGAGCCGACGAACACCTCCTGTGCCTCCCCGCGGCCAAAGACGAAAATACGCTCGTGCTCCAGATACCGCCCGATGATGCTGCGCACCGAGATGTGTTCCGTCCGCCCGGGCACGCCCGGCCGCAGGCAGCAGATGCCGCGCACGAACAGCTCCACCTCCGTGCCCGCCTCGCTCGCGCGCACGAGCCGCGCCATAACGTCCGCGTCGTTCATGGAGTTGACCTTGATGCCGATGTATCCCTCCGGGCCGAGGCGCGTCTGCGCCTCGATGTGCGCCATCAGCTGCGGCTTGTAGCCCTCCGGCGCGAGCCAGAGCGCCTCCGTCTCGCCGACGGTCTCGCCGCGCGCGAGCCGGTCGAACGTTTTCGCCGCGTCGCGCCCGATGGCCGGGTCGCTCGTCAGCAGCATGAGGTCGGTGTACTGTTCGGCGGTCTTTTCGTTGTAGTTGCCGGTGCCGACCTGCGTGTAGTAGCAGATGCCGCCGGGACACCGCCGCGTGATGAGGCACAGCTTCGTGTGCACCTTGTATTTCGTCAGGCCGTAGAGGATGTCGCACCCCGCGTCCTCGAGCATGCGCGAGTAGTCGATGTTGCTCTGCTCGTCAAAGCGGGCGCGCAGCTCGAGCAGGCACTGCACCTGCTTGCCGTGCTCGGCCGCGTAGGCCAGCGCCGCCGCGATGCGGCTGCTGCCGGCGAGCCGGTAGAGCGTGATCTTGATCGACACGACGTCCGGGTCGTCCGCCGCCTCGTACAGCAGGTCGACGAATGGGTTGATGCTCTGGTACGGCAGCGCGAGCAGCAGGTCGTGCTGCGCGAGATAGGCAAAGTAGTCGCCCTTTTGCAGCGCCACGTTTTTGGCCGGCGGGATCTCGGGACACGTCAGCCCCGCGAGGTCAAACTCCCCCGGCATCGTGAGCACGAACGACAGATCCGTCGGCGCGCTCGTCACGAACAGCTGCCGCTTCGGCAGCCCGAGCAGCTCGCGCGCGAGCGCGCGCATCTCGTCCGAGACGCGGCCCTGCACCTGCGCGCGTACCGGCTCGAGCCGG
>OFMP01001765.1_pt1 | contig 10465 bp, 8 predicted proteins | sample 1541841 | NCBI WGS metagenome assembly OFMP01 (sample SAMN04209226, study PRJEB22552) | human gut metagenome | biome: gut; material: feces | host: Homo sapiens | place: USA: Oklahoma
GAAAGCGAACCTTCATAACCGTAAGTTGCGCGACTGCCGTTTCCACCTCAATGATGCAAAGGGAGATAAGAAATAGGAAAGCTGTATTTTTATCACCGAGGGTGATTCGGCAAGCGGTTCTATCACGAAAAGTCGTGATGTAAACACGCAGGCGGTGTTCAGTCTTCGCGGTAAGCCGTTGAATTCTTACGGGCTGACCAAGAAGGTGGTGTATGAGAATGAAGAGTTTAATTTGCTGCAAGCGGCTCTTAACATAGAAGAAGGCATAGAGGGACTGCGTTATAATAAAGTGATTGTGGCAACCGATGCCGATGTGGACGGCATGCATATACGTCTGTTGTTGATAACGTTTTTCCTGCAATTCTTCCCCGATTTGATAAAGAAAGGACATGTGTATATTCTGCAGACTCCTTTGTTCCGTGTGCGTAACCGTAAGAAGGGAGTGTACGAAACTGTCTATTGCTATTCGGAAGAGGAAAGGATTGCTGCTATCGAACGGTTGAGTCCCAATCCTGAAATTACTCGGTTTAAGGGACTCGGAGAGATTTCACCCGATGAATTCAAGCACTTTATCGGCAAGGATATGCGCCTGGAACAAGTGACATTGCGTAAGACAGATGCCGTAAAAGAACTGCTGGAGTTCTACATGGGCAAGAACACCTACGAACGGCAGGGCTTCATCATCGACAACCTGCGCATCGAGGAGGACATCGTCGAGCAGGATCTCGCAATCAACTAAGCAATATGGCAGAAGAAAAAGATACCATCGGGCGGGACGAGCCGCTCAACGAAGAGGCCCCGACCCCTCAGACCGCCGGCGATGCGGCCGACGCGGCCCCTGCCGCCGACGCCCCGGCCAGGGCGGGCAAGTTCGACCGCCTGACGCAGGACGAAGGGGGCGTGCGCAAACTGACGGGCATGTATAAGAACTGGTTCCTGGACTACGCTTCGTACGTGATCCTCGAACGCGCCGTACCCCATGTCGAGGACGGCCTCAAACCCGTGCAACGGCGTATCCTGCACGCCATGAAGGTCGTCGACGACGGACGCTACAACAAGGTGGCCAACATCGTGGGACAGACCATGCAGTACCACCCGCACGGCGATGCGTCGATCAAGGACGCACTGGTGCAGCTGGGGCAGAAAGACCTGCTGATCGACTGCCAGGGTAACTGGGGCAATATCCTCACGGGCGACGAGGCCGCCGCGGGGCGTTACATCGAGGCGCGCCTGTCGAAGTTCGCCTCCGAAGTGGTCTTCAACAAGAAAACCACCGAGTGGATGCTGTCGTACGACGGTCGCAAGGAGGAGCCCGTCACGCTGCCGATCAAGTTCCCGCTGCTGCTGGCGCAGGGCTCCGACGGCATCGCCGTGGGTCTGGCGTCGAAGATCCTGCCCCACAACTTCGTGGAGCTTATCAACGCCTGCATCGCACACCTCGAGGGGCGCGAATTCCAGCTTTATCCCGACTTCCCGACGGGCGGCATCATCATGGGCCGCAGCGGCATCCGCGCCGCCTACGCCACCGGCCGGGGCAAGATCACCCTGCGGGGCCGCGCCACCATCGAGGAGACCAAGAACGGCCGCACCCAGATCATCATTACCGAGATCCCGTATATGGTCAACAAGGCCCGCCTCATCGAGAACATGGCCGACCTTGTCAAGGAGAAGCGCATTGAGGGCATCACTGGCCTGAACGATGAGACCAACCGCAAGGGCATGCGCATCGTGGTGGACATCCGCAAGGATGCCAATGCACAGGTCATCCTGAACCAGCTGTACCAGTACACCCAGCTGCAGGATACCGTGGGCGTTATCATGCTGGCCATCGACCACAAGGTGCCGAAAGTGCTCACCCTGAAGCAGATGCTGCAGAAGTACGTGGAATTTCAGGACGAGGTGGTGCGCCGCCGCACCCAGTACGACCTGAAAAAGGCCAAGGAGCGCGCCCACATTCTGGAAGGCCTGAAGAAGGCCACCGACATCGTGGACGAGCTGATCGCCACCATCCGCGCCTGCAAGGGCGGCATGGCAGAGGCCAAGGCTGCCATCATGGAGCAGTTCGGCTTTGACGACCCGCAGGCAGATGCCATCGTCAAGCTGCAGCTGGGCCGTCTGGCAGGCCTTGAGATCCTGAAGATCGAGGAAGAGCTTGCCAGCCTGCAGGCCAAGATCGAGAACTGGGAGGCCATTCTGGCCGACGATGCCCGTGTGCTTGCCATCGTCAAGGACGAGCTGCTGGAAATGAAGAAGCGCTTCGGCGACGAGCGCCGCACCGAGATCCAGTCCGTGACCGGTGAGGTGGATATCGAGGATCTGATCGCCGAGGAGCAGTGCGTCTACACCCTGACCGAGGCCGGCTATATCAAGCGCCAGCTCAAGGCCACCTATCAGGCACAGCGCCGCGGCGGACGCGGCATCTCCGGCATGACCCGCAAGGAAGAGGACATCGTGCAGGAGATGTTCGTAGGCTCCACCCACGACTATGTGCTCTTTGTTACCGACCGGGGCCGTCTGTTCCGCATCAAGGGCTACACCATTGCAGAGGGCAGCCGCACCAGCAAGGGCAGCAACATCGTCAACCTGCTGCAGCTGGCCGAGGGCGAAAAGGTCACCAACATGATCTGCCAGTCGAAGGAAGCCGACACCGAGGGCGGCTTTGTGACCATGGTCACGAAGCAGGGCCTCATCAAGCGCACCCCGCTGGAACAGTATGCTAACATCCGTAAGTCCGGCCTGATCGGCATTGCCCTGAACGAGGGCGACGCTCTGGCATGGACCCGCCTGACCTCCGGCCACGATATGCTCATCGTTGCCACCCGCAACGGTCAGGCCATCCGCTTCAACGAAGCCGATGCACGTCCCATGGGCCGCAGCGGCCACGGCGTGCGCGCCATCCGTCTGGCCGAAGGCGATGAAGTTGTGGGTGTGTGCATCTGCCGCGAGGGCGGCACGGTGCTCACCGTCACCGAGAACGGCAAGGGCCGCCGGTCGGACATCGACACCTACCGCATTACCGCACGCGGCGGCAAGGGCATCCGCAACTACGATGCCGCCAAGGATAAGGTGGCTGCGGTCAAGATCGTGGACGACGTGGACGATGTGCTGCTGAGCAGTCAGGAGGGCATCATCATCCGCCTGCACGCCAACGAGATCCCGCTGCAGAGCCGCTACGGCTCCGGCGTGCGGGTGATGCGTTTGGGTGAGAACGACAAGGTGATGGTACTTGCCCGCACCGACCACGACGACGAGGCCCAGACCGAGCAGATCGACACCTCCGATGCCGATGCCGAACCCACCGCAGAGCAGCTTGCCGCCATGGAAGCTGCGGATGCTGCCGCCGCTGCAGAAGCCCCGGAAGCAGACGATAAGGGCGAAGAGTAAACCTTGAAAACACAATAAGATTTGAAAGAAGCCGCCGCGCAGAGATTTCTGTACGGCGGCTTCTTTTCAAATCCATCCAAACCATGTATAATAGAAATAGCGTGTGAGGAATAAAAATAAACACAGAAAGTGGTTTAAGGAACATGACAGAGCAAAAAAAATCCCCGGAGATCAGCATCATCGTGCCGGTGTATAAGGTGGAAAAATACCTGAACGAATGCATTGATTCCATTCTGGCACAGACCTTTACGGATTTTGAGCTGATCCTTGTGGACGATGGCTCCCCGGACAACTGCCCTGCCCTGTGTGATGCTGCGGCAGAAAAAGACAGCCGCGTGCGGGTGATCCATAAAATCAACGGAGGTGTAAGCACAGCTCGCAATGCGGGTTTGGCAGCTGCACAGGGAAATTGGATCGGCTTTGTGGACCCGGATGACTTTGTAGACAAGACTTACTACGAAAAAATGCTGCGGGCAGCAAAGCAGGCAGGTGCTGAACTTGCAGTCTGCAACGAAGTTTTTATGGAAGAGGATGGAAGTCTTTGTGATTATCAGGAACAGCCTTTACGTACAGAAGTGCTTTCCCGTGAGGAAGCAATACACCGCATCCGCCTTACGCCGTTGATTCAGGCAGCAACAAGACTGCATCGGAGAGATGTGCTGGAAGGAATCGTTTTTCCTGTGGGCAAAAACTATGAAGATGCATTTACCACACCGGAAATCATTGAACATGCAACAACTGTGGCTTGTATAAAGGAAAAACTGTACCATTACCGGCTGCATCCGGCAAGCATCATGCATGGAAAGGTCACCTTGAAAAATCTGGATGAGATCGATGCAAACTACGGCCTTCTTGCTTGTGCACTCAAGTATGGAAAAAAAGACACAGCATTCCTGCAGTATGTACTGATGAAACGCATGCTCCGAAACACAAAAAAAAATCTGCCACCCAAACAGAGAAACAGTGAACGGGTTCAGCAGGCGGAAGCGTGCTTGAAAAAAGCAGGCAGAGAGGTTCGTCAACAGGGGGCCTGTACCCTGCGCAACGCAGCAGAAACCGCACTCTGCATTGCAAACCCGCAGTTCTACTTCAACTTCAAGTACCGGAAATAAAACTGAATTCCGAATGGGAGAAATACTGTGAGTGAAAGAACAGAAAGTGGAAAACCGGAGATCAGCATCATCGTGCCAGTGTATCAGGTGGAAAAATATCTGAATGAGTGCATTGATTCCATCCTCGCTCAGACCTTTACGGACTTTGAACTGATCCTTGTGGACGATGGCTCCCCGGACAACTGCCCTGCTCTGTGCGATGCAGCAGCAAAAAGGGACAGCCGCGTGCGAGTGATCCATAAGCAAAACGGCGGTGTAAGCACAGCCCGCAATGCGGGTCTGGATGCAGCACAGGGAAATTGGATCGCATTTGTGGATTCGGATGATACAGCAGCACCAGAATATCTGGAAAAAATGCATAAGGCAGTGTTGGAAACGGGTGCAGATTTTGCAATCTGCAGCAGTCAGTGCATTGATGAAACGGGCAAAACACTTGCAGGCGGAGAACATCGCCTTTTGAACGAGTTTTTGCCGCAGGAGGAAGTTCTGCGCCGGATGGTGGTGTCGGATTTTCAGGTTCCGTGGAATAAGCTTTATCGCCGAAAACTGCTGGAAAATCTGCGCTATCCAGAAAACAAGGCGTTTGAAGATACCTGTCTCATGCCGGTCATTTACGCAAGAGCGGCTTCTGCCTGCGGTGTATGGGATTTTTTATACAATTACCGCATCGTTACCGGCAGTGCCATGCACCGCAAGACTACCTTGAAAACACTGGACTGGGTGGAAGCATGGTACCGCCTGTTTGATGTGCTGTACCAAAACGGCATCCGGGATGCTTTGTGTGCAGCCTATCGCCCGATTTTGACTGCCGTGTGGGACATCTGGCTGCACCTGACACCGGAAGAGCGCAAAAGCCCCCGGATGAAGGAAGCCTTTGCGTATGAGCGTACAGCCCGCCATCGGCTGATGCAAGCCCGCGGCGTAACACTAAAAAATTTGTGGGCGGCAGTGGTCTGCGCTGCATCGGCCTGCAGTTATCTGAATCTATGCCGCAAAAGGGCGGAAAGACGGCAGAAAACGACCTGAAGCAATGAGGAGTTTATTGTGCAGGAACAACATAAAAAACAGCCGGAGATCAGCATCATCGTGCCGGTATATAAGACAGAGCGTTTTCTGAGCGCCTGCATCTCTTCCATCCTTGCCCAGACCTTCACGGATTTTGAGCTGATCCTGGTGGACGATGGCTCTCCGGACAGCTGCCCTGCTTTGTGCGATGCCGCAGCGGCAAAGGACAGCCGCATCCGGGTCATCCACCAGAAGAATCGTGGCCTGAGCGTGGCACGCAATGCCGGGCTGGACGCGGCAGAGGGCGAATGGATCGCCTTTGTGGATTCAGACGACACCATCACGCCGGACTTCTGCGCAAAGCTTTACCATGCAGCGCAGGAGGCCGGTGCACAGATGGCCGTGTGCAATTACCGGCAGGTGGACGAAGCCCTGACCCCCATCCGGGAGCAGTATCTGCATGTGCGGCGGGAGGTGCTGACCCCGGAGCAGGCGTTGGAGCACAGCACCCTTCTGCCCTACATGGTGGTGTGGAACAAGCTGTACCACCGCAGCATTTTTGCGCAGCTGCGCTTTGCAGAGGGCAAGCTGAACGAGGACACCCTGCTGATCGCCTACGCCTACGAAAAAGCGGACAGAATCGCGAATATCCCGGATGCGCTGTACCTTTACCGCAAGGTGGCGGGCAGCATCGTCAACAGCAAAGTCACCCTGCGCAATCTCGACCGTGTGGAAGCAAACTATACCGTGTTTGAGTGCGTCCGCCGCCATGGCATCACGGGTTCGCTGTGTGAGCTGTACTGGGCACTGCTGCACTCCCTGATCGATGTGGGAATGCACCTGACCGCCGAAGAGCGCCGGAGTGCCCGGATGCAGCAGGCGCGGGAGTACGAGCGCTGCGCCCGCCGGGCCTTGCGTCAGGAACATGCTGTTACCCTGAGGGCACTGGGCAACACCCTGTGTTTTATTATTTCACAGGACTGGTATTTTGCCCGCCGATGGAAAAATACCGTGTAACCGCGCAGGTTTGTCTGGACTTCCCTGCAAAGATATGCTACAATGGCAAAACAATCACAAATACCCGTGGGGGAGTAGCAGGCGCTTTTGCAGGGCGCAGCAAGTCAACATGATGACCGTTGGTTCCGGTCTGGCTTGCTTTCATTTGCGAGACTCATGTGTTTTTGGCGCATAGAACAGCGCCCGTGCACATGGAGTTGGTTTCAAAAAAATCACCCGGTCCCGGACGTACATGTGCGCCCGGGACCGGGTTTTGTATTGCCCGATATTCTGGTCAGATTCAGGAGGCAGACAATATGGAATGGAGTTTTGTATTTTTCCTCAACAGTGCCCTGCTGGGCGTGGGCCTTGCAATGGATGCGTTCTCGGTGTCCATGGCAAACGGCCTGCACGACCCCCGCATGAGCAGGGGAACCATGTGCAGGATCGCGGGCACCTTTGCCCTTTTTCAGGCCGTGATGCCCATGACAGGCTGGGTGTGCGTGCACACCATTGTGGAGCTGTTCTCTTCGTTTGAAAAATTCATCCCGTGGATCGCGCTGGCTCTGCTGGGCTACATCGGCGGCAAAATGCTGGTGGATGGCATCAAGGGCGAAGAGGCCGAAGAGGCCGCAGAGCTGAGTGCGGGTGCACTGCTCATGCAGGGCATCGCCACCAGCATCGATGCGCTTTCGGTGGGCTTCACCATTTCGGAATACGGCTGGCTGATGGCACTTGCGGCATCGCTCATCATTGCGGTGGTCACCTTCTTTATCTGCATGGCGGGCCTGCGCATTGGCAAAAAGTTTGGCACCAAGCTCTCCGGCAAGGCATCCATTCTGGGCGGCATCATCCTCATTGGCATTGGTCTGGAAATTTTTATTTCCGGGGTGCTGTGAGAAGATCGTTTTAAGAGCAGCATCCTAGCCCTCTCAGTCAAGCCCCGTCGGGCTTGCTAGCTCTCCCAAAGGGAGAGCCTTTGGCAGTCCCCGCAAACTTTATCTTTTTGCCAAGGCCTCTCCCTTTGGGAGAGGTGGATTTGCGAAGCAAAGACGGAGAGGGCGAGGCCGCTTGCCTGAGAATGAACCCTCTCAGGCTCACTGCGTTCGCCAGCTCCCCCGAAATAGGGGGAGCTTTATTTGTGCTGACCGGAAGATGCAAAAAAGCTCTCCCTTTGGGAGAGCTGGCTGCGACCATCGGGAGCAGACTGAGAGGGTTCAACCATTGTTCCACATAGAACAATTACTTTTCCGGCTCAAAATAATCGGCATATTCCTCGGTCAGCTTGGAGCCAAGCCGCCGGATGCCGCCGTACAGGTGCCGTTCCACCAACGGCTCAAAGGCAGCAAGGTCGCACCGCTCGATGGCGTTCATCAGGTTGCGGTGGTCTGCGATCACCTCGGCAAGACCGCCGGTGGTCATGGTGTCCAGCATCCGGAAGCGGCTGTAGTCGGCGTGGGCGTTCTGCAGGGTGCTCCACAGGTACATTTTATCCATGGCCGCAAACCATGTCCCGTGCAGGGCACGGTCGGCCTCGTACAGCTTGTTGTAATCCGGGCTCTCCATGGCCGCAAGGACCTCGTAGGCTTCCACCCGCCTGCGGATCAACGCCCGCTGCTCCGGGGTGCACCGGGGCGAAAAATCCCGCAATACGCGGGCTTCCACGGCGGTGCGCTCGTAGATCAGCTCGTCCACGATGCGGCGGTTCAGCCGGGTAACGGTGGTGCCCTTGTAAGGCACGATCTTTACCAGCCCGTTTTCCTGCAGCTTCTGCAGCACCACCCGGATCAGGGTGCGCGGTGCGCCAAAGCGGGCACAGAGCGGATTTTCGCTCAGTGAAGAGCCGGGGCGGATGGTCAGGTCAATGATCTCCCGCTCCAGCACAGCATAGATCTCAGCATCAGTTTTGTATTGTTCCATACCTCTCACCTAATGGAAATGCATTATCCTTCAAACGGTTTCCAGAACGCACCCTCCGGCAGCGGCAGGCTGAACTGCAGGGGCTTGCCGGTCTCCGGGTGCAAAAACTGCAGGCCGCAGCTCTGCAGGGCAATGCTGCCTTTTACGCGGCTTCCGTATTTGCCGTCTCCGGCCAGCGGATGCTTCCGGGATGCAAACTGCACCCGGATCTGATGGGTGCGGCCGGTGTGCAGCGTGATCTCAGCAAGGCTCATCTCTCCTGCCGTTTTCACGATGCGGTATTCCAGCACGGCTTCCCGTACGCCCTTGCGGGGGCGGCTGACCGGGAACACCCGGCCCCGGCGGCTGTCCTTGAACAGCCAGTCCCGCAGGGTGCCTTCGGCGGGCAGTGCTTCGTCCGGCCCGCCTGCAATGACGGCGCGGTACTGCTTGATGAACTGCGGCTCTTCTGCCCTGCCCTCGGCCCGGCCGTCCTGCACAGCGTAGGCGTTCTGGCTCTGGGTGATCTGACGGCTGAGTGCGGCCGCAGCCCCGGGCGTTCTGGCAAACACCATCAGGCCGGAAACGCCGGTGTCCAACCGGTGCACCACGCCTACAAAGGCATCCGGCTGGCCCCACAGCTGCCGCAGGGCTGCGGGCACGCCCTCTTCGCTGGAAAGTCCGGCGGGCTTGTCCAGCACCACAAGGGCGGCATCTTCGTACAGGATGTTCACAGCCTGCCCTCGGCGATCAGGGCCTTGAGCTTCAGGATACCGGCAATGGTCTTGCCGTCCCGGATCTCGCCGCTCATGACCATCTCATAAGCTTTATCCAGCGGCACACGGTCAGGGGTCAGGAATTCATCGGCATCCAGATGCATCTGGGTCTTGTGCAGGCCGGTGGCGACCCATGTATAGATCACTTCGGTGTCATAGCCCACGGTGGGGAAAAACTGGCCCAGAGAGATATAATTGTCCGCGGTCAGGCCGCACTCCTCACCCAGCTCCCGCTTGGCGGCTTCAAAGGGGTCCTCACCCTTTTCCAGCTTGCCGGCAGGCAGCTCCCACAGCTCTTGCTGCATGGCGTAGCGGAACTGGCGCACCATGCAGATGGTGCCGTCCTCAAAATAGGGCAGGATGCACGCACCGCCGTGGTGATGCACCACTTCGCGTTCGGCGGTCTTGCCGTTTTCCAGCAGAGCAGTGTCTTTTGTCAGTGTGATCACCCGGCCCTCGAAGAGCACCTCACTGGTGAGTGTTTTTTCGTAATGCACGGTCTTCTCCATTTTATTACCCTCTTTGCCCGGCACAGCGCCGGTTTTCTATGGCTTCAGTTTACGGCAAAATGAGGTTTGTTGTCAATAAAGAGATGATAAATATAAGAGGATGGGACGATTTGAAATGCGCGCCGCGTTTGCTTTGCGCATAATCAGCGGAAAGAATATTTATAATTTTGCAATTCTGGAAAATCTGCGGAGCTTGTCGGGGCAAAGCCCCTCCATCTGCTAACGCAGACCGCTCTGCCGCTTGAAAGCCCCACTGGGGCTTTCATTGCTACACAAACGCGGATTTTCCAGAATTGCCTTTTCACAGGAGGGGTCGTAACGGAAAGCAGCATTTGCAGCGCCGCTTTCTGAGAAAGCGCGGCGCTGCGCAAGCCGTGACTGAGAGGGTTCCCTCCCCTTTTTGCGAAAAAAATTACAGGATCTGGCAAAGCAGGCAGGCCAAAACCGGAAAATCCGCGCCATTGCTCACTTTAACGAACTAAAGACGTACAAAAGCGCTAAAAAAATTTCTTTATTTTTGGTGCGTTTGTTGAGCGGTTTGCGTTTACTTTATGGGCGGAATTTGCTATTATAGTATACAAGCAATAGTGCCTTTATGGGGTTCTCCGGTCCCATGTGGGGCATATTGCCCCGCGCAAAAGGTACCAAATTCTGAATAATGGAGGAAGAAAAATGCCTAGAGCAAAGCAAACTATGGATGGCAATACCGCTGCCGCCCATGTAGCGTATGCCTACACGGACGTGGCTGCCATCTACCCCATTACCCCGTCTTCTCCGATGGCTG
>OFMP01001766.1_pt1 | contig 10465 bp, 8 predicted proteins | sample 1541841 | NCBI WGS metagenome assembly OFMP01 (sample SAMN04209226, study PRJEB22552) | human gut metagenome | biome: gut; material: feces | host: Homo sapiens | place: USA: Oklahoma
GCATCCTGCCGCCGGGCAAAATATTCCATGCACTGGCGTTCCAGCCCGCTGCGCAAGGCCGCGTCCGGGCTGCATACCGCAATGTGAAATACCATCTCACATTCTCCTTTCCGCCAGCCGCCCGCCTTGATTTTTGCGCAGGGCTGGAGTATGATAAATAAAACTTTGCTGCATCGAAAAAAGAAAAAACGGAGGGACCCGCCATGCCGCAGCCGCTTGTCAGCGTTATTGTGCCCGCCTATAACGCGGCGGGCTTCATCTCCCGCTGTGTGGAGAGCATCACATCCCAGAGCTACCCGGAGCTTGAGATTCTTCTGCTGAACGACGGCTCCACCGACGACACCCTTGCTGTCTGCCGGAAGCTTGCTGCCGCCGACAGCCGCATCCGTGTGGTGGACAAGCCCAACACCGGCGCAGCAGACACCCGCAGCTGCGGCCTTGCCCTTGCCCACGGCGAATACATCCAGTTTGCGGACAGCGACGATCACCTGCTGCCGGGCTGCACCGCAAACCTGGTGGCTGCTATGCAGCGCAGCCATGCCGACCTTGTGCTAGCTCCCTACCGGATGATGGTGCCCCGCAAGGATGGCGGCTATGACACCCGGGAGTACAGCCTGCTGCCCGCCGGGGTGTACAACAAGGTGGATTACCTATGGCAGCTCACCGGCAATGCCGCTGCCTTTTACTACGGCGTGCTCTGGAACAAGCTCTACCGCCGGGATCTCATCCAGATGGCGCACATCCGGTTCGAGCATGTGGTATACGCCGAGGACCAGCTGTTCAACACCCGGTATCTGCAGGTGGCACAGCGGTTTGCCGCCATCGACGAAGCCGCCTACTGCTACATCCAGAACCCGCAGAGCGTATGCCATACGCAGGTGAGCGCGGCGGACATGCTGCGCCACCGCAGCCGGATGTACCACACCTACAAGGAAATGTGCATCCAGCTGGGCGTGTACGATAAATTCCGCCTGCGGCTGCACGGCATCTATCTGAGCCTGTTTGAAAGCCCTCTGCCCAACGGCCCGGTGCAGAAGCTTTCCGACGCATTTGCCCGCACCCACAGCCGCATCTGAGAAAAGGAGAACCTATGGAATTTCCCCTTGTAAGCATCATCGTGCCCATGTACAACACTGCCGGGTGCATTGCCCGCTGTGTCAAAAGCATCTGCGCCCAGACTTACAAAAGCATTGAGATCCTGCTGCTGAACGATGGCTCCACCGACGACACCCTTGCCGTCTGCCGCGCCCTTGCCGCCAGCGACCACCGCATTGCACTGGTGGATAAAACCAACACCGGCGCAGCGGATACCCGCAATCAGGGCATTGCGCTGGCCCACGGCAAATACATCCAGTTTGTGGACAGCGACGACTGGCTGGCCCCCGATTTTACGGAAAAGCTGGTCTCCGCCGCCGAGGCCCACACCGCCGATCTTGTGATCGCGCCCTTCTGGATGGTGTACCCGGAAAACTATGTGGAGCACATCCGCCCCTGGGAAAAGGCGCTGCAGCATGTGCTCCAGCGCAATCCGCCCCGCACCCGGGCCTATGGCTATCTGCCTGCCGGGGTGTACACCGGACAGGAGTACGCAAAGCATCTGATCCAGAAGCCGAACACCTTCTACTATGGCAGTCCCTGCAACAAGTTCTACCGCCGTGACCTCCTGCGGAAGCACAGCCTCCATTTCCGCAAAGAATTGTTTGCGGAGGATCAGCTGTTCAACACCGAATATCTGCGCTATGTGCGCACCGCCGTTTCCATCCCGGACATCGGCTATTACTACCTGCAGAACAGCCAGAGTGTCTCCCACTCCAGAGTGACCACCGCCGACATCCTTTCGCTGCGGCGGCGGGTGATGCTCCTGTACCGGGACATCTACACCGAACTTGGCATCTACCCGGAAACGCGGGCGGCCATCCTGCGTTCGCCCTTTGGCGAAAACGAGTTCACTCTTCCGCCGCTGGACACCCCACAGACGCACTGCTGCAAGCTGTGACCCTATAAAAAGCACCCGGCTGCCGCCGAGAGCCGCTCTGGCTCCTGCACGGCTCCGGGTGTTTTTTGCGCTTTCTCAGCAGCCGATGGCGGCACACTTCTCCGCCAGCCAGCTGCGTTCTTCGTCGTTCAGGTGCGGTGCCAGCTTTGCAAACACCTGACGGTGGTAATCGTTCAGCCATGCGATCTCGTCCTTATCCAGCACACCGGGCAGGATGGGAGAGGTGGCAATGGGCACGAACATCAGCGGTTCAAAGCCAAGGAAGGTACCGTACTGGTTATCGGCCCTGTGCACGCACACCAGCTCGTTCTCGATGCGGATGCCCACGAGGTCGGTCTCGTAAACGCCCGGCTCGTCTGTGACCACCATACCCGGGCGCATCCGGGTGGTGTTGCGGCTGTTCAGGGCATGGGGGCCTTCGTGCACATTGCCCACAAAGCTGACGCTGTGACCGGTGCCGCAGCGGTAGTTGATGAGGTGCCGCCACAGCGGTTCCCGGGCAATGGTGTCGATCATCTTACACTCGCAGTAATCCAGCCAGACAGCCTTGGCAAGGTCGATGTGGCTCTGCAGAGTCCATGTGTAGAAGCGCTTTTCGTCCTCGGTCAGCGGGCCAAGCGGGTAGGTGCGGGTGATGTCGGTGGTGCCGTCCATGTAGGTGGCACCGCTGTCCACCAGCAGAAAGCCCTTCTTTTCCAGCACAGCGTGATCTTCCGGGGTGGCGTGGTAGTGCATCATGGCTGCGTTGCCGCCGTAGGCCGCAATGGTGCCAAAGCTTTCCACAAGGAATTTATCGTCCGCACTGCGGTACTTGTGCAGAATTTCATCCACCGTCAGCTCGGTCAGGGTCTCACCGGCAGCAAGGCGGCTTTCCAGCTCGATCTGGAACCGCACCATGGCCACAGCGTCCCGGATATGGGCCTGCTTTGTGTGGGCAAGCTCCGTTTCGTTCTTCACGCCCTTCATCATCAGCAGCGGGTCGGTGCCGTCCTTCACGGTGAGGGCAGGGTTCTGCTCCAGCACCTGATACACGGCGTAGTTCACCGTGGAGCACTCGGCCAGCACGGTCTGGGGTTCCGTCTCAGCAGCGAGGAACTTCAGCACATCGTCGTACTCCGCCAGCGTGATGCCGTTGGCTTCCAGCTCTGCCTTTGCCTCCGGGGTGACGCGGGCTGTGTTGATGAAGAGTACCGCGCGGCGGGGTGTCACATAGCAGTAGGCCATGGCATAGGGAGTGCACTCAATGTCCATGGCGCGCAGGTTCAAAAGCCATGCCAGATTATCCAGCTTGCCCACAAACTGAGCGGTGCAGCCCAGCTCCTTGAGCTTGCTGCGCAGCTGATCCAGCTTTTCCGCCGGGGAGACGCCCGCATATTCCTTCGGCAGGATCCACGCTGGGGTATCCGGCAGGGCAGGGCGGCCCTCTGTCCACAGCTCGTCCTCAAGGTTCAGGGTCTTGATGGAAGCGCCCTTCTTTTCCAGTGCCTTTTTCAGGTCGTTCACGAGGGCCGTGCTGGCGGTCAGGCCGCACAGGCCCAGTGCTTCGCCCTCATTCAGGGCATTTGCGCAGTATTCCTCCACGGTGGGCACGCCGGGTTCCCCCATGCGCTGCAGCTTGATCTCGGTACCCGCAATTTCCTTCTCGGCCTGCACAAAATAACGGCCGTCGGCCCACAGGGCGCTCTCGGTGCGGGTGACCACGAAGTTGGAGTTCTCGCCGTGGAACCCGGAGAACCAGGTCAGGCTGGTGTAATGGCAGGGCAGGTATTCGCTGGCGTGGGGATCACCCACAGGGATCAGATAAACGGCCACGCCGTTTGCAGCCATGGCGGCACGCAGCGCGGCAAGGCGCTCTGGAACGGTATTCATGCTCATATGATTTGCTTCCTTTTCTCTCACCGGAAAGCCCGGCAGCGGTGCATTTCTGTTTGGCCTTATTGTATCATTCCGGGAAAAAGATTGCAATGCAGGGGCAGGACGGTTTGGAATGACCTCCGCTTGCGCTCTGGCCATGTTCAGCGGAAAATATTTTTATATTTGTGGTTCAGAAACGCCTGCGGGCGTTTCTGAACCACTGTTTCACCAGAGGGGTTTGCAGTTTCCGGCGTAAGCGCCAAGTTTGCGGGCACGCCAGAGGCTCCCTCCCCGAGGGAGCTGGCAAAACCGTCAGGTTTTGACTGAGGGAGTTCGTTCTCCCTCAAAATGCCGCCAATTTGCAAAAAAAGTTACAATTTTTTCTTGAAAAAGGCCGTTTTCCCATTGACAGCCTTGTTATAATAGGAGTGTAAGATTTTTGAGCCAGCACTCTGCGGCTCTGATTGCTGAACGGCCCTTGCGGGCTTTTGGAAAAAGAAAGAGGCATACAGCATTATGACGAATATCGATATTTTCTCCGGCTTCCTTGGTGCCGGCAAGACGACCCTGATCAAGAAGCTCATCAAGGAATCCTTTGCGGGCCAGAAGGTGGTCCTGATCGAGAACGAGTTTGGTGAGATCGGCATCGACGGCGGCTTCCTGAAGGAGTCCGGCATCCAGATCAACGAGCTGAACGCAGGCTGCATCTGCTGCTCTCTGGTGGGCGATTTCCGTGCCGCTCTGCAGCAGGTGGTGGAGCAGTACCACCCCGACCGCATCGTCATTGAGCCCTCCGGTGTGGGCAAGCTGAGCGATGTCACCCGCGCTGTGGAGGGTGTGGCTGAGCATCTGGATGTGAAGCTGAACAGCTTTGTCACCGTGGCCGATGTCAACAAGGTCAAGATGTATATGAAGAACTTCGGTGAGTTCTATGATGATCAGATCAGCCACGCAAGCTGCATCATCCTGAGCCGCACCCAGACCGCCAGCGAGGAGAAGATCGCCGCTGCGGTCGCCATGCTGCGTGAGAAGAACCCCACCGCTACCATCGTGACCACCGCATGGGATTCCCTGACCGGCGAGCAGATCCTGAAGGCCATGTCCTCCAAGGACGATTTCAAGGCAGAGCTGATCGCCATGGCTGCCAAGGCCAATGAGAAGCACGCCGAGGAGGACGAGGAAGAAGAGCACGAGCATCATCACCATCATTACGATGAGAACGGTGTGTGCAGCTGCGGCCATCACCACCATGATCACGATGACGATGACGACGACGATGATGAGGACGAGCACGAGCATCACCACGACCACGAAGAGGATGACCACGAGGACCACTGCTGCCACCACCATCACGACCATGAGGATGACCATGACCATGATGAGCATGAGCATCATCACCACGATGAGGACGGCCACTGCTGCTGCGGCCATCACCACCACCATCACCACGATCACGATGCCGATGAGGTGTTCACCAGCTGGGGTGTCGAGACGGCCAAGAAGTTCAGCAAGGCAGACATCGAGCATGCACTGACCGAGCTGGACGGCGGCAAGTACGGCATGATCCTGCGCTCTAAGGGCATCGTGGACGGCGGTGCCGACGGCTGGCTGGAGTTCGATTACGTCCCCGGCGAGTGGGAAGTGCGTCAGCGCGGTGCCGACGTGGGCGGCAAGCTGGTCGTCATCGGCTCCAAGCTGGACGAAAAGGCCATTGCCGCACTGTTTGGCTGCTGAGCTGCAAGTTGTGTAAGGAGAAAAACCGATTATGGCAAACGAGATCCCGGTTTACCTGTTTGTGGGCTTCCTCGAAAGCGGCAAGACCAAGTTCATTCAGGAGACCTTTGAAGACCCCAATTTCGACTCCGGCGACAAGACCCTGCTGCTGGTCTGCGAGGAGGGCGAGGAAGAATATAACGAGAAGAAATTCGCCTTCCCCGGCGTGACCCTGAAGGTCCTCGAGGATAAGGCGGAGCTGAACCCCCAGAATCTGGCCAGGCTCGAAAAAGAATCCGGCGCAGGCCGTGTGGTCATTGAGTACAACGGCATGTGGCTGCTGCAGGATCTGGCCAACAATCTGCCCGAAAACTGGATCGTCTACCAGTGCATCGCCACGGCCGACGGCACCACGGCCCTGACCTACGCCCGCGACAACTCCATGCGCTCTCTGCTGCTGGACAAGATCGCCCGCAGTGAGCTGATCGTGTTCAACCGCGCCGAGGCCGTGAACAACGATGCCGCCCGTCAGGAGCTGCACAAGCTGGTGCGTCAGGCCTCCCGCAAGTGCGATATCGCCTATGAGTTCGCCGACGGCAGCGTGGCATATGATGACATCCCTGACCCGCTGCCCTTCGATCTGAACGCCCCGATCGTCGAGATCGGCGCGGACGATTTCGGCATCTGGTATATGGACTGCCAGGACGAGCCCCAGAAGTACGTGGGCAAGACCGTCCGGTTCCTGGCGCAGGTCTGCCAGACCAACCGTGCGGGCAAAAACAGCTTTGTACCCGGCCGTTTTGCAATGACCTGCTGCGTGCAGGATATCCAGTTCGTGGGCTTCCCCTGCAGCTATGATGGCTACAAGGCACTGGAGCAGCGCGCCTGGGTCACTGTGACCGCCAAAGTCAATTACAAGTTCCACAACATCTACCGCGGCAAAGGCCCGGTGCTGACCGCCATTTCGGTGGAGCCCGCCGAAAAGCCGCAGAACGATGTTGTAACATTCTCTTAATCCTAACTTATACAGGGAGGACTTCACCATGAAAACTCTGTTCCGTGTTCTGGGTGCCGCTGCCGCTGTGGCTGTTACCGGTGCCGCCATCGTCGTGCTGGACAAAGTTCTGAACGACAAGGACCCGCTCCACGTCGAAAACGTGGAGTTCCCCGAGGAAGCTGAAAAGGACCCCGCCGAGGCTGAAAAGACTGCCGAAGCCTACGCCGAGGGCGAGGCCAAGGAGACCGCTCCCGGTGACGCATGGCCCCCTGCCTTTGAAAAGGCTCCTGCCGAGCCCGAGACTGCGCCCGCAGCCCCGGTGGTGGAAGCTGCCCGGGCAGAGGAGCCTGCCGAGGAAAAGCCTGCGGCAGAGGAAACGACCGTGAATCCTGTGGAGGCAGGCCCTGCCGTTGCCCCCAAGGATGAGAACGGCAAGTTCGATACCACCAAGATCGCGGAGGCCAGCGATTTCACCGGCATCGAAGAGGAATCCGGCTGCAAGAGCTGAGCAAAGCAATAAAAGGACGCTGTGCCGCAGGGCACAGCGTCCTTTTTCTGTCTGGGTCATTTCCGCAGGGCTTTGGCGGCTTCGGTGCCCGCCACGGCACCCTCGTACACGGCCTTGGCGACCTGCAGCAGCCCGCCGGTGCAGTCTCCGGCGGCGTACAGGCCGGGCAGGGTGGTCTGCATGTGGTCATCCACCACGATCCGGCTGCCGTTCACCTCGGCCCCCAGTTTGCGGGCCAGGGCGGTGCTGCCTGCCACGCCCAGCGCCACGAACACGCCGGAGACTTCCAGTGTCCCGCCGTCTTTCAGCTGCACGCCGGTGACCCGCTCCTCGCCGAGGATGGCTTCCACGGCTTCCGTCCGCACGGCCACCTCTGGCGGGAACTGTGCCGTCAGCGGGGCCCCGCCCGTGAGCAGGGTGACGCTGTGAGCCACAGGCAGCAGGGCCTGTACCTCGTGCAGGGCGTACTCTCCGCTGCCCAGCACGGCCACATCCCTGCCGCGGTAGAAAAAGGCATCGCAGGTGGCGCAGTAGCTCACGCCGTGGCCCTCCAGCCCGGCAAGGCCCGGAATGCGGGGCGCTGCCCGGGAAGCACCTGTGGCCAGAATGACAGCATCGGCAGGGAAATCCCCGGCCAGCGTCTCCACGGTCAGCTTGTCGGTGTAGGTCAGGCCCACGGCCTCGGTGGTAACGAACTCCACCCCCACGGCCTTGGCACCCTCGATGCCCCGGCGTTCCAGCTCGGCACCAGTGATGGGTTCGGCAAAGCCGTAGTAGTTCTGGATGAGCTCGGCCCGGTCCAGTGCGCCGGGGCCCTTGGTCAGAACGGTGGTCTGCACCCCGGCGCGCGCGGCATACAATGCCGCCGAGACACCTGCGGGGCCGGAACCGATGATCACAATGTTAGACATGGCAGTTTCTCCTTATGGTAGGTTGTACAGAGGATAGCTTGATCTTATGATAACTATTATACCTCAACTCCCCGCACTTTTCATCTCCGATGAACTGTGCTATACTGAAAACATCGCAAAAATCGACACCATGGAGGGGAAAAACCTATGTCCAAGCAGCGCCTGCTTTTTATCACCACCGGTGGCACCATTGCCAGCGTGCGCACCGCACAGGGGCTCAAGCCTGTTCTGACCAGCGAGGAGCTGCTGGCCCATCTGCCGGAATTGCAGCAGCTCTGCTGCCCGGAAACGCTCAACCTGTGCAGCATCGACAGCACCGACCTTGGCCCGGAGCACTGGCTGATGATGGCCAAGGCTGTGCAGGAAAACTATGCGCTTTACGATGGCTTTATCATCTGCCACGGCACCGATACGCTGGCCTACTCGGCGGCGGCGCTGTCCTACCTTGTCCAGAACGCGGACAAGCCCATCATCCTCACGGGTGCCCAGCAGCCCATTTCCAACGAGATCACCGATGCCAAGAAGAACCTGCGGGACAGCGTGATCTGTGCCCTTGATCCGGGCAGCCGGGGTGTGATGGTGGTGTTTGGCGGGCACGTCATTGCGGGCACCCGCGCCAAGAAGAACAAGACCATCAGCTACGATGCCTTTGCGTCGGTCAACTTCCCGGCGCTGGCGCTGGTGCAGGGCGACCGGCTGGTGCGGTATGTCCCCTCTCCCTGGCCCACCGGCCCGGTGGAGTTTGGCCGGGCGCTGAACCCCAAAGTGTTCCTGCTCAAGCTGACCCCCGGCCTTGGACCGGAGCTTATCCCGGCCATCTTTCAACAATATGACTGCGTCATTGTGGAAAGCTTTGGCGTGGGCGGCATTCCCCAGCGGCTCATGGATGCCTTTGCCGAGGAGCTGGGCGATTACGACAAGACCCACAAGATCCTGATCCTGACCACACAGGTCACTTATGAGGGCAGCGATGTGGGCATTTACGAGGTGGGCAAGCGGGTCAAGAACCGCTTCCGCTTCCTGGAGGCCCACGATATGACCATTGAGGCCGTTGTCACCAAGGTCATGTGGCTGCTGGCCCAGGACTGCGAGAACTTTGACCAGCTCCAGCAGCGGTTCTACCGGCAGATCAATTTTGATACATTCTATCATTGAAACAAACGGGAGATGCCCCACCGGCACCTCCCGTTTCTGTTATGCGAACACCAGCTGCACCAGCAGCACATAACACACCGGAGCCCGGTACAGCCTGTATGGTTTTGGATTCTTTCATATACACTAACCCCCTGGATTGGTAGTATAACAGATCTCCGGGATTTTGCAAGAAAAATCCCGGGGCCGGATGTTTCCGGTCAATTTGAAAACTTTTTGTCCGTCACTCGTGGACTTTTGGCGAATCAGGACAAAGTTTTGCCAAAAGGCTTGCACTTTGATGCTTTACTGTGGTAAAATCGAAACGTACTTTCATTTGGAAAGACAAGGGGGAAAAAGTATATGACCAACATCTGCATCATCGCCACCATCATCATCTATCTGGTGGCAATGCTGTTGGTTGGGTTTGCATACAGCAAGTCCAACAACGACAGCACCGATTTCTACCTTGGCGGCCGCAAAATGGGCCCGCTGGTCACGGCCATGAGCGCCGAAGCCAGCGATATGTCCAGCTGGCTGCTGATGGGAATGCCGGGCCTTGCCTACCTCACCGGCATCGCCTCGCCCGGCTGGACCGCCATCGGCCTGGCGCTGGGCACCTGGCTGAACTGGCTCATCGTGGCCCGGCGGCTGCGGCGGTATTCGGCCAATCTGGAAGCCATCACCGTGCCGCAGTTCCTGTACCTGCGCTTCCACGACCAGCGCAATCTGCTCAACGCACTGGGCGCGGTGATCATCATCGTGTTCTTTGTGCCCTACACGGCTTCGGGCTTTGCCGCCTGCGGTAAGCTGTTCCACAGCCTGTTCGGCGTGGATTACATGGCGGCCATGGTGGTCTCGGCCTGCGTCATCGTGGGCTATACCATCACGGGCGGCTTCCGCGCCGTTACCACCACCGACCTCATCCAGTCCATCGTGATGAGCCTGGCCCTTGTGGCTGTGCTGGTGTACGGCATTGGCGCGGCAGGCGGCTGGGATGCCGTTGTAGCCAACGCTCAGAGCCTGCCCGGCTACCTGACCATGATGGCCAGCCACAACGCCGCCGAGGGCACGGCCACCTCGTACAGTCTGCTGGACATCGTCTCCACCATGGCGTGGGGCCTGGGCTACTTCGGAATGCCCCACATCCTGCTCCGCTTCATGGCCATCGAGGACGAGAAGAAGCTGGTGCTCAGCCGCCGCATTGCCACCGTCTGGGTGGTCATCGCCATGGCGGCGTCCATCGTCATCGGCATGGTGGGCCTCGGCATGACCAGGGTCGGTGCGCTGGAATTCCTCAGCGGCTCGTCCAGTGAGACCCTCATCGTCCGCATCGCCAGCCTCATCAGCCAGCA
>OFMP01001767.1_pt1 | contig 10460 bp, 8 predicted proteins | sample 1541841 | NCBI WGS metagenome assembly OFMP01 (sample SAMN04209226, study PRJEB22552) | human gut metagenome | biome: gut; material: feces | host: Homo sapiens | place: USA: Oklahoma
ACCGCAACCCGACATTATCGAGCATTTTGGCAACGCAGATGCCGTGCCGCAGCCGCCGAAGCGGTGCTTAAGCCGTCAGGCGGGAATTGTGCGGTGCTGCCTTAGGTGTATCTGTTCAGCGCTTCACGTTGAAAGCAGCCATACCGGGGTAAACGGCAGAATCGCCCAGCTCTTCCTCAATGCGGAGCAGCTGGTTGTACTTGGCCACGCGCTCGGTGCGGCTGGGGGCACCGGTCTTGATCTGGCAGGTGTTCAGGGCAACCGCCAGGTCTGCGATGGTGGTATCCTCGGTCTCACCGGAACGGTGGGAGGAAATTGCGGTGTAGCCTGCTTTGTGAGCCATTTTAATTGCTTCCAGTGTTTCAGATACGGAACCGATCTGGTTTAATTTGATCAGGATCGCATTACCTGCGCCAAGGCTGATACCTTTTGCAAGTCTCTCTGTATTTGTAACAAACAGGTCATCACCGACAAGCTGTACTTTGTCGCCAAGTCTGGCTGTAAGTTTCTGCCATCCTTCCCAGTCTTCTTCATCCAGACCGTCTTCGATAGAGATGATCGGATATTTTTCGCATAATTTAGCCCAGTGCTCAATGAGCTCTTCGGATGTATACTCTGTGCCGGCTTTTGGAAGTTTATAATATCCTTTGCCTTTTTCACTCTTCCATTCAGAGGAAGCAGCATCCATGGCAATCCTGAAGTCTTTGCCTGGTTCATATCCGGCTTTCTTAACTGCTTCAAGGATTGTCTCGATTGCTTCTTCATCGGATTTCAGTGCAGGTGCGAAACCACCCTCATCACCTACTGATGTAGCAAGTCCGCGTTCTTTCAGGATAGAAGCAAGTGCATGGAATACTTCTGCACACCATCTTAAGCATTCTTTAAAAGAAGGTGCCCCAACTGGCATGATCATGAATTCCTGTACATCCAGACCGGAAGATAATGCATGGCATCCACCGTTTACGATGTTCATCATCGGTACCGGAAGACGGTTGCCTGATACGCCGACAAGGAAACGATACAGCGGAATTTCAAGTGCGGTTGCGGCTGCTCTGCAGCATGCGATAGATACTGCAAGGATTGCATTTGCTCCAAGTTTGGATTTGTCCTTTGTTCCGTCTGCTGCAATCATAGCTGCATCTACTGCATAGATATCGCCTGCATCAAGACCTTCGATTGCTTCGTTGATTGTTGTGTTGATATTCTCTACTGCTTTCTGTACGCCTTTTCCAAGGTAACGAGCTTTATCTCCATCTCTTAATTCCAGAGCTTCGAATTCACCTGTAGATGCACCGCTCGGAGCTGTTCCTCTTGCTACAGTGCCGTCCATCAGATATACTTCTGCTTCTACTGTCGGGTTTCCTCTGGAATCCAGAATTTCTCTTCCAATTACTTTCTCAATTTCTAAGTACATGATAAATCCCCTTTCTGGTTTTGCATTTGGACTCCTGGTACACCGCAACTGGGATGTACCGGGTGGATCATATCTGAGGTACGGTTTTTCAGCAGAACCGTGATTTCAGCAAGTACAGATGTGATCCGGTGTTCCGAAGAATTCAGCGGTCTTCGGATGGAGTTCAAATGATTTAATTCACGCGAGAGTTTACTGTATCTAACTCTGTTAGTTAGTATATTCTAACTTTTATGAAAATGCAAGAGGAAAATTGGAGGGATATTGAGAAAGTATTTCAAGAGATATCAATTTGTACTAAACAAGATTCTATCCTAAAATAAAAAACTTCCACTAATCTATATGCATATAGATTAATGAAAGTTTTGTCATACACCATCTAAGATTTCTTATTTATTAATGAGGGCATTTTACAAATGTTGTTGTGGAATAATATTTAGCATTAGCGCGATAACCACACTTTTCACATCTTTGACATGTATATGTTGTAATAGTACATCCACCAGATGAATTTTTCGCATGCGCATAAAATTTTCCAGGTACCATACTATGTGTACATAAAGCACGTGGAGACACAGTTTCTTGACACGCTATTTGAATATTATCTGAACCAACAAATATATTGTCAGTTTCTGTAAAATCAAGAGAATCTATAATATCCATTTCAGTATAATCGTTACTAAAATCACTATATGAATCATCAAAAATAATGTCATTAAAACTAGCATCTGATGATGCAATCGGTTCATACGCCATTACCGTCCCGGCACTCGCCACAACTGTCAACGCCGACACTGCCACCATAATTCCTCTCTGTAATATTCCTTTTCTCTTTCCCTTCATCATGTAGTTGATCCTCCTTTTTAATGTTTTAAAATCCTTTCCTTCCTTATTGTTTTTATGTCCGGAAAGGTTATTTTTCCACACGGCTGGGCGAATATCAGAAGTTGCGGCTTCTAATACCAGCAAACTTGCATAGTCTTGACGTTTTTCTTTTGTACAGCCATCGACGGCTACACTGTCACTGACTATTTCTGCTGTATCTATGTAAAGGAAAAGTAAAAGGTATGCCACCGGATTCATCCAGTGCAGGCACAGAACGAAAAGGCATAAAAGTTTTACTAAATTGTCATGATTTTTCAAATGTGTATGTTCATGTTTGTATACCATGATAAAATCAGGGTGCAGAGGAAAACTCTCTGGAATTGCAATCTTCTGACGGAAAAACCCAATAGTGCATGGACCACAGATTCCATCTGGGATCAGATAATAGGTAAGATGATCTTCCGGATCGTCAATCTTTTCAAAGATATAGTTTCGAATAGAATGTGCGCCTCTCCAGTATTTAACTATCTCATAGATCGCGAAAATAATAATTCCAGCTAACCAGACTCTGGCAAAAATATTAAACCATTGAGGCAGCCATATATAATCGCCCTGCTTTTCACTCCAGAAAGATAAAGAACCGGATAAATAAGAATCCGCTTTCCTGCCAATTAACATTGTTTCCGGAAGTGCATCTTTTGGAAGTAAATATTTAACCAACTGAACTGGCACCAGATAAAAGAACACGCCTGTCAGCAGTAATCTTCTTCCAAGGATATAATTGTAGTCTTCACGCTGAATTATGTATAAAAGTAAACAGATCACTACAGGAATACTTCCTGCAATGGACATACAAACTAACAGTTCCATTTAAACATCACATCATTTCTTCTTAATATATTCTAATAAATATTCTTTCTCTTCCTCTGTAAGTTTCTGATCAGAGGTCAGAGCACTGACAAGGATGTTCATATCAGGAACTATATATCCTGATGCGGATGACCTGAAAGTGTGTGCAGATTTGGCAGCTTCAGTTTCACCCTTTTCTTCAGCAAGTTCATTTAACTTATCATACAGGTAGCGGTTTCTCAATCCAAGAACAAACATAGATGCCGGGTATAGTAAGGATACTACAGCAGCACCAATCATGTATAAAGTAAATGTATGTGTATCGTTTACCGGAGGTTTGCTCATAAAGTTAATAAAGAAACCAATACCAGAAAAAACGGTAAATAAAATCCAACAGACAAGTTCTATTTTCTTTTTCATTCTTTCGTCTCCAGATCATTAATAATTGTAAATTTCTGTCATTTCTTAACTACAGTTAGTCTACCATATTTTGCACAAATTAAGCAACTGATTTTTATGAATTTATCGGACTTCTTACCGTCATTATTCGAGATTTATCGAGAAATTGCACAATAGATTATGGACTTGTGTTACATTTTTTGAACACTTCTTCCATAGCGCGTCATCCGAGGACTGCAAGCTCCTTCTGATAAACTGCGGAGTAGTTATTTGGTATAGAGCCACGTAGCGAAGCGGTAGATTTTATCCGCTTGACAAATACATTTATCAGATATATTTCTGAAATGCTCTCAATATGCAAAAAAGATTCCATTTTTCTATAAATCATTCAAATCCATGACTATTGATTTCATCTACCAGAGACACATCTCTGGATGCAACAAGGTGTCTGATAAAGTAAAAAGCCAGGAAAGAACTGTTCAATCACTGAACAATTCCTGCCTGGTTTCTCATGGAAAATTAAAACGTATTTTTATTTATGAAGAAAAGAAAACAGTCCTTTTTTCTTTTCATATGGCTCTGATGTAATGCCTTTTACTTCATATCCTGTCGCACTGATGGCTGTTTTTAATTTGGCTTCATCTACAGGTCCGTCTGAAATGATCACTGTCTCGCCCTTACTGTGGGAAGAAGTAACTTTATCTACCTGAAAAGCTCTTCTCACTGCATCATTCACGTGAGATTCGCACATACCGCACATCATACCGTCTACTTTCACAGTTGTTTTGATCATGTTGTTATCCTCCATTTCTGTTATTACAATGCTGTTAAAAGTATTATCTGTCATTATAAGTTAGAACTCACTAACAGAAATTATAGCATATGTTTTTTTCTTTTACAATAAGTGTAAGTTTTAATTGTAATTAAAATTTTATGCTACTTTTTTGCTTTAATTTCAGTAGTTTTATGCCAGTGCCTGAGCCAGTGCTTTCTGAACTGCACCCAAAATACCTTCTGAAGAAAAAGTTGCTCCGCTGACTGTATCTACACCGTCTGCAGACTGATTTGCCATGATCTGAGGATAAATAGACCCCCATGCTGCATCAAAGAATTCTGGAGAATCACTGTTGCTCTGTTCAATGGAGGCAATCTGGCCTCCCTGAATTGTTACTGTTACATTCACTCTTCCACTATATCCGTAGCTTGAGCCTGTATAAGTTCCGTCAACGTATGGTCCTGTAGGTTCCGGTGTTGGCTCAGGTGTTTCTTCCGGAGTCGGTGTCGGAGCTGGTGTTTCCTCTGGCGTCGGTGTTACTTCCGGAGTTGGGGTCTCTTCCGGAGTCGGTGTTGGTGTCGCTTCTGGAGTTGGTGTAGCAGTTATTTCCGGAGTTGGCGTTGGGGTCACTTTTGTACTGCCCTTTTCTGCCTGTTTCAGAATATCTTTCATTGCGTTTATAATACCCTTCGAAGAGTAAGTCGCACCGCTGACAGTATCAATACCATCGACAGACTGATTCTGAATAATCTCATTTTCCAGTACATCCCATGCTTTATTAAAGAACATCGGTGTATCTGTGTGCTCTACTTCCAGAGATTTAATCACACCTTTTTTGATTTTGGCAGTCAAAGTGATTGTTCCGTTGTATCCTTTGCCAGTTCCTGTATAGGTTCCGTCTTTATAAATCTGTTCTTCTCCCGGTTTCGGGGTTGGCGCGGGTTTCTTTGTAGGTTTTGGTGAGGAAGTCGGTGTTGGTGTTGTAGTCGCCTGGCTTCCAGACGGAATTGCCTGAGCCAGTGCGCTCTGAACTGCTGAAATAATTCCATTTGAAGAATAAGTTGCACCACTAACTGCATCTACATTCGGAGACTGGCTGGAAATAATTCTGCTGATCACACCCTGTGCATTTGCAAAATAGGAGGCTGTTTCATTTGATGCATCTACAATATTGATAGCTGCAATTTTATGGTCAGTGACAGTTACCTGAACAGTGATCGTTCCTCCGAAACCGGTTCCGGAGCCTGTATAGGTACCGTCTGCATATCCACCAGCAGGAACTTCTGTAGTTGGTGTGACTGTGCTTCCTGCACCACCCCCTGCTGTACCTCCATTTGCAGAGGAACCTGTAGATGAATTTTTCTTTGTTCCTGTTTTAATCTTACTTGTTTTCTTTGTCTTTTTTGATGTTTTTGAAATTGAGGTTCTATTGGTTTCAGAAGAGTCTTCTGAATCAAAATCCTTACCTGCAGTTCCTTGTGAAATCAATTCTTTAATCTCATCAGTAGACATAACATTATTATTTGAAACTGATGTAGTCTCCACAGGACTTTTATCTGCCTGATAACAGGTTACACAGACTGCTGCAAAAACTGCTGCCGCAGGAATAAGCTTTAACCAAGGACGGAAACTGTCCTGTTTGGGTTTCATTTCCGGAGTCTTATTATTTTTCTGCTCATTATTTTTGTCCATAAATTTCTCCTTCTTCAATAGTTTCAGGAAATCATATTCTGGTGATTACTGTAATAACTGTATAAAGGTTTACAGTTGAAAAGAAATCCTGCCCTTTCTGTGGGATACAGGATTTCTTTTCTCTTGTCTGCGAATCCGATTGCAAATGTTCACCTGACTTCAGTCCGGTCAGATTATTTTACAGTTACTTTAACTGTTTTGGTTACGCCATTGCATGTTACTGTGATCTTGGCAGTACCTTTTTTAATACCTTTAATTGTACCCTTGGATGATACTGTAGCAATTTTCTTGTTGCCGGATTTGTATGTAACTTTTCCTGATGGAGCTGCTTTTGCTGTAATCTTAATTGTTTTGCCGACTTTTACAGATACAGATGTTTTGCTCAGTGTAAGAGTTGGATTTTTAACTGTTACTTTGCAGGTTACCTTTACATCTCCGCATTTAGCTGTGATAACTGCACTACCTTTTGCTTTTGCAGTAACCTTACCGGTTGTTTTGTTTACGGCTGCAACTTTCGGGTTACTGGAAGTAAATGTAACTTTTGGTGCATCTGCTCCTGTTACAGTTGCCTTCAGTGTAGTTGTTTTCCCTTTATAAACAGTGGCTGTTTTCTTGTTGAGAGTTACTGTTACCTTCGTATCTGCTTTAACAAGAGCCTCTACTGCTGCGTTCAGATGAGTTGTAGCTTCATCAACCTCTGCCTGAGTTGGCTTTTCTTTTGCAAGAAGATCCTTTGCTTCCTGAAGCTCTAACTGCATTGCCTTCCAGGAATCTGCTGTGTAATCTGCTTCTTTTAAGGCTTCTGCTTTTTCTACTGCTGCTTTTAATGCTGTTGTATCTGCTTCTCCTGCTTCCGGTTTTACGATGTTTGCATCTGTTGCATTAACTTCAAATACAGTATCTGCATATCCCATTGCATATACGGTGATTTTCCATTTGCCGGTTCCATCTGTTCCTTTTGGAAGCTGGCAGCGGTAGGAATCTGTCAGACCAAGCTGGATTCCCATTGCTTTGTGCATCCAGTTATCTGCTGCAAATTTTGTTCCGTAAGATGCCAGAACTTTATCACCATTTCCGTAGTAATCCCATTTTACAGCATACATTTTAGCACCAAGAGCACCATATCCGTCACCTGTAATATCTACTCTTAAGAATTCGCCGTAACTTCCACTTGCTTCTTTTACTGTTGCGGTAACATTGGATGCTGTCTGGAGTGCCTGATCTTTAAGTCCGGAACCTGTACCGTTTGTTCTGGCCTTGAATGTGAATGTTCCATCAGAACCTTTTACAGCTTCTTTTAAGCCGTTTGTTTCAGCGGTAACATCCGCAACTGCACTATAGGACTGCAAATTGTTTTCTCCAAATCCTCCGGCAATTGTGCTTCCGTCTTCCACAATCTTGAACTGGGATTTGAAGGCTTCATAATCTTCTGCCTTTACTGCGACAGGCACATATTTCAGACCTACAACGCTGTAATGGTCGAATTCTGCAACGCTTCCGTCAGCTTTTGTGATCTGTCCTCGCTCAGGCTGATTCAGCTTTACAGTTGTTCCGTCCGTAAGAACTGCATCATTAGCTGAGGTCCAGTAGGAAATCTCATAAGAACCGCCGTTTTTGTCATACATGATTGCTTCACACTGGTAGCTTCCTCTGTGCAGGCCATGGTTTACAGTAGCTCTGGTTACTGTGTCGAAACCGCCTTTGTCAAGTTCATCATGGCTGTCTTTTGTTCCATTGGAAGCTGTGTTTGCAGCATTATAAACTCCCTCAGATGCCCAGTACTGTGCCCATGTCAGACCTGCATAGACATATTTGTAGCCTGTTTCTGCTGTTGCAGCGAATTCATCTTCTGCTGCTGCCTGATCGTCAACAAAAGGTGTTTCCTCATCGCCTGCAAAAGCATCAGCGGTGTCATCTGCTGCATCAAACTCATCTGTCTGTGCCTCAGTCTCCACAGCAGTATCAGATGTAAAATCCGCAGCCATAACCGGTAATCCTGAAACCATCATTGCTGCACTTAAAATTGCAGGAGCTGCCATTTTGATTAAATTTCCCTTACGCATACCTTTAAATCCTCCTGAATATGAGTTAATAAATAGTTACTGTTCACACACCACTATCCCGCGAGGTGTTTTGGCATGAATATGCCACTATCCCGAGCATTCCCCTATCGTCTTCTATTTTCCTACTATTTTCATATGTTTATTGGGTTTTTCTATTGACTTTCTCATTGAAATGCTTTATCATACTTTTCACACTTGTTTAATATGTTATTTTGTTTGAGTGAGGAATTTGCTTATGAATATCTTATGCTTTGGAGATTCGAATACTTACGGATACCGCCCGGATGGAACCGGACGCTTTGATGAAAAAACAAGATGGACCTGCCTGCTTCAAAAGAAATTCGGCAACGGACATCGCATTATCGAAGAAGGTTTGTGCGGCCGCACAACTATTTTTTCGGACGCTTTTCGCGAAGGCCGCCGCGGATTAGACCAGATTGGAATCACAATAGAGACTCACAATCCTATAGATCTTCTGATTCTCATGTTAGGAACAAATGACTGTAAAACGCGCTTTAACGCTTCTTCCAAAACGATTGCCAAAGGATTGATTCAGGTTATTGAAAAGGCAAAGAAATATAGTTCTCAGCCCTTTGAACTCTTGATCATCTCTCCGATCCATCTTGGCAATGGAGTCGGAGATGACGGCTTTGATCCTGAATTCGATCTTGCGTCTGAGCAGGTTTCTAGACAGCTTGCACAGGAATATCGGAAAGTTGCCACCCATTATCACGCCGGTTTTCTGGACGCTTCAAAAATTGCTTTTCCAAGTGAAATTGACCGGGAGCATCTGGATGGATCCGGTCATGCGGCACTTGCAGATGCTGTTTATAAAACAATTACTGAAAGTGGATTGCTTGAGAAAGGGATGGACTCTTCTTTCTGTCATATTGCATGATTCGTAATGTGCACCGCTAGGCGCACACACCAAAAGAAGCATCATCTCGGTGCTTCTTTTCTTTATGTAAATATGCTATAATACATCAATACGTTCGTGTACAAAAGTATACGCACTTTTACAGGAGGACTACACATGGGAAAACATGAGAAAGAACGTGACGGATTCAAAAGCCGGACAGGATTTATCCTTGCCTGCATCGGATCTGCCGTTGGTATGGGGAATATCTGGCGATTTCCTTACATGGTATCAGACTGGGGTGGTATGACCTTTCTGATTCCTTATATTTTATTTGTAATATTGATTGCTTCTACCGGAGTGATCGAAGAGATGGCGCTCGGACGCGCCGCCAAAGGTGGACCAATCAAAGCCTTTGGTGTCTGTACAGAAATGCGAACTGGCAATAAGAAAACAGGTGAATTGATCGGACTGCTTCCGGTTCTCGGCTCCCTCGCACTTGCAATCGGATACACAGTTGTTGTCGGATGGATTTTCAAGTATACATTCCTTGCACTGACCGGACAGATTGCCGGCATGAAACAAGATATGAATCAAATTGGAGGCATGTTCGACAGTACTGCTTCTGCTTTTGGTAATAACCTTTGGCTTGTAATTGCAGTCCTTGTAACTGCTGTGATCATGGCAATGGGGATTGCCGGTGGAATCGAGCGTGCCAACGGCGTAATGATGCCGTTATTGTTCGTACTGTTTCTTGGACTCGGGGTATATATTTTCTCCCTTCCTGGTTCATCGTCCGGATATCGTTACATCTTCACGATCAATCCAAAGGGACTTTTAGACCCAAGACTTTGGATCTATGCTTTTGGGCAGGCATTCTTCTCTCTGTCCATTGCCGGAAATGGAACTGTCATCTATGGTTCCTACTTAAAGGATTCGGAAGACCTGGTAAGTTCTGCAAAAAATGTTGCCATCTTCGATACAATCGCTGCCTTACTCGCTGCGTTCGTGATCATTCCGGGAATGGCAGTCGGCGGTGCTGAATTATCTTCTGGCGGCCCGGGACTGATGTTTATCTATCTGGTCAATGTATTCAACGGAATGCCCGGCGGCAAGATTGTAGGCATCATTTTCTACATCTGCGTACTTTTTGCTGGAATGAGTTCACTTGTAAATCTGTACGAAGCTCCGGTTGCTACATTACAGGAACGTTTCGGATTAAAGCGTGTCTCAGCTGTTGGAATCATTGCAGCATTCGGCTGCTGTATCGCACTTCTCATCCAGGGCATCGTCTCCGGATGGATGGACGCAGTTTCTATCTATATCTGCCCACTTGGAGCAATGCTTGCAGCGATCATGTTCTTCTGGATCGCAGATAAAGAATTCGCACTGAAAGCTGTAAATACTGGACGTGAGAAAAAAATCGGAACTTGGTTCTTGCCACTTGGAAAATATGTCCTTGTTCCACTCGCACTTGTTGCACTGATTGCCGGCGCAGTGCTGGGCGGAATCGGGTGATGAAACAATAATATTGAACTATAGGGCTGTCGCATTGCGCAGCCTTTTTTATGCAAAAATTCGAACACAGCA
>OFMP01001770.1_pt1 | contig 10445 bp, 7 predicted proteins | sample 1541841 | NCBI WGS metagenome assembly OFMP01 (sample SAMN04209226, study PRJEB22552) | human gut metagenome | biome: gut; material: feces | host: Homo sapiens | place: USA: Oklahoma
GATTATTTTCTGTTCGTTCAGCGAGGCTGTACAACATCATCCGGACTTGGTGCAGAAGTATTTGGGCAGCGTGGTTGGTTATCGTGATAATTTCTTCGCCGCCTTGAATTCGGCCGTGTTCTCGGATGGTTCGTTTGTTTATATACCGAAGGGCGTACGTTGCCCGATGGAGTTGAGTACGTATTTCCGTATCAATGCCGCTAATACCGGACAGTTCGAGCGTACCTTGATTGTCGCAGACGATGAGGCGTATGTAAGTTATTTGGAAGGATGTACGGCACCGATGCGTGACGAGAACCAATTGCATGCCGCTATCGTGGAGATCGTGGCGAACGAGCGTGCCGAGGTGAAGTATTCTACCGTACAGAACTGGTATCCGGGTGATAAGGAAGGTAAAGGCGGTATCTATAACTTCGTGACGAAACGAGGTTTGTGCAAAGGTGAGGGTAGCAAGATCTCTTGGACGCAAGTAGAGACCGGTTCGGCGATCACTTGGAAATATCCGAGCTGTATCTTGGCGGGTGATAACTCGGTAGGTGAGTTTTACTCGGTTGCCGTAACCAATAATTACCAACAGGCCGATACGGGTACGAAGATGATCCATCTGGGTAAGAATACGAAAAGTACGATCGTATCCAAGGGTATCTCTGCCGGTCATAGCCAGAATAGCTATCGGGGATTGGTGAAGGTGTCCGCCCGTGCGGAAGGCGCCCGAAACCATAGCCAATGCGATAGTTTGTTACTAAGCTCTACTTGTGGAGCTCATACGTTCCCTTACGCTGATATTCAGAATGAGACGGCGATCGTGGAGCATGAGGCTACGACGAGTAAGATCAGTGAGGAGCAATTGTTCTACTGCCAGCAACGGGGTATCTCGGTAGAAGAGGCTGTTGGTTTGATCGTGAATGGATATGCCCGCGAGGTAATGAATAAGTTACCGATGGAGTTTGCTGTCGAGGCTCAGAAATTACTAACGATCTCGCTGGAAGGCAGCGTAGGATAGAATAATTTTCAATTTTCAACTTTCAATTTTCAATAAGAAAAGATGTTAGAGGTTAAGAATTTACATGCCAGCGTAGACGGCAAAGAGATATTGAAAGGAATCGACCTGAGCGTTAAGGCCGGCGAGGTACATGCGATCATGGGGCCGAACGGTTCCGGCAAAAGTACGCTCGCGTCGGTGCTGGCGGGCAACGAGCGTTTCGAGGTGACCGGGGGCGAGGCGTGGTTCGAGGGTGAAAACCTTTTCGACAAAAGTATCGAAGAGCGTGCCCGCATGGGTCTTTTCCTCGGCTTCCAGTATCCTGTCGAAATTCCCGGTGTGAGCATGGCCAACTTCTTGCGCTATGCGGTGAACGAAAAACGCAAGTACCGGGGAGAGGAGCCCCTTTCGGCCGCTGAATTCCTGCGCATGATGCGTGAAAAGAGCGCGTTGGTCGAAATCGACAGCAAGCTCACGGGACGGGCCGTCAACGAGGGGTTCTCGGGTGGCGAGAAGAAGAAGAACGAAATCTTCCAGATGGCGATGCTTGAGCCGAAGCTGGCGATTCTCGACGAGACGGACAGCGGACTGGACATCGATGCGCTCAGGATCGTTGCCACCGGCGTGACGAAACTCAAGCGGCCCGACAACGCGACGATCGTCATCACGCACTACCAGCGCCTGCTGGACTACATCGTGCCCGATGTGGTGCATGTGCTTTATAACGGCCGCATCATTCATTCGGCAGGCAAGGAGCTTGCCCTCAAGCTCGAGGAGCAGGGTTACGACTGGCTGATCAACCAATACGAGTAACGGCATGGAACCTTCGATCGAAAAAAAACTGACGGAGCTCTTCCTCTCCAACGCCGAACTGCTCGACGAGGGGCAGTCGCCGTTGCTCACGCGCCCGCGCCGGGCGGCACTCGAGGCGCTGAACCTATTGGGGATTCCGCCGAAAGGGCCGGGGAACGGCGACCGGTATCACTATACCGATTTGCGCGGGGTGTTCGGCGAAGAATGGGAGCACTATTTCACCCCGTTGCATCCCGGCGTCGCGCCCGATGACTTGCCGGGGCAGATGCACCGCATGAAATTTCTCAACGGTTTCTGCTGCGATGCACGGCATTTGACGCGACTGGCGGACGGTGTGGTGTTCGGGTCGCTGGCCGCCGCTGCGCGCGAATATCCCGGATTGGTCGGAAAATATTACAATACCCTCCCGCACGGCCATGGCAGTGCGGTGGCCGAACTGACGGCGGCTTTCGTGCAGGACGGAGCGTTCGTCTATGTCCCCAGGGGGATTCGTGTCGAGCTGCCGTTTGCGGTCGAGTGCGGCCTCTACGGCGACGGCGAAGCGGTTGCATCGTTCGGGCGGAACCTCTTTATTTTCGAAGAGGGAAGCCAGGCGCAGCTCGTAATCGATTACCGTACGCTCTCCGGCGAGCGGAACCTGGCCTGCCGCACGCGTGAAATCTTCGTAGGGAGCGGTACGCGGGTCGAGATGGTCGAAAGTTGCCGGCTCAACGAACGTTCGTCGCTGATTTCGGCAAGCTATGCGCGCCAACAGGGCGATTCCGTGCTGCACGGCGTATCGGTGGGACTGAGTGCCGGCCTGATGCGCAACGAGCAGACCGTCCTGCTGGAAGGGCGCGGTGCCGAAAACCACACCAACGGGCTTACGATTGCCGGAGAGCAGGAGCATCTGGATTTTACTACGGATATCGAACACATCGCATCGGATTGTACCAGCTACCAGCTTTTCAAAGGACTGGCCGCCGACGGCGGGACGAGTGTTTTCAGCGGGCGAATCTATGTGGCGCAGGATGCGCAGCGCACGCAGGCGTTCCAGCAGAACAACAACCTGCTGTTGAGCGACGATGCGCACGTATATGCGAAACCTCAGCTCGAGATCTATGCGGACAACGTGAAGTGCAGCCACGGCGCGACGGTGGGACAGTTGGACCCCGAAGCGATCTATTACATGCGCCAGCGTGGTATCGGACTCGAAGATGCGCGACGGTTGCAGATGTACGGTTTCGTGCTCGACGTGCTCGGCGAGAGCCGCGTACAGGAGATGAACGAGTTGTTCGACCGCGAAATCGCTTCGAAGATCGAAGGATTGTAGGCGCATAGAATTCGTTGTAGGCGTATGTATTCGGATGCCGGTTTCATCGCGTACGGATGGGGATTGGAGTGATTCCCGCAAGCAGGTAAAATAGATGGCATACGATATTGCAAAAATAAGGGCCGATTTTCCGCTGCTGGGCCGCAAGGTATACGGCAGGGAGCTGGCTTATCTGGATAACGGTGCGACGGCGCAGAAACCGCTGCAGGTGATCGAAAAGATCGACTACCTGCACCGTGAGTTGAATGCCAATGTCCACCGCGGGCTGCACTACCTGAGCGAGGAGTGCACTTCGGAGTACGAGGCGGCACGGGAACAGGTGCGCGCGCTGATCGGTGCGGCATCCGTGCGCGAGATCGTTTTTACGGCCGGGGCGACCGCCGCAATCAATACCGTGGCGTACAGTTTCGGCGAGAAGTATATCCATGCGGGCGACAACGTGATTACCACCGAAATGGAACATCACGCGAACATCGTTCCGTGGCAGTTGATCTGCGAGCGTAAAGGGGCTGAACTGCGAGTCGTACCGTTCGACGATGCGGGGCGCCTGATGACCGAAAAACTGCCGGAACTGCTCGACGAACGGACGCGGATCGTCTGCATCACGCAGGCGTCGAACGTGCTGGGGACGCGGCCCGACCTGTCGCCGGTGATCGACCTGTCGCACCGGGCCGGGGTGCCGGTGCTGGTGGACGGTTGTCAGGGTATTGTGCACGGCGGGGTAGATGTGCAGGCGCTCGATTGCGATTTCTATGCCTTTTCGGGACACAAACTTTACGGACCTACCGGAATCGGCGTGTTGTACGGCAAGGAGAAATGGCTGGAACAGATGCCGCCGTTCATGGGCGGGGGAGACATGGTCGGTACGGTCCGTTTTTCGGGTACTACATACGCCGAACTGCCGCTCAAGTTCGAGGCGGGGACTTCTAACTATATCGGTGCGATCGGCCTCGGCGAAGCGATCCGTTACCTCGGTACGCTGGATGCCGGGGAAGTGGCGCGCCACGAACACGAATTGCTGGTTTATGCGACCGAGCGGCTGCAACGGATCGACGGGTTGCGCATTTACGGCACCCAGCCCGATAAGTGCAGTATCGTTTCGTTTACGGTCGAGGGGACGCATCCTTACGATATCGGGATGATTCTCGACAAAACGGGCGTTGCGGTGCGTACCGGGACGCATTGTGCCGAACCCGTGATGACCCATTACGGCATTACGTCGATGGTGCGTGCTTCGTTTGCGCTGTACAATGAATTTTCGGAGATCGACCGGCTCGAGGCCGGATTGCAACGCGCGGTCGGGATGTTGCGGGCGTGAATACGACCGATCATCCGTTCCAGGAACTACATAAACCCGTTATAATATTATGCCCTTTATTGTTCTCGAAGGCCTCGACGGGGCCGGCAAATCCACCCAGGTTAGAATGTTGCAGGAGCGGCTTTCCGCCCAGGGGTTCGCATATGAATACCTTCATTTCCCGCGTTTCGACGCACCGGTTTACGGTGAATTGGTCGCACGTTTCCTGCGCGGCGAACTGGGGGCGCTCGATCAGGTCAACCCTTACCTTGTGGCGCTGATTTATGCGGGCGACCGTGCCGAAGCCGCCCCGATGATCCGCCGTTGGCTCGAAGCGGGTAAATTCGTGATCGTCGACCGCTATGTCTATTCCAATGTGGGTTACCAGTGTGCGAAGATTGACGATCCGGCCGACCGCGAGCGGTTGAGGGAGTGGATTATCGATCTCGAGTATGGGCATAACGGCATCCCGCAGCCGGACCTGTCGCTTTTCCTCGATGTGCCGTTTTCGTTTACGCAGCGCAAACTGACCGAGCAGCGCGAGGGCGATGACCGCGACTACCTGAAGGGCAAGGCGGACATTCACGAGGCTTCGCTGTCGTTGCAGGAGCGCGTGCGCCGCGTCTATCTGGAACAGGCGGCGCTCGATCCCTGTTTCTGCGTGATCGAATGCACCGATCCGGATGGGGAGATGCGTGCCCCTGAAGCGATCTTCGAACGAATTTCGGCCCGGTTGTCTCCTTTGTTCTAATTCCCAGACAGGTCGTCCGGCTCTTTTCTCAACCGGGATTTCCGTGCGGTTCCCATGCGGCGGCGTTGATCCCGATAGCCCGAATTACGTTACTGTCTTTTCTGTTGCGGTAGTTCTGGGGCGGTGCTGTTTTGCCCCTTGCTGTTTCTCCTCCCCGTAGTGTGAATTTGCCGTAACGCACCTCCTGTGCATCGTGTCCGGATGGTTCTACCGGACGGGATGGGTGAAAATTCTTTCCGTTTTCGAACGCTTTTTCGACCGTTTTGTACCGTAAAATGGCGGATAAGCTAAAAATTGGTTATATTTGTCTCAGTACAACTGTTTGACAACGAACCGGTATGCGAATCAGGAACGGATTGGTGGCTTTGTGCAGGATAGCTTTGGCGCTGGTGTTTATCTTTTCCGGCTTCGTCAAGGCGGTCGATCCGTGGGGTACGGCCATCAAGTTGGGCGAGTATTTCCATGCTTTCGGGATGGATGCGCTTTCCGTGGGCCGCTATGCCTTTTCGATCCTGCTCTCATCTGCTGAAATGCTGTTGGGTTTCTGCCTGCTTTTCCGGTTCGGTTTCGTCCGCCGGAGATTGCCGGGGCTGATGCTGATCGTGGTGGGTTTCTTCACGCTGCTGACCCTCGTGCTGGCCCTTTGGAACCCGGTTTCGGACTGCGGCTGTTTCGGCGATGCCGTGAAACTCACGAATTGGCAGACCTTCTATAAAAACCTGATTCTGTTGTTGCTGGCTGTTGTGGTTTGGTTCGGCAGTTACCGCAAGAAAGAGTGCTGGGATTGGAATCCCGACGTTCCGGAATACGATAGCGGTCACCTGATCGAATGGAGCCTCGGATTGTTGTTCCTGCTCTTTTCACTCGGAGTGGGGCTGTATAGTTTGCGTCACCTGCCGTTGATCGATTTCCTGCCGTTCAAAGCCGGGGTAAACCTGGCCGTACAGGGGAATAAATCCGGAACCGATTTGGTCACGACGTTGATCTACAAGGATAAAACGACGGGACAAAATCACGAGTTTTCGCTGAGCGATACGACCTGGTACGATTCGACGCGCTGGGAGTTCGTCGATACGCGCTTTGTCGAACGTGCCGAACCTTCCGGCGGGGAAACCGATCCTGCGCTGGCCGAATTCTCGATTTTCAATGCGCAGGGAGACCGTACGGCCGAACTGCTTGCCCGGCCGCAGGAGTGGCTGCTCGTGACGCTGACCGATCCGGCGGAACTGTCCGGGTCATGCCGCGACAAGCTCGCGGACGCGGCCGATTACGCCCTGGCCCGGGGAGTGCTGATGATCGGCGTTACGCCGATTGCACTTGCCGATTCGGTATTGTCGCTCGGTGCCCGGCATATTCCGCTGTACAATATCGACGGTACGACGCTCAAGTCGCTGATCCGCGCGCACCAGGGGCTCGTCGTGATCAAGGAGGGAACGATCCTTGCCAAATGGAACTGCCGGGACATCCCCGATCTGAACGGGGAAAATGCGGAACAGAGCATCCTTTCGCTCGTGGCCGCACATGCCGTGCAGGTGAATATCTCCTGGTTGCTGGGCGTATGCGGTGTGGTGTTGGTGCTGCTCTACGCGGTCTATTTCATCCACCGCCGGCACGTATAAGTGCGGATTTTTGCCGCAGCAGTTGGAAGTCTCCCTGCCGGAAGCTGGAATCCGGGGAAAACCGTTATCTTTGCCTCCCGGAGCGCACGAGCGGTCCCTTACAATACCATTTTATGCACCTCTCACCCTCCGACATACCTGCTGCTTATATCCTGATGGCTTAGCTGCCTTGCAGGATGCAGGTATATCGGTTCCGCTGCCGGATTCCTCCCGGTACCGGACGTGCCCCGCGTATGCGGTCGGCCTTTGGTTATTTCTTTAATATTTTCTACGGTTTTTAATTTAATTCAGTTATTATGAACGACTGGAAAAGGAAGTTCATCATTATATGGATGGGACAGCTCTTCTCGATTCTTACGAGTACCGTCGCGCAATTCGCTATCATTCTGTGGGTCAGTGTCGAAGCCGGGCCTGCCGAGGTGCTTTCGCTGCCTGCCGTGATCGGGTTGACGGCTACGGGACTGGTGGCCGACAGGATCGGGATTCCGGCCATGTTCCTGCTGGGCGGAGTGGCTGCCTCGCTGGTTGCATTGGTCTCGTTTTTTATGCCGTCGCTGCGGGCCCTGGAGCGTTCCTGAGCCTCTTTTTGTGCCTGTTTTACGTGTCGGGGAACAACCGTTCCCCGGCACGTTGTTTTCGAATGGTACATGAATGCCGTCCGGATACATGATCTTGGGATTGAACGATGATTTTCACCAGGATGTGGCATGATTGTTGGCTTAGCTTCAACACGATAAACCCGTCGTGGGGGACTTTAATCCGAATGAATGTATGAAACTGAAAGCTATCATGACCGGTGCACTGGCAGCCGTGCTGCTCGCAGGTTGCGGCTCGGGCGGAAAGGCTTCCGCTCCGGTCGTCCGTCCGGTCAAGGTGTATCGTGTCGAGCCGCTCGGCGCCGTGGATAAGGATTTTGCCGGGATGTCCACTGCGGACAGCGTGTCGAACCTCGCATTCCGCGTGTCGGGACAGATTATCAAGGTTTATGTACAGGACGGCCAGACGGTGCGGCAGGGGGCGATTATCGCCGAGATCGATCCGCGTGAGTACCGCCTGCAGATGGAGGCCGACAAGGCTACTTTCCTCACCGCCCGGTCGCAGATGGACCGCAACAAGCGATTGCTCGACCGACAGGCCATATCGAGGCAGGATTACGAGATCGCCGATGCCGCTTATGTGCGTGCCCGCTCGGCCTACAATAATTCGCAGAGCATTCTTGCGGATACTAAACTGCGCGCTCCCTTCTCCGGAGCGATCGAAAGGATGTTCGTCGACAATTTCCAGCGCGTGCAGGTCGGGGAACCGGTGGCCCGGTTGGTCGATCCGCTGACCCGCACCGTCAAATACACGATGCCTGAAACGGCTTTGCAGATGCTCAAGATGCCGGGGCTCTCCTTTACGGTCTGGTTCGACGCTTACCAAAATACCCCGTTTCCGGCCCGGCTCAAGGAGTATATGAAGAGTTCGACACAAGCGACCGGAATCTCGGTGGCGCTGACGCTCGAACCGTTCGATGAAAAGAGGTACGATATCGCGCCGGGAATGTCCTGCACGATCAACATGAAGGTCGAATCGCCGCAGCACGATACGGTGACTGCCGTGCCGCTGACCGCCGTGTTCAGCCGGGATAACCGCGAGTGGGTATGGATCGTGGGAACCGACCGCCGGGTAAAGGCGCAACCGGTCAAGCTCGGCCAGCTTTTCGGCAGCGATATGGTGATGATCGACGATGGCCTCAAGGCCGGGGACGAAGTGGTGACGGCCGGGGTGTACCAGATTGTCGAAGGTGAGGAGGTCAAACTTCTTCCGTAATTGAGCAGCCGATCTTTTTGCGCTCCGGAGACGGCAAAGATTCGGGAACCCGGAGACCCCCAGAAATTACTGACCTCCCCCGGCATGTCGTGAAATCCGGGAAATCACCGGTCGATTTTGAATTCTTTGCAGTGCTCGAATGTTTGGAAATGACTGAATGACAAAGGAAATACTAACCGAATAGAGTCCGTAATACTATGAATCTTCCCAGATATTCCCTCGATAACGCTAAGGTGATTTACTTTTTCCTGGCGCTGTTGCTCGTCGGCGGCCTGATTTCGTTCGGCCAGCTCGGCAAGAAAGAGGATTCGCCGTTCGTCATCAAAAGCGCTTCGATCGTTACCCGTTACCCGGGAGCGACGCCCGAGGAGGTCGAAAAGCTGGTGACCGAACCGATCGGGCGTGAAATTCAGTCGATGCGTCGCGTTTATAAGATCACGTCCGAATCGTATTACGGACTTTCGAAGATCATGATCGAGCTGGATCCGGCCACGCCGGCCGACGAGATGCCGCAGATGTGGGACGAGCTGCGTCGCAAGGTGCTCAATATACAGCCCCAGATGCCCCAGGATGCGTCGCCTATCTCCGTGAGCGACGATTTCGGCGATGTGTTCGGGATTTATTACGGCCTTTCGGCGGGAGAAGGGTTTACCTATGAGGAGATGCGCGGCTGGGCGCAGCGGATCAAAACGGCGCTCGTGACCGTCAAGGGCGTGCAGAAAGTGACCCTTTTCGGCGAGCAGAGCGGGGTGGTGAACGTTTATGTGAGCCTTTCGACGCTGAACAATCTTTTTATAACTCCGTCGGAAGTGATTCAGACGCTTCAGGCGCAGAATACGCTTGTTTCGAGCGGCGAAAAACTCGCGGGCGAAATGCAGATCAAACTGATCGAGACGGGAACTTACAAGAACCTCGACGACATCCGCGACCAGATTCTTACCTCGTCGCAGGGAAGGCAGATCCGCTTGGGGGACATTGCCCGTGTCGAACAGGGATATGCCGAACCCCCGTCGACGCTGATGTTGCTCAACGGCCGGCCCGCCATCGGGATCGGCATTTCGACCGATGCGTCGAAAGACGTGGTCAAAACCGGTAAACTGATCGAAGAGCGCTTCGGTACGTTGATGCCGCTGATCCCGATCGGGATCGACCTGGTGACGCTCTATCCGGAGAACCGTATCGCGCAGGAGGCCAACAATGCGTTTGTGATCAACCTGCTGGAGTCGGTGGCGATCGTTATCGCCCTGATTATGCTGATTATGGGTCTCCGTTCGGGAATGCTGATCGGCAGTTCGCTGATCTTCTCGATCGGCGGTACGTTGCTTATTATGCAGTTCCTCGGCGTGGGCCTGAACCGTACCTCGCTGGCCGGATTCATCATTGCGATGGGGATGCTGGTCGACAATGCGATCGTGGTGACCGACAATGCGCGTAACGGCATGCTGCGCGGCGTAGCCCGGCGCAAGGCGCTGATCGACGGCGCGACGGGCCCCCAATGGGGCCTGCTCGGGGCTACCTTCATCGCCGTCTGCTCGTTCCTGCCGCTCTACCTGGCGCCGTCGGCGGTGGCCGAGATCGTCAAACCGTTGTTCGTCGTGCTGGCCATTTCGCTGACGTTGAGCTGGGTATTGGCGCTGACACAGACGCCGCTGTTCGGCGAATTTATCCTCAAACAGGACACGGCGGCCGAACCGCGCGATCCGTATGCCGGCAAGTTTTACCGCCGGTTCGACCGACTGTTGGAACGGCTGATCGCCCGCCGTTATCTAACGGTCGGAATTGTGGCGGGCCTCTTCGCCGTATCGTTGCTGGTGATGGGGGCTCTCCCGCAGAATTTCTTCCCGAACCTCGATAAACCT
>OFMP01001785.1_pt1 | contig 10371 bp, 8 predicted proteins | sample 1541841 | NCBI WGS metagenome assembly OFMP01 (sample SAMN04209226, study PRJEB22552) | human gut metagenome | biome: gut; material: feces | host: Homo sapiens | place: USA: Oklahoma
ATATATATATAGAGAAATACCCTTGTAAAGTACTGACAGATTAAAAGTTGCGACCAGTCTGGTAGAACGGGTTGTATCATCTCGAATAGCAACTTCCGGGTCTCCCTTTTTTTATTGAGCAATCCCCTTACTTCCCTACCGATATAGTTATCTGGTTTTTGCATATCATTCTTCATCTTTTCACAATCATAGACCTTATTTTACTCCGGTATCCGGAACACTAAAAGCCGCATTTAATTAGATATGGGGGCAATATAGTTGAATTCTGAGGAACTTTTTTAATTTGGGGCAATATGTGGTGCGATTACCGCATTATTGAACGTTCTCGTATCAAAACCCCATTTCAAGAGGAATTGTGAAATTGCAGGGCAAAAAATCGATTTTATTTCCGAAATGCATTATAATTGCATCATTACAGAAACAAAATAACAATATGAACTATTTTGAATTTCGGATGAAAATGTTTGATCTCGCCTGTTTCAATACCCACCAAGTATATGCATGGCAGCCTGATTTTGACCGCAACAACTTTACTCGGTGGATTAAGAGGGGATTACTCGTACGCTTACGACAGGGGTATTTCGCTTTTCCCGAATATCTCTGTAAGCCTGATTACGCACAATATATTGCCAATCGTATTTATCGCCCATCTTATATCAGCTTGCACGCAGCACTCTCTTTTTATGGAATGATTCCTGAAGCGGTTGTACAGATAACAAGCGTAAGCCCTCTCAAGACAGCTTCGTTCAAGAATGCGTTTGCAGAGTATTCCTACAAAAGCATTAAAAGCGAATTGATGTTCGGTTATGAGCCTAGGGCAATGGCCGATGGTAAGACGTTTTTATTGGCCACTCCCGAGAAAACACTCCTCGATCTGCTTTATCTCTATCCGTTCTATAATAACAAGTCAGAATTGGAACAACTCCGATTAGATGAGTACTATATGCAGGAAATCCTAAATAGAACTCGATTCAATGAGTATCTTTATAGATTCGGCAACAAGGCCCTGGAGCGCCGAGCCTCCATACTGATGCAAATATACCCGAATTGACTAACAGGTTTTACATCGGTTATTAATCCTTGTATGTGAAACTCTCGAAACTGACATCCTCATCTAGTTGCTCCCAATGAATTCCCATCAATGAAAGCCTAAACGCGGTGCGTTGAGGTTTGAACATATTTTTATAGCATAATATTTCATATCTTTACGTTCAAAATATTTCGTTTTAACGCACGACACCATGAACAGAATAAAGGAAGTGCTTGAAGAAAAAGGGATTAAGCAAATATGGCTTGCTGAAAGGTTGGGCAAAAGTTTCAGTATCGTAAATGCGTACGTATGTAACCGACGCCAACCAAGCCTGGAATTGCTATTTGAAATAGCGAGACTACTCCAAGTGGATGTGAAGGATTTAATTGCTAGTGAAGTTAAATAATGAAATTTCGAATTGTGACATTCCGAACGATGAATAAATAATCCATATGAATAAACAACAACTTGCATCAAAGATTTGGGCATCTGCAAATAAGATGCGCTCTAAAATAGAGGCGAATGATTATAAAGACTACATTCTTGGTTTTATTTTCTATAAATTTTTGTCCGACAAAGAGGAGGCTTATTTAAAAAGTAACGATTGGACAGAAGAGGCATTGAAGAAGCTGACAGAAGAAGATGTGGATGCAATCGAGTTTTGTCAAAAGAACTTGGGTTACTTTATTGCATACGAAAATCTATTCTCTACTTGGTTAAGCAAGGGCAAAGATTTTGGTGTTGCCAACGTGCGTGATGCTATCTCGGCATTTAACCGTTTGATTAGTGAAAACTATAACCAGATTTTTGAAAATATCTTCGATACCCTCCAGACCGGCCTTAGTAAATTAGGGGATAGTGCAGGCTCTCAAACCAAGGCAATTAACGATTTGATTCAGTTAATTAAAGATATACCGACGAATGGTAGTCAAGACTATGACGTTTTAGGCTTTATCTATGAATATTTGATTGGAAACTTTGCTGCTAATGCCGGAAAGAAAGCCGGGGAATTCTATACGCCTCACGAGGTAGCGATTTTGATGTCAGAGATAGTAGCTAACCATCTTAAAGATAAAGAAAAAATTGAGATATATGACCCTACGAGTGGTTCGGGGTCGTTACTTATCAATATCGGCCGGTCAGTTGCAAAACATATTAGCAATAAAGATAATATCAAATATTACGCACAAGAGCTTAAGGAGAATACATACAATTTGACCCGTATGAATCTGGTGATGCGTAACATTTTGCCGGATAATATCCTAACACGAAATGCCGACACGCTCGAAGAAGACTGGCCATATTTCGACGACACAGACCCTGAGAGAACTTATAATCTAGTTTATGTAGACGCTGTGGTTTCTAATCCGCCTTATTCTCAGAACTGGGATTCTGAAAATAAAGAATTTGACCCGCGATTGTTACATGACCTGTACCACGTCAAGCCGAATGGAATAATGGCCATCATTTTACCTCATGGGGTGCTGTTTCGTGGTGGAGAGGAGGAAAAAATCCGCAGAAACTTGATTGAGGAAAACCATATTGATGCGATTATTGGGCTTCCTGCAAATATATTCTTTGGCACGGGCATCCCAACTATCATTATGATCCTGCGCCAAAAGCGAGAGAATACAGATGTATTGATTGTAGATGCATCAAAGGGTTTCGTGAAGGAGGGCAAGAACAATAGGCTACGTGCTCGCGATATTAAAAAAATAACCGATGCGGTGATTAATCGTACGGACGAGCAGAAGTTTTCTCGCAAAGTAAAACGTGATGAGATACGAAAGAATGAATACAATCTAAATATTCCTCGTTATGTAGACTCTTCGGACGATGCGGAGTCGTGGGATATCTATGCTTCGATGTTCGGAGGTATTCCGAATTCGGAGATTGATGGATTGTCTAAATTTTGGGACGCATTCCCATCGTTGAGAAATCAAATATATAAGAGCGACGACACTCCATATTCATCCTTGGCAGTAGAAGATGTAAAGCAGACAATCACCGACAATATCGACGTAAAGAATTTTATCAGCCAATTCAATGGTGCGTTCTCTGATTTTTCGTCATACCTGTATCGTGAGTTGATCGAAAATATGTTGACGGTCAAAGTAGCACAAGAAGAAAACCAGATTAGTGAGGATATTTTCCGTCGCTTGACTAATATACCTTTGATTGACAAATACCAAGCTTACCAAGTGTTAGATGACCAATGGTCTAAAACAGCAACCGATTTGGAAGTTATCCAGACCGAAGGTTTTGAGGCTACTCGCAAAGTAGATCCCAATATGGTGATTAAGAAAAAAGACGGTAAGGATGTCGAGGTGCAAGATGGATGGATTGGGCGCGTGATTCCGTTTGAGTTGGTACAGCAAACTTTATTGAAAAAAGAACTGGATGAACTCAAGCAAAAGGAAGCAGAACTGGAGGCCGTTGTTGCTCAATACCCCGAAATCATAGACGAGATGAGTGAGGAGGAGAAAGAGGGTGACTATCTGAACGACGATAATACCGCTTTTGTTCCTGCCAAGGTAAAAGCTTACTGTAAAGATGCTAATATCTTCGGGTATGATAATGTGCTTACTACAAAGATAAGGCGTGTGCATACGCTTATCGAGAAAGAGAAGAAGCTGAAAAAAGAGGTTAAAGAAAAGGCCTGGGCGTTGCATATGCTGACCAAGGAGACTATCGAAGGACTTTCTGATGAAAAAGTACTTATGTTGCTTGATCTTAAATGGATTCAACCGTTGTGCAGCTTATTGGCGGAACTTCCGGCGGGAGTTATCCACGACTTGGTTGGGCGCACGAGGGCTCTTGCTGAGAAATATGCTGTTACCTATGTCGAATTGGATTCCCAAATTCGGGAGTCGGAAAAGTCTCTCTCTGCACTTATCGACGATTTGGAGGGTAGCGAATTCGATATGCTCGGTCTTCGTGAATTTCAAAAATTATTAGGAGCGAATGACGATGAAAAATAAGAAGAACGTTCCTGCTATCCGGTTTAAGGGGTTTGCCGAAGAATGGGAAGTAATAACTATAGAAAGCATTGCAGACAAATTTTATGGAGGTGGAACGCCAAGAACAACGGTCGAAAGATATTGGAATGGTAATATTCCATGGATTCAGACATCTGACTTAAAAGAAGATGTAGTATTTGGAGTAGTTCCTCAAAAGTACATCTCAAATAGTGGAGTAAAGGAATCGGCAACTAAATTAGTTCCAGAAAATTCTATTTCAGTTATTACTCGTGTTGGTGTAGGCAAGTTGGCATTGATACCTTTCAAATATGCAACGAGTCAAGATTTTCTATCTATCAGTAAATTGAAGATAGATGAATATTTTGCAGCATATATTATACATCGAAAAATGCAGACCCTATTGAACGAGGTTCAAGGAACCTCAATCAAAGGAGTAACCAAAGAAGAATTACTCGCAAATAAAATCGAAATTCCCACAAAAAAAGATGAGCAGAAATCAATAGGTAGTTATTTTAAGAATATCGATAGGCTAATAAATGCAATTCAGAGTAAACTTGACAAGTTAAAATGCATCAAGAAAGCCTACCTTGAGAAGATGTTTCCACGCGACGGTTCAGTCACTCCCCGACTCCGATTTAAAGGGTTTGCGGATGAATGGAAAGATGCGATACTTGAACAAATAGGAAATCGATATGATAATTTAAGAGTTCCTATTACAGAAAGAGACAGAATTGCAGGAAAAATTCCGTACTATGGGGCCAATGGCATTCAGGATTACGTTGAGGGATTTACGCACGATGGAGAATACATATTAATTGCAGAGGATGGAGCAAATGATTTAGATAATTATCCGATACAATATGTTAATGGGAAAATTTGGGTGAACAATCACGCTCATGTATTTCAGGGTTTTCGCGATGTAGCAGATAACTTATTTCTGCGATACTCAATTTCCCAAACTAACATAAAATCTCTTTTAGTGGGAGGTGGCAGAACTAAGCTCAATGCCCAAGCCATGATGGGAATTGAAACACATCTGCCAAAAAATATTAAAGAGCAGCAGAAAATAGGCTCGTTCTTAAGAAATATAGACGACCTTATCGCCAAGACAGAACAGCAAATCAATAAACTCAAGAACATCAAAAAAGCGTGCCTTGATAAGATGTTTGTAAACAGGGAGGATTAGATATGACACTATTTGATGACGAACTAAAATTCGAGGCGGCTCTCATTGAGCTGTTACATACGCGATACGGTTGGGAAAAAGAGGTGCTCGTAAATCCGACCGAAGAACAGCTAATAGCTAACTGGGCGAAGATACTTTTTGAAAATAACAGAAGTGTCGACCGTCTGGGGGAATACCCATTGACAGATGGCGAAATGCAGCAAATTATCGAACAAATAAACACGTTGCGCACACCCCTACGTCTGAATGGCTTTATCAATGGCAAAACCGTATCCATAAAACGAGACAATCCCAACGATACGCGACATCTAGGCAAGGAGGTGAGCCTGAAGATATACGACCGCCATGAGATTGCCGCAGGGCAAAGCCGCTACCAAATAGCAAAGCAACCCAAGTTCCCTACTTCATCGCCACTAAAGAGCGATCGCCGTGGAGACCTGATGCTGCTTATCAACGGTATGCCGCTTTTTCATATTGAACTCAAAAAGAGCGGTATTCCCATCAGTCAAGCCTGTAACCAAATCGAGAAATATGCTAATGCGGGTATCTTCTCGCAAGGTTTATTCTCGTTAGTGCAGATATTTGTGGCGATGAACCCTGAAGAGACGCTATACTTTGCCAATCCAGGTGCGGACGGCAAATTCAATCCCGATTATTTTTTCCATTGGTGTGACTTTAACAACGAACCCATAAACGAATGGAACAGAATAGCAGACTGCCTACTCTCTATCCCTATGGCTCACCAGTTGATAGGTTTCTATACGGTTGCTGACGACACCGATGGAGTACTCAAAGTGATGCGTAGCTATCAATACTATGCGGCGAGCGCCATATCGGATAAAGTAGCAAGTACACGATGGGCCGATAAAAACATCTACGGCGGTTATGTGTGGCATACCACCGGATCGGGTAAAACAATGACCAGTTTTAAGTCTGCCCAACTGATTGCCAATTCAAAGGATGCGGACAAAGTAATCTTTCTGATGGATCGCATTGAGCTTGGAACACAATCGCTTGCCGACTACAGAGGTTTTGCAGATGATGAGGACTCAGTGCAAGAGACCGAAAATACCGAGGTGCTGATGACTAAACTCAAAAGCAATGCAGCAAGCGATACGCTTATTGTTACCTCTATCCAAAAGATGAATAACATCGAAGAAGACGGTTCACGCAACGACCACGACATAGCTCTAATCAACAAAAAACGAATTGTCTTTATTATTGACGAAGCACACCGCTCTACGTTTGGCAAGATGCTCATAAAAATAAAAAAAACATTCCCCGCAGCTATATTTTTTGGTTTTACAGGAACGCCTATTCAGAAAGAGAACGAAAAAAAGAAAAATACAACTGCCACCATTTTCGGCGACGAGTTACATAAATACAGCGTCGCCGATGGTATCAGGGATAAAAACGTGTTGGGATTTGATCCATACAAGGTTCTTGCATACAAGGATAAAGACCTGCGTCGAGCAGTAGCATTGGAGAAAGCTAAAGCCGCCACTGAAGAGGAGGCGATTGCTGACCCTAAAAAAAGAAGGATTTTTTACAAATATATGAACGATGTGCCGATGGCCGGCTCAAAGAATAGCAGAGGCAACTATTTGAAAGGCATAGAAGATTACATACCGATCTCGCAATACGAAACGGAAGAATACAGAAATGAGGTAGTTAACGACATCTTTGAGAATTGGACCACAATCAGCCATGGAGGAAAGTTTCATGCCATATTTGCCACAAGCAGCATCCCCGAAGCCATCGAATACTACAAATTGATAAAGAACTTGAAACCTAATTTCAAGGTAGCGGCTCTATTTGACCAAAGCATTGATAATAATGGAAGCGGCACGATCAAAGAAGATGCAATAGTCGAGATACTTACGGATTACAATAAAAGATACGGAAAAACATTTACCATACCTACTTTCAGAAAGTATAAAAAAGATGTAGCCCTTCGTCTTGCACACAAGGATCCATATAAACACATTGAGAACACTCCCGAAAAGCAGTTAGATCTACTTATTGTTGTCGATCAGATGTTGACGGGTTTTGATTCTAAATGGATTAACACCCTATATCTGGACAAATTAATGCAGAATGAAGGTATAATACAAGCTTTTTCGAGAACGAACCGTTTATTTGGCCCCGAAAAACCGTTTGGCACGATACGTTACTACCGCAAGCCTCACACGATGGCACGAAACATAGAAAGTGCTTTCAAGTTATATTCAGGAGATAAACCGCTCGCTCTTTTTGCCGATAAACTCGAAAAGAATATCCGAACGATGAACGCCATCTACCAAGATATTGTGGAACTTTTTGAGACAGCTGGAGTCGAGAATTTCGAGAAACTTCCAGAAACAGATGCCGAAAAAGCCCAATTTGCAAAACTGTTCAAACAGTTCAATGACTTCCTCGAGGCTGCAAAAATACAAGGCTTTGATTGGAGTAAGAGAACATACTCATTCACAGGAGAAGACGGCAAAAAGAAAACAGTACTTCCTGCATTGGATGAAAACACATATCTGATTTTGGCTCTTCGTTACAAGGAGTTGTTTAGCGGTTCCGGTGGTGGCATACGAGTTGGCGATGTGCCCTACGACATTGATACCCACCTGACGGAGATCAATACGGGAGCGATAGATGTAAACTATATGAACTCTCGCTTTGATAAATGGCTCAAATCCCTTCACTCAGACGAAGCAACGGAAGATGTGAAGAAAAAGCTCCTCGCCGACCTACACAAAACTTTTGCGACGCTAACGCAAGAAGAGCAGAAATATGCCAATATATTCCTGCATGATGTGGAGCGTGGTGATATAACAGTACTAGATAGCAAGAAAACACTGCGAGATTACATTACAGAGTATCAGGAGAATGCAAAAAATGACCGGATTCGGAAATTTGCAACAGCAATCGGTGTCGATGAAGCGATGCTCAGGACATTCCTGAATCTCCACGTAACCGAAGATAATATTAACGAATTTGGTCGATTTGATGAGCTTAAAACATCTGTTGATCGAAATATAGCAAAGGCTTACTTCGAAAGAATTGAAAATACAACGATTCCACCACATAAAATTCAAATGAAGATAGATAATATTCTTCGGCGATTTATTTTTATGGGCGGTTTTGATATTGAATAAGGTATATTTACCATTGTTATACTGATACATGCCAAGCATAATCGGGTATTATTGGGCACGTAAATACTAGAATCTTAAAAAATCAGATAATGAAAATCGATAACAACAAGGGAATTGTCTACGTTCTGACCAATTCAGCAATGCCAGGCTTGGTAAAAATCGGCATGACAACACGTGATAGCATTGATGCCAGAATGAAGGAGCTATACAGTACCGGTGTACCTGTTCCTTTTGATTGTTCATATGCATGCGAGGTGAAGGTTTCTGATTGCGCCAAAATTGAAAAAGCCCTGCATACTGCTTTTGGACCGAATAGGATTAATGCAAATCGAGAGTTTTTCAGTATTAAACCCGAGCAAGCGACAGCAATTCTTGAACTCTTCGACCGTAAAGACATTACGAGCGAGGTTAGTGCTGAAATCGAAAATGATTTAACTATCGACGACAAGGTTGCAAGTGAAAAGATTAAATACACTCGTCGTCCTCCGATGAATTACAGAGAGATGGGAATAGAATTAAATTCATTTCTGACATTTGTTAAAGATCCCACTATTCAAGTGATTGTAGTCGGGGATCGGAAAGTCTCGTTAAATGGAGAAGAGTTGTCACTAACGGCTATAACAAAAAGGCTGCTCGGAATAACCCGCCCCATTCAACCTACACCGTATTGGGAGTATGAAGGGAAAAATCTTCGCGATATCTATGATGAAACATATACGATAGAAGATTAAAAAACGGTCTACTATTCGCTTTTATTTCCGAAATGCACCATAAATGCATCATTAAAGAAATAAAAGATGATATGACTTTTGATTTATCGCTCACTAATACGATCAATTATCGCTCAAAACTTCATGTTTTGAGCGATATATTTAATCTTCTGGGGTAATCTCGCTATCCTCATGAGACTTTGACATAAATCCTCAAACAATATCTACCCAATAAAACTACCCGAATTCAAAATAATTATTACCTTTAATTTTTGAGCAAAGCGAGAGTGATAAAAAACACTTCTACGCAGCACCTTTATCTCTCTCGCTATATTTCAATCTAATAATCACTATGATGCTGAGACAAAATCTATCATCGTTTCTGCATCGGTAAGTAAATCTTCTGCATTGGATAAATAGGACGTACGGCCCCAAGACCGACTCTCTCAATTGTGATCTACTCTTCCTCTTTAGCAGCTGCGTGTGACTTCCCGCGCAAGGCGAATCGCACCATAAAGTAATTGACAGGGAAAGCGACCACAAAGACACACAGCGGGGCATAGAGTTTCGGCACCCCGACCCAAAGCCATATCTCGAGCAGCACCAACTCGTTGAAAAGATTGATCAAATGAGCCGTCAGGAACTTGACGGCCCGGGCCCGGGTCGGTTTGACTCCGAATGTAAAATAACTTGACAGGACAAAATTGCAGGCGATGCTGACGCAAAAGGCCAGCACATACGCAATCGCCGGATAAAGATTGTCAAAATTGTGGATCAGGATCACATAGGTCCCGTAATTGACGGCCGTTGCCACTCCCCCCACTGCGGCAAAACGCACGAATGAATGCCCATATAGCTTTCGGACAAGGGCGCACAGTCTATTCATCATCAATTCCCAGATATTCGCGGGTGGTAACAAAACGACACCCCCGGTTTTTGAGCCAGATTAACAATTGTTCAAGTTTACCCTGGAGACGCCTTCCCGAACATTGTGTAAGATACCGGGGGATGCCGAAGGCAGGGTCCCCCAACCGGTCGGAAAATTCCCACGGATGAAAATAGAGGTTCAAATGACCGTCATGCCGTAAAGCGCTCCGGCAAAGCATCTTGTAAACCGGTAACGGCATTACATGCAGTGAGAGCCAAAAGAGCGGTATCCGGAACGGATAAGAAACCGATGTGGGATAAATCATCAGTCCCGCCTCTTTCGTGACGGTGCGGGAAACGCGAAGATTGTTATATCGCCCCGGAATCCAGGTGGGGTTGATCGACGAATTATACCGATACCCGACCGCAGCAAGCACCGCGGACGAAGCTG
>OFMP01001793.1_pt1 | contig 10349 bp, 8 predicted proteins | sample 1541841 | NCBI WGS metagenome assembly OFMP01 (sample SAMN04209226, study PRJEB22552) | human gut metagenome | biome: gut; material: feces | host: Homo sapiens | place: USA: Oklahoma
TGGAAACCGTTCTCAAAGCCATTGCCGACTGGATCAAAGGCATCCTGACGGCAGGCATTATGTCCAATCTCTCCGGCTTGTTTGATGATGTGAACACCCAAGTGGGCAACATCGCCCAGCAGGTGGGCACCAAGCCCTCTAGCTTTGAACCGAGAGTGTTCGCCATGATTGAAGCCCTCTCCCGCAATGTGGTGCTGCCCATTGCAGGCATCATTCTGACCTTTATCGCCTGTTATGAACTCATCGAAATGATCACCCAGCACAACAACATGGCGCAGTTTGAGCCTGCCCTCATCATGCGCTGGATTTTTAAGACCGCTGTTTCGGTGTGGCTCATCAGCAATACTTTTGACATCGTGATGGCGGTGTTCGACGTCACCCAGAAGGTGGTGTCTGATTCCAGCGGCATTATCGCCGGAAATACCCGGGTCAACGACATTGGCTTGTCGATGCTGGAAGCCAGCCTGATGCAGATGGATGTAGGACCCCTGTTCGGGCTTTTCCTGCAAAGTTTCTTCATCGGCATCACCATGCGGATCTTGAGCATCATCATTTTTGTCATTGTCTACGGGCGCATGATCGAGATTTATTGCATGGTGAGCCTTGCGCCCATCCCCATGGCAACATGGGGCAACCACGAGCAGTCGCACATGGGGCAGAACTACCTGAAATGCCTGTTTGCGCTGGGTTTTCAGGGCTTTCTCATCCTCATCTGTGTGGCGATTTACGCTGTGCTGATACAGTCGGTAGCGATTTCCGGGGATGCCATCAACTCCATTTGGAGCATTGTGGGCTACACCGTTCTGCTCTGTTTCAGCCTGTTCAAGACCAGCTCCGTGACGAAATCCGTCCTCGGAGCGCATTAAAGGAGGTGCTTTATTGGCTGCGTATATTTCCGTTCCCCGTGACCTGACGAAAGTAAAATCGAAGGTCGCATTCAACCTGACGAAACGGCAACTGCTTTGTTTCGGCACAGCGGCTCTCATTGGAGTGCCGCTGTTTTTTGTTCTCCGGGATTCCGGCGGCAACACTGCCGCCACCCTCGGCATGATGGCGGTGATGCTGCCGGCGTTCTTCCTTGGGATGTATGAGAAAAACGGACAGCCCTTGGAAAAGCTGCTGTCGTACTATGTGCAGTCCCGGTTTGTCCGCCCGAAGATTCGCCCCTACAAGACTAACAACTACTATGCGATTTTGATGAAGGGAGGCATGACCCATGATCCCGTTTTGGAAAAAGACCGGTAAGCACAGCAAGCCGCAGTCTGCGCAGAAGCGCAGGCAGAACGCAAAGCCTGCTGTGCCCCGGACCGCCCAGCAGTCCATCCCCATGCAGCGGATGTTTGAGGATGGCACCTGCCGGGTGAAGCCCAACTACTACACCCGCACCATCCAGTATCAGGACATCAATTATCAGTTGGCACAGCAGGAGGATAAGACCGCGATTTTTGAGGAATGGTGCAGTTTTCTGAACTTCTTTGATTCCAGCATCAAATTTGAGCTGTCCTTTGTGAACATGGCAACCGACAGCACCGAGTTTGAGAAAAGCATCCGTATCCCGTACCAGCGAGATGGTTTCGATGATGTTCGTGCGGAGTATTCCCAGATGCTGCGCCAGCAGCTTGCCAAGGGCAATAATGGTCTGACCAAGACCAAGTTCATCACCTTTGGCGTGGAGGGCGAAAGCATGGCGCAGGTCAAGCCCCGGCTCGATCACATCCAGAACGATCTGCTCAACAACTTCCACCGGTTGGGGGTGCAGGCAAAACCCCTGAATGGTGCCCAGCGGCTGAAACTCATGCACGATATGTTCAACATGGACGGCGCATCCAAGTTTCACTTTGACTGGAAAGACCTTGTGAAAAGCGGGCTGTCCGTGAAGGATGCCATTGCGCCCACCGCCTTTGCTTTCAAGAACAGCCGTACCTTCCAGATGGGCGGCATCTATTGCGCCGCCAGCTTTCTGAGCATCACGGCCTCCGACATCAGCGACCAGCTTTTGAAGGATTTTCTGGATATGGATTCGTCCCAGATCGTCACCATCTCCAACAGCAAGAATGTGACGTTTGCCAACATCACCCTGCAAAATTCACACTTCTGGACAAGTCATCTGTACCGCTGCGACCATGTGAAATACCTGAACTGCCGCATTTTCTCTCCGGCCCATCCTGTTCCTGCTCCCAGTACCGATGCCATCGACATTGATGTCTGCACGAATGTGCTGGTCAAAAACTGCTATCTGGAAGTGAACGATGATTCCGTTGTGCTGAAAGGCGGTAAGGGCCCGTGGGCAGATACCGCACCTGAAAATGGTACCAACGAGCGGATTCTGGTGGAGGACTGCCACTACGGTTTCTGCCACGGCTGTCTGACCTGCGGCTCGGAGTCCATGCACGACCGCAATATCCTGATTCGCCGCCTGAAAGTAGACCATGCCTGCAATCTGCTCTGGCTGAAAATGCGTCCGGATACCCCGCAGCACTACGAGTATATCACGATGCAGCAGGTGGATGCGGTCGTGGACAGCTTTGTCAATATCAACCCATGGACACAGTTCTACGATTTGGAAGACCGCAAAGACATTCCGCTTTCTTATGCAGACCATATTACGGTGGAGGATTGCCGCTGTGACTGCCGCGAATATTTCAATGTAAAACCGGAACCGATACAGTATCGGCTGTCGGACTTCACGTTCCGGGATCTGAAAATTCGTACAGCAGAAAATTCCTTTGACCCTGCCGCAGTGGAAGGTATGATCTGCGAAAACTGTACTATTTCCGCTCTGGATACCGCACCGGATATCAATTACATTCTACCTGTATCACATACCATTGAGAAAGCACAATGAAATCAGAAACACTTACAATTTCTTTGGAAAAGAGCACACAGGATTCCATCCCGTTTTATAGCCCAAGCCAGCCTTTTGGCTTCGTGGACGAAGCTGCCCACAACGCACAGCCGAGTTTGAATATCTTTGAACTGAACAGTGGATTCAATGTACCTTATTGGTACGCATCGGAACCGATCACACAAATCCAGCAGGACGAGAACGGCTGCTTTCTGGATTCCGATGCACTGGTGCAGACTTTGTGGGAAAAGGATGGCGCAGTCCAACCGCCGCAGCGGTTCGTTCCGCTCTGCTTCAAAGCGGCTGTCCCTCACGCCGGAAATTATCGCGTGAAACTTACTCTGACCGCCCGTGCGGAGGAAGAACAGCTTCTGATTTTCCACGGGTGCCGGTGCCTTGCGTGGAAAGGCTCTGTGCGGCAGGGCGCAGTTTTGTCCATCTGTTTTTCTGTCAATGCTTCGCCCATCATTCCCAATGGAAAAACAGCGGCTTTTGAGAAAAATACGCTGGACATTGCAGTCGTTGGCCATTGCCCGGCACTGGACTTTGTTTCCATCACCCCCATCGAAGTCCCCACGATCTACCTTGCCGGAGATTCCACGATGGCGGACTACGGTGCAGAATACCCCTACCACCCGGCAGCGTGTTATGGAGGCTGGGGACAGGCTCTGGACTTGTATCTGGACGGCAGTGTTACGGTCTGCAACCACGCACACAACGGACGTTCTACCGAAACATTCCGTAACGAGGGGCATTTTGACCTTATTCAGAAGCAGCTGAGACCCGGCGATTTTGTGGTGATCCAGTTCGGACACAACGACCAGAAGCATCCGCATTTACAGGCATACAACGGCTACCCGGAAAATCTGCGCCGGTTCATTGCGGAAATTCGCGCAAAAAAAGCCCTGCCCATTCTTGCAACGCCGATCGCGCGCAATGTATGGACAGAGCAAAACGGAAAACTTACTTATAACGATCTCCTGCACGACCACGCACAGGCGTGTATCGCACTGGGCAAAGAGTTAAACGTGCCTGTGCTGGATCTGCATCAGGCAGCCATGGATGAGATCATCCGGCTGGGGCGGGATGCTTCCAAAATCTACTATCATCAGGGCGATTGGACGCACACCAACGATTATGGTGCTGTCCGTGCTGCCGGGTATGCAGCAGATGAACTACGTTCGCTGGGGGAGGCTTTCCCGGATTATCTGCCGTTGATTCAGACAGTGTCGGCATCCAGTGAGCCGTGGAAACCGGAAGCCGCGCTGCTGTTGGAAAAGCCTGCGCGTCTGGCCGGAGTAAAAGACCCCAACGGCACAGAAGAAGAAACCGCCGCACAAGACCATCAGGCCGAAAAAGACGGCGGCGATGCGCTGGCACGGCTGCTGGCAGCGGTACAGAGTGCCTGTGGGCAGAGCGTTTAATCCTGTTCTGGATTTCCGGCACTTTTCAGCGCGCTCTTGCGATATTGTAGGGGGCTTTGTCCGGTCGCCTTTACAAACCGGGTAGAAAAATTGCTGGCATCGCCAAAACCAACTTCTTGTGCGATCTCGCTGACGCTGTGGTCGGTGAGAACAAGCAACTCCTTTGCCTGTGTGATGCGGAAGTTGACGAGGTAGTTGTAAGGCGTTGTGCCCATATAACGCCGGAACAGCCGCAGAAAATAACTCTTGCTCATGTGGGCATCCGCCAGCAGGTCGGCAAGGGAAAGCTCCTTCTGGTAATTTTTACGCAGGGTTTCCACAGCATGCAAGATCACCTGCCGTGCGCTGGTGGCTTCGGCTTCGGCAAGAATGCTCTGTGCGCACAGGGCAAGCATTTCATGGAGAGCCAACCCGGTCTGCACCATGCTGTCCACGGTGCTGCGCTCCATCTGCGCTAAAATCGTTTCAAAAAATTCCTGCATCTTGACCCCGGTGATCTGCACCGGGGTCAGTTTTTTGCCCGGAAACAGCAGCGGCTCCATGGCGGCGACCCCTGCACCGTCCAGATGAACCCAATAATGGTGCCAGCAGCTTTGCCCCGGTGCGGTGCAGTAGCTCTGCGGGGTGCGGCAGTTGAGGAGCAATGCTTGCCCGGTGCTGAGCGTGACATGGATTCCATCCTGCTCGATCAGTCCTGCTCCGCGCAGGGTATAAAACAGAATGTAGCTTTCCTTATCGGTGCGGGCGGTGGAAAAATGCTGCTGAGCGTAGAACACACCTGCTTCGGTGCAGTAATAGGGTTGTGTCAGCTCGGCTTCGCTGGGTGTTGTGCGTTTCCATACGCTTTCCGGGGTCACATCCATGTTATAAGTCAGCATTTTCCGATTCCTCTCTTTCTGATTTTAGTATAGCGCACACGCCTTTTTAGAGCAAGAGTAGACTTTTCACAAAAAATAGGGGACTTTTTCGGATAGAATTTTATAAAAGCAATCAGTATACTAATGAAAGGAAAGTTTGTTATCTTTCTGCCAATCTGAGCGATTGCAGCAAAAGAGAAGTGTCAATTTGGAGGTTTTGTATTATGGCCGATCGTATTGTTCTGAATACCATCTCCTACCACGGTCACGGCGCTATCGAGAACATCGTTCCCGAGCTGACCGCCCGCGGCTACAAGAAGGCTTTCGTCTGCTCTGACCCCGACCTGATCAAGTTCGGTGTCACCAAGAAGGTCACCGACCTGCTGGATGCTGCCGGTTTTGCTTACAGCGTGTACAGCGAGATCAAGCCCAATCCCACCATCGCTAATGTGCAGGACGGCGTGGCTGCGTTCAAGGCCGCAGAAGCTGACTGCATCGTGACCATCGGCGGCGGCTCCTCCATGGATACCGCAAAGGCCATCGGCATTATCATCAATAACCCCGAATTCGCCGATGTCCGCTCTCTGGAGGGTGTGGCTCCCACCAAGAAGCACGCCGTGTTCACCATTGCCGTGCCCACCACTGCCGGCACCGCTGCTGAAGTTACCATCAACTACGTCATCACCGATGTGGAAAAGAAGCGCAAGTTCGTCTGCGTCGATACCAATGACATTCCGGAAATTGCAGTCGTTGACCCCGATATGATGGCTTCCATGCCCAAGGGCCTGACTGCTGCCACCGGCATGGACGCTCTGACCCACGCCATTGAGGGCTACATCACCAAGGGCCACTGCACCATTTCCGATATGTTCCATCTGGAAGCTATTAAGCTGATCAGCGAGAATCTGCGCGGTGCTGTCCAGAATACCCCGGAGGGCCGTGAGGGTATGGCTCTGGGCGAGTACATTGCCGGTATGGGCTTCTCCAACGTGGGTCTGGGCATTGTTCACTCCATGGCACACGGCCTGTCCGCTCTGTACGACACCCCGCACGGTGTGGCCTGCGCCATCCTACTGCCGGTTGGTCTGGAGTACAACAAGACCATCGCTGGCGAGCGTTACCGTGCTGTCGGCAAGGCCATGGGCGTGAAGAGCATCGACGAGATGAACGACGCACAGGCCGCTGATGCTACCATCGCCGCTGTCAAGCAGCTGTCTGCTGACGTTGGCATCCCCACCAATCTGAAGGGTATCCTGAAGGAAGAGGACATCCAGTTCCTCGCTGAATCTGCCTTTGCAGACGCTTGCCGCCCCGGTAATCCCCGCGACACCAGCGTGGAAGAGATCGTTGAGCTGTATAAGAGCCAGCTGTAAGCTTCTACATCACCGCTTTGCTTAAATTCCCCGTTTCTTCTTCATTACCTCATCATGCAAAAAGGCTGGAATGCTCCTTCCATACGGAGCGTTCCGGCTTTTTTGCTTATGTTGGACGATTTTCAAAATGGGAGAGTGGACTTTTCACAAAAAATGCGTCACCTTTGCCGATGGAATCACGGCGGAAGAACCCGTATACTTAGGTCAAAGAATCCACACAGGAGGCGCATTATGCAAAAGAACTATCTTGCTATCGACATTGGTGCATCCAGCGGGCGGCACATTGTCGGATGGATGGAGAACGGCGTTCTCTGCACCGAAGAAGTGTACCGGTTCCCGAACAGCGTCCAGCGGGTAGACGGTCATCTGGAATGGGACATCGACAGTCTGTTTACCAATGTGAAGCAGGGCATCCGGGAAGCCTTTGCAAGGCACCCGGAAATTGAGAGCCTTTCCATTGATACATGGGCGGTGGACTATGTGCTTTTAAAGAATGACAAGCCCCTCTACCCTGTCTACGCCTACCGGGACGACCGGACGCATGCAGCAATCCCCGAAGTCCACAGCATTCTGCCCTTTGCGCAGCTCTACCAGTGCACCGGCATCCAGTTCCAGCCCTTCAACAGCATTTATCAGCTGTATGCCGACAAAAAAGCCGGGCGGCTGGCGCAGGCCGAGGACTTTTTAATGATCCCGGAATACCTGCTGTGGAAGCTGTGCGGCGTAAAGGCGCGGGAGTACACCAACGCCACCTCCACCGGGCTCGTAAACGCCCAGACCGGGGAGTACGACCCGGAGATCTTGCAGGCGCTGGGCTTGCCGGAAACGATGTTCCCCAAGCTGACCGCACCCGGCACGGTTCTGGGTGCGCTGCTGCCCGACATTGCCGCCGAGGTGGGCGGGCAGACCAAGGTAGTGCTGTGCGCCACCCACGACACCGCCAGCGCGGTGGAGGGCATCCCCATGGAACAGGGGGATGCGCCGTTCCTTTCCTCCGGTACATGGAGTCTGCTGGGGGTCAAGCTGGCAAAGCCCATCACCAGCCCGGAGAGCCGCCGCGCCAACTTTACCAACGAGGGCGGCGTAGGGTACATCCGCTACCTGAAAAACATCATGGGTCTGTGGATCATCCAGTGTGTGCAAAAACAGCTGGGCATCTCCTTTGCCGAGATGGTGGAGCTGGCCAAGACCAGCACCTACACCCGCATTTTTGATGTGAATGCGGCCCGCTTCTCCGCCCCGCAGGATATGCGCGCAGAGATCAGAGCCGCCCTTGCCGAGACCGGCGAAGCCCCTGCCACGGATGCCGACCTTATCAACAGCATCTATCATTCGCTGGCGTACTGCTACGGCGAAGCCTATCGTGAGATGGAAGCTGTGACCGAGCAGCACTGGGATAAGCTGTACATCGCAGGCGGTGGCGCAAAGAACGCCACCCTGAACGAGCTGACCGCCCATTATACCGGAAAACAGGTGGTGGCGCTGCCCATCGAGGCAACCGCCATCGGCAATTTGAAGATCCAGATGAACATTCAATAAGGAGGATTTCCTATGCTCGTTGAAACCAAAGCCCGTGTTGGCGTGTTTGCCATTGCTCTGGGTGCGTATCTGCCCCAGTTCCCGACCCTTGTGCCCGAATTTGAGCAGCAGTACGCCGACTTTAAAAAGACCATCCCCAACACCGTGGAAATCGTGGACGGCGGCATCGTCACCACCAAGGAACTTTCTATGGCAGCGGGCGACAAGTTCCGCGCCGCAGATGTGGATCTGGTCATTTTGCAGCTGCTGACCTACGCCACCTCTTACAATATGCTGCCTGCCGTGCGCGACCTGAACGTACCCGTGGTACTGGTGAATGTCCAGAAGAAGAAAGCCCCGGACTACGCCAATACCGACACCCCCACCTGGCTGGGCGAACTGTACGCCTGCGGTGCCGTGGGCGAGATGGTGGCCGACTTGGAGCGCGCTGGCAAGCGTCACGCTGTCATCACCGGTGTTGTCGAGGGCGGCGACCCGCAGGTGCAGGCCGAGATCGAGGACTGGTGCCGTGCCGCACAGGTGCGCCGCCGCTTCCGCGACACCAATCTGGCGCAGATCGGCCGTCCGTACCCCGGCATGATGGACTTGTACATCGACGAAACCAACCTGTACAACCGGATGTTCCTCTACACCAAGCAGTTCGACTGGGAGAAGATGTGGGCCATCGCCGACAACATCACCGATGAAGCTGCCATCCGCACCAAGGCACAGGATATTCTGGACACCTTCGATATCGAGGGCGGCGGCACCATTGAAAAGGTCTGGGACATGGCGAAGTATGTCGTGGCCTTTGAACAGTGGGTCAAGGATGAGAAGATCGCGTTCATCGCATCCCACTACGATGGTTTTGCACAGGGCAAGGCCGGTGTGCTGGACAGCATGCTGATTCCGGCGTTCTCCATGCTCATCAAGCAGGGCGTGGCCTGCGCCGTGGAAGGCGATATCAAGGTTTCCATGGCCATGAGCATCCTCAAGACCATTGCAGGCTGCGGCCAGCTGAGCGAGATGTACTCCATCGACTTTGACGAGGATATCTGCATCATCGGCCACTCCGGTTCCGGCGATGCCGACATTTCCGAGAAGAAGCCCACCATGAAGATCGTGCCCGTGTTCCACGGCAAGACCGGCGGCGGCTACCTGACCCAGTTCTACCCCCACCTTGGCCCTGTGACCTATCTGGGCATCACGCAGGACAAGGACGGTCACTTCAAGTTCGTGGTGGCTGAGGGCGTCAACGAACCCGGCCCCATCTTCACCTTTGGCGACACCAATATGCGCACCCGCTTTACCTGCGGCGCACGGGAGTTCTGCAACCGCTGGAGCGAAGCCGGCCCCACCCACCACATGGCAGCAGCCACCGGCCGCCACATTGATACCATCCTGAAAGTGGCAAAGATCTTTAATGTCCCTGTTGATATCATCACGCGGTAAGCCGCAGGCAACAGTTACGATAAAAGGCAATGGAGTAAAGGAGCAGTATTATGAGCACGATTTATGATGTAGCAAACGTAAAAGGTTTTATCCGTATGTGCAACGACGGCTGGCTGCAGGGCTGGCATGAGCGCAACGGGGGCAATTTGACCTACCGTGTAAGGCCGGAAGAAGTCGATATCGTGCGTTCCCGTTTTATACCGAGGGAGTGGCAGCCCATCGGCGTGACCGTCAAAAATCTGGCGGGTGAATTTTTTATTGCAACAGGGAGCGGAAAATTTCTGCGCAATGTCAGTGTAGCGCCGGAGGATAATATCGCCTTTACGGAAATTGATGAAAAGGGCGAGAACTACCGTATTGTGTGGGGAATGGATAACGGCGGTACGCCGACGAGCGAGTTCCCCTCTCACCTGATGAACCACAGTGTGAAAAAAGAGGTTACAAACGGCGAGCACCACGTCATCTACCATGCGCACCCGCCGAATATTATTGCCCTGACCTATGTGCTGCCGCTGGAAGATAAGGTGTTTACCCGCGAATTGTGGGAGATGGCCACAGAGTGCCCGGTTGTTTTCCCGCAGGGTGTGGGAGTGCTGGGCTGGATGGTTCCCGGCCGCGGCGAAATTGCCAAGGCAACCAGCGAACTGATGAAAAAATATAATGTAGCCATTTGGGCGCACCATGGAATGTTCTGCTCCGGCCGCGATTTTGACGCGACCTTCGGCTTGATGGACACCGTGGAGAAGTCCGCGGAGATTCTGGTTAAGGTTTTGTCTATGACGGACCACAAACGCCAGACCATCACGACACAAAACCTGAAGGATTTGGCGAAGGCCTTTGGCGTAAGGCTGAATGAGGCGTTCTTGGAGGACTGAGCCGG
>OFMP01001794.1_pt1 | contig 10347 bp, 6 predicted proteins | sample 1541841 | NCBI WGS metagenome assembly OFMP01 (sample SAMN04209226, study PRJEB22552) | human gut metagenome | biome: gut; material: feces | host: Homo sapiens | place: USA: Oklahoma
TGAAATGAGGGGTAAGACGTTTAATGGCATTGATTTTCAACACATTCCACAACCCCAAATGAGGCAAAAACCAGCAAATTCCACCTCTCCATGGTACGCACCATGAAGAAAAAATGACATATAACAGATTATCCTACAAGAAGATGCGCACTATCTGCCACCTTTATAGTAAACTTCAGACACTTTCATGAATCCCCGGCGCATAAAAAATTCATGGGCATTGTGATTATTCTTGCCGGATTCGAGATAAACGTCTTTCAGGTCCCTCTGGCGGAACCAATCTTCGGCTGCGGCAAACAAACGGCCTCCGACTCCCCGGCCCCGCGCATCAGCATTGACAAGAATATCGCAAAGCACGCCGAAAGGCGCGCCGCCGTCGGAATCGGTTTCGAGGACGCAGAAGCCGAGCAGCTTTCCTGCGGCATCTTCGGCCTTGAACACCGCCGTCCCTTCCGACGTCATGTGTTCCTCTATATATACAAGCCACAGATGACGGCTGTCCGCATCGAGTTGCGGGACATATTCCTCACCATTGAAAACAAGGTGTCCGATTCCCATCTGCATCTCGCCATGGGAAATATATTCGACATTCTCCGACAAATGCGCATAAAACAAATCCGCAAGCGCGTCCTTGTCTTGAATCGAAGCAGGTGCAATGACAATATTCTCCATATATATTATGCTATTATCTCCTTAATCTTGCCGACAATGGTGCGGACGGTCTTGGAAACGACCAGAAGCATACCGAAAATCGTGACGCACGCTACTACCATCACCACCACGGCAGCCAGATGACTGGACTGTATGCCGAAATATGTCAGGAACGGCATCTCCGACTGCTGGAAGAAAAGCTCGAACGTGGAAGCGACGGAAATTATCGCCAGAATGAAATTCAGCACGAAGTCAGACTTCATCGACTTGAAATCGCTCAGGTTATGCAAACTGCTGTCCACCATTGACATCATCTCATTCAGGCGGTCGAGGTCATTGTCAAGATTCAGACGCCTGGTAGTGCGGTCGAACATCACCTTGTGCGACGCGAACTTGGAATACTTCACCACGTCCAGCTGCAGCACCATCCGGGAGAGCCTCATGCTGAGCTTGGCATTCTGCCCGATCAAGTCCAGCGAAGAGGTGCTGGAGGCGGACAATGTCGCATCGATAAGCACGTCATTGGCACGTCCGATAACGTATTTCTTCGCCAGAACCATCTGAAGGATAAGCAGATACTCCGGCCACGACACATGATAACGCGCGCGTTCCTTCAGATGTTCCGCCCAGTTCACGCCCTTCTTCTCCACCGTTCCCGCCGTATCCAGCCCATCGCCGCGACGCCCGTAAGTTCCCAGGACAATGCTCATGTTACTGTTTACCAGCACAAGGTCATCCGTATCTATGGCAATGTTTTCGCCGCAGACCTCGTCATAGGCCGCCGCATCCCTGTACGGCCATTCGCCGGGGTACAATGTCATAAGACCGATGAGTTCAGGCTTGTGCCAGTCACGGATATGGCTGACAATCTGCGCTTCGGTCAACCTGTCCGGTCTGTCGTTGCCGAACAAATCCGTACCGTCGGGAAGCGGATGACGTATGTCCTCCCACAAGTCCACCATCGCATAACGGGAATCATTGACCATAGTTATCGGCATGATTTTCATGCGTTTGCGGAATTTGGCCTTTTCCTCGCCGCTCAACGTTCTGCAGAACTTGGTGCAGCATCGGTAAATGAACCGCTTGTACCTGACCGCCACTTTCCCGAAACCGCGTTCGGAACTGCTCATCGGCAGAGTCTCGCCTACTTCCAGCGGTTCACCCGATTCGCCGAAAAAGATATTGTCCACCCTGAAATCGCCCACGAGATTGATGTTCGTGCGCGACTCGCCGTCACCGCAGGACTCCGATTCGTCGCGGCTCCAATATTCCGCACCCAGCCAGGTCGAGAGCAATGCTATTATATGGTCAATGCCGACAGGCGCGGACAATGTTCCCGAATGTCCGTTGAAAAGGAAACGGTAAGTAAAGGAAACCGTATTGCCGAAGAACAATGACATCTCCACATTGACATGACATTTGAGCAGACGGGGCTCGATTTCATCTTCCTCAGGCTCGATCGGCATCTCGAAGTCAAATCCGCGCAGCGAAAACCTCCTGACATTTTTCTCGTCAGGAGACTGGCCTTCGTTGCGCAGGACAAATATCTGTTTCTCGATGCTCCGGCCCATCGGCACGATCGGGAGGGCCAATGCATCGGCTTTCTCTTCATAGACGAACTTCTCTTTATGGAAAACATAATCGTCATCGCCCGGAAGATGCTTGTCAAATTCTTCCGGAAGAAAAAACTGCTTTTCCTGCTTGATGCTGAAAGTCTGTATGAATACCGCGGAAAAACCGGGGATTTCCAGTCCATGCCCGTCCTGTGAGCAGCAATAGTCGAATGTCATCGGATATTGTCTTATTTATTCCGTGCGGCCTACGTAGGCGTCGGAGGAATTGTCAATTTCGCTGTTGAAGAACTTTTCTGCCGCTGCAGCCATAGCTTCTCCCCAGAATCTCTTGCCGGATGAGGCCTGGACTACCCAGAGTTTAAGCTGTTTCTTGTGCCAGTTCACCACGCAGTTCGTTCCCCATGCGCCGCCGTGGCCGAACCAGGCATCTTCGCTGTCTACGACAGGGGCAGTGAGGCCGAGTGAATAATCACCGAGACCTGCAGGGCGGGTGCTGACTGCAAGGATGGACTTGACGGTTTCTTCTTTAAGGATGCGTACGCCATTGTCACCGACGCCGAGGTTCATGAGCATCTTGTAGAACTTGAGCTGGTCATTGGCAGTCGACCAGAGGCCCGCGCCGGCGGAAGCGAAGACATGGGAATCATTGTACGGACGCTGTTCCCAAGGGTTTTCCTCCAGCCATTCAGAAGGCTGGCCTTCCTTGATATTGAACAGTTCTATCTTGTTCTCAATCTGCTTGTCTGTAGGCCAGAACCATGTGTCTTTCATGCCGAGAGGGTCCAGGACGGTCTCTTTCAGGTATTTTTCCCATTTCATGCCGGTAACCGTTTCCACGACAGCAGCACCGATGTCAATGCCGGTGTTGGAATAGAGCGCCTTGGTGCCCGGTTCGAACATGATAGGTGATTCTGCGGCAATGGATGCCACTTGACGGATGGGAGCTCCGCCGGACCAGCCGCCTCCACGGACGTCCTTGCGCTTGGCACTGCACTCGAACGGGAATCCGCCCGTATGATTCAGGCACATCCTGACGGTCAGCACGTTTTTCGCCTTGTGCAATGTCATTGTACTGTCAGTCTTCCCATCGAGGACCCAGAGGGTGCTGAATTCCGGAAGGTATTTGGAAACGGGGTCGTCAAGGGAAATCTTGCCTTCCTCAACGAGTTTCGCAATGGTCACGCCGCAGAAGCCCTTGGTCTGAGAGCATTGCATGAACGCGTCGTCCATGGTGATGGGGCGTTTCGTCCTCGGGTCTGCATAGCCGATGCAGCAGGTTTCCTGGATACCGTTATTATATAGTACGCTGATTGCTCCCGGGAGCCGACCGCTGTCGACGTATTGCTGGAGCGCTTCCTGCGCGAATGTTGTTCCTGAATCCCGGACAGCGACCGTGTTCCGGCTTTGGCTGCATGCCACGCACAAGAAAAGGGCGACGGCCATCAGCATGTGATAAATTCTGTTCATGTCAATATGTTATTTGTTATTAGTTTATTAGTTTCCACAGAAACACAAATTTATAAAACTGGTTTCGGATTTCAAATAAAAAATCCCGCTCCGTGGGGACGGAGCAGGATAAAAAGTTATGGTGATATGGGTTTTATTCTTTTACGCAGCGGACCGGGCAAGCTTGTGTCAAATACCTGTCCTGTCCTTCAATTGTCATCTTGAGCGTATTCGGCTTGCCTGCATCGGCAAAATTTGCAGGAGCAATCATCGCCGCCGTATAAGCATAGCCATAATTATGGCTAGTCAATATTTCGGATGTCCACATATACGATTTAGTCTCATACCCACAAGACCTCACATTAGTTGTCCTCATATTTTTATTACCGCGCGTTCCGGTCATCGGCAGATAATGTCCGTCAAAATCATAACCAACAAGATTGGAAGCCAAAGCCGCAGTTGAAGATACTGTCTGCATGAATGACTCTGCTTCAGACTTGTTGCAGACACGCCAACCGGTCGGACATGGATCGAAGAGTGTTTTCTTCGATTCAGAACCGCCCCAGAATGCCCTATAACTCTGGTCATTGGTCGTCACCCATGGGTAATAGCCGCCATCTGGATATGTCGAATTCAGAATATAAACGTAAGGATGCTCCACTGCGTAACCAGAAAAGACACTATTAGACAAAGATGGTGCACCAATGCTATTCCTTTCTATAGAATGCCACGTCAAATCCTTGTTGAAAGAACCATCGTCTTTTGTTTTATAGCCCCAGACCTGATTATCCACATTCTTCGCAGCACTCTGGCCGTTAACTCTAAGAGCCACAATCGGGGTATATGTCGGAGTTCCAATAAGGGTATTACCATTCTCACATGGCCAATAGTTGCAATAATCCGCAATGGACGGGAACGGGTCTTTGCGGCCCCACTGATAGTAGTTGCCAACAGCATAGGCCGGTTCATAATTGCCAGTCGAGCCCACGCCGGAAATTACAGCGCCGAGATTACGGTCCATGAACACATTGCCATCCGCATTGACTGCTGTAGCCGCCGGATCATAACCATCAGCAGCCCAGATGTTCCAGCTCCAAAGAAGCGTCGCATTGTTGATGCACTTGTTCTCATCGACTGTGATATTTTCGTAGGTTACACCTTCCTCAGCAAATGCTGCTATAACTACATTGCCCGGGACAAAAGCAGCAGGTGTATAAAATCTTATATAGCCATCTGAATCAATGAAAACAGAACTAAGATATACAGGGCTCTCATCCACCCAATTATTGCTTTTCTGAAGAGTGTTGTACCAAAGTACCAAAGCAGATTTCGGAGCTATCGCCGTCTCTCCTGCCACTGATTCAAGCTGACTTGGGACGACACCATTTCCTTTCACATCCGCCTTGAACTTATAGAATCCCGGAGAGGTAACAAGGTAGCAGTTTGCAGTACCGTTTGCGCTCAAATCAGTATATTCATGTCCAATCGTATTGTCTCCGACCTCAAATGAAAGTGCAGCTTTCACTCCAGCAGGAAGCCCTGATGCCGGAACTCTCTTCGATCCGAGTTTTGTCTCGATTCCGTTTACTGTGGCATATACAGAGAATGTTTTTCCCGCGTGGCCCGGAGTGATTGTCATATAGGCATTTACCGGAGTTGCAGAAAGTTTTGCCGCCTCATTGAAATGCAGGGAAATTTCAGGAGTTCCGGAAGTAAGAGTCAGTGAACCATCTGAAAGATTTACGCTTCCCTCTGTAACAGAGAAGATTTCGTTCTCGTCCTCAAATCGCACCCTGATATCGGAAACGCTGTAATTGCTTTGTGCGGAAGTAAGAGCAATGTTCAAAACTGAAAGCGCATGAGAGAATGTCACCATCACTGCCTGTTCTGCTTCTCCATTCGGTCTGTTAGCCATTGTTGTAGCATAAAGAAAGTCAGTCGCAGCTAGATGAGCAATATCATCAGAACCTGCTTGATTTTGCGACGAAGGTACTGTAAATGGAACAGATAGTGGGTTCTTCCCTGCATTTACATTATACGGATAATACAAGTAAGTCAAATAATCTTTCCCAGCCTGATACATGTAATACCAACTCGTCTTAAACGTAGTACTACCGCCTGACGATTCTGCTACAAGTTTATCATTCAAGGCTTTATCCACTACTTCAGTACCAACTCCTTCAATCGAGCCGCCCTTATACCAATAAAATCCCAGCGCATCACCCTTCACCCACTCGGTCTTCATCACATTGCCTTCATCTACAAACGAAGTCTTGGTCTCAGGAAAAGAGCCTACGATAACAGCAGAAGACTCCCCTTCAGCAGGAATCCGCTCTGACACTTCAGATTTCTGGCATCCGACTATAGCCGAAAGCGCCAGAATATATATCAATGACTTTTTCATATACATAATTGATTAGAGTGTTTCAATATCTTCCCATTCAGCCCAGTTAGGCATATCTTTCACCCGATTCCCACCACTCTGCGCAAACCCCATTTCGAGATTCACATTGAGAACCGCCAAAGACGGTGATTCATAATGCTTTGGAGCAGCTGCTCCGTTCAGTTTTTTGTTCATGATTAATGTTATTAATTAGTTAAACTTTTATTCTTTCACGCAGCGGACAGGGCAACTTGATGCCAAATACTTGTTGTCCTCAAATTTCACTTCCTTGAGAGTCTTCGGCTGGTTCTTGTCCGCATAATTTGGCGGAGCGACCATCGCAGCAGCATAGGCATATCCGTAATTGTGGGTCTTGACAGATTCCGATGTCCACATATATGATTTGGTTTCATATCCGCAGGATTTCACTGTCTCTGTTCTGAAATGTTTGTTGCTTCGCGAGTCGGTCATCGGAAGATAATGCCCGTCGAAATCATATCCCACAAGATTGGCAGCCAGTGTGGCGCTGCTGAAAACAGTCTGCATAAACGACTCTGCTTCAGCCTTGTTGCAGACACGCCATCCGGCAGGACACGGGTCGAAGAGAGTTTTCTTCGATTCAGAGCCTCCCCAGAACTCCCTGTAACTCTGGTCATTGGTCGTTACCCACGGATAATAACCGCCGTCCGGATATTTGGAATTCAGAATATAGACGTAAGGATGCTCCACGGCGTAACCTGCAAAGACGCGATTGGATGAAGACGGAGCCGCGATACTGTTCCTTTCAATAGTATGCCAGGACGAATCATGGTTGAACGAGCCGTCGTCTTTTGTCCGGTAACCCCATACCTGGTTGTCCACATTCTTCGCAGCACTCTGGCCGTTGACCCTCAGAGCCACGATCGGAGTGTAAGTAGGAGTTCCGATGAGCTGGTTTGCGTATTGGCAAGGCCAATAGTTGCAATAGTCCGCAATAGACGGGAACGGATCCTTTCTGCCCCATTGATAATAGTTGCCCACCGCATAGGCTGGTTCATATTCGCCTTTCGAACCGACACCGGAAATAGCAGCGCCGACATTCCTGTCCATGAATGTTTTCCCTCCGGAAATGACCGCCGTCGCATCCGGGTCATAACCCTCTGCAGCCCAGATGTTCCAGCTCCAGAGAAGGGTCGCATTGGTAATATTCTTATTCTCGTCGACCTCGATATTGTCATAGGTAACGCCTTCCTCGGCAAATGCTGCTATAACTACATTGCCCGGGACGAACTCCTTCGGCGTGTCGAAGAACACATAGTCACGGTAGAACACCAGCGATGAAAGCAGAATCGGGCAGGCGTCCACCCACTTGTTGTCCTTCTGGACGGTGTTGTACCAGAGGACGAGAACTGATTTCGGAGCAATGTCCGCTGTTCCGGCCACTTCCGAAAGCGCTGCAGGGATATAGCCGTTGCCCTTCACCGTAGCCTTGAACTTATAGAATTGGTTAGCCTCGGAAACAAGGTAGCTGTTGGATGTGGAAATCTCTCCCAGGTCCTTGATCTTGATGGCCACGTCACCCGGCACTTCATAATCCGTCACCACGTTGATGACCTTGCCTGCCGGGAAGCCTCCTTCCGGAACCTGCTTCTCCATGATCAGCTTCTCCTTGCCGCCGATGACCGCAACCAGCTGCATGGTCTCCCCTGCCAGCGCCGGGTTGAAGACCATGTAAATATGCGAAGCCGCCGGCCATGAAGTCGCAAAATCGCAGTCCAGACGCACCTCAGGCGAGGTCGTCGCCCCCGTCAGGTCCAATTCGCCAGTGCTCAGGTCAATGCTTCCGTTCTCAAATGCCACGGCAGCATCCTTGTTGGAAGTGCAGCGGAAAATCAATGCATCCAGTTTCATTCTGGTGTCGGTGGTCAGCTCCAAGTCCAAGATGGAGAAAGGATGGTGGAACGTAAGATTCACCGCGTCGTCAGATTTGGTGACATTCTCCACGGCAGCCCAAATGAAATCATTTTCAGCAAGATGCGCTGTAGAGCCGCTTGAGTACTGGGACTGGGAAGCAGAAATCCCCACCTTTGCCTTATGCGGGTCCGTGCCTCTGTCTGCATTGTAAGGATAGCAGGCATAGAACGACTGCGGGGTATTGTCCCCTGCCCAGCGGATTCTCTGAGCACGGGACTGATATGAAAACGTCGTTCCGGCACCTTCCTGATCGGCGAGATATGCGCTGTTGGACTGGAGGGACTTGCCTTCAGCCTCTGTCCAGATTCCGATTTTGTCGGATTTCACCCAAGCGAGTTTCAATGCATTGCCGTCATCGGTATGAGTCACCTTGCTCTGGACGGACGGTTTCTGGAAATCTGCTGAAAAGACCGGTCCGTCAGGCAGGATGTACTCATCCATCTGTCCGTTCTTGGAACAGCCGACCAGGGCAGCCGCCAGGGCAATCATTGATATGTATTTGATATTCATAATTTTACGCATTAACAGTTTACCATTTCCATTTATCCATATCGTCTATCTTTCCGCCTCCAGGGTTAGCCTCTGACGGGTCGTAAAGTGCGGCGTCGATGAGAGGTTTCAGGATTCCTTCCATAACAAGAAAGGCCTTCGCATTCGGATGGACGGAATCAAGGTTCAATGTTCCGTCTTCATGCTTTCCGAATACCCAACAGTACTCGTCAGCAAGACCGTTCTGATCATTTTTCAGAGCGCTGTGGTAATCTGCATAACGATAGCCTCTCTCGGCAGCATATGCCTTGATGAGTTTGTTGGCCTCGATAACCTTAGATGCGATGTAGTCTCCGTCAAACTCCGCTTTCCATGCATCCGGTTTCCACCACATGCTCCTTGTCGGACAAATCGAACCGAGTATGACAGGAACTCCCATATCTTCGGCAATCCTGGACATAAGGGCGATGTTGGCAAGAAGATTCTCCTTGCTCACGTGAACCCGGTAGCCATCACCGGACATATTTTCAGCAAGGTCATTCGTACCGCAGGTAATCACCACACATTGAGGATTGTCATTTACGATGTTCGAACCGAAACGGTCAATCATATTGCTTGAGGTCTGTCCATCGATTCCACAGTTAAGGTAGCTGTTCTCGGTGAAAAAGGCCAGACGGCCGCGGTCTTTCCAGGTCCTTGTGATGGAGTCGCCCATAAGTGCTGCCCTGTGACCGGTCTGTTTGCCGTATCCCGGAGCTTTTCCGTCCACATTTTCCTTCACGCAGCGAAGTTGCAGTCCGGCACCGGAGTAGCTGTTGCTCTGAGTGATCTTTGCGCCTGCGCCGTTCGAGCCGACAGATGAGCGGATCGGATAAAGAGAGTTGGCGACACTTGCAGAAGCCATCATAACTTCACCTGAAGCCGAAATGACTGAGCCACCGAAACCGGCCTTTCTCTGTCCCGCAAATGGGAAATAGAGGTCATATTCGGAAACATAGACTCCGTGACCGCCCGCTGCGGAACCGGAAGAAGCGAAGAATGTCGCATAGGCATCTGCTGTCGGCACTTTCCAACCTGCCGGACACGGGTCATAGATGGTCTTATCATTGCTGATGTTGTCCGTACTGCCCCAGAGATAGCGCCACTGCTCATTGTCCAGAATGGATTTTGCCTGGAAGTCGCCTTCTCCGGAGAACCAACTGTATTGAGGATAGACAGCATCGTTGTTGCCGCCGAACATCCACTTGTGAGGATATTTTACGGACTCGTCCACGGCCTGCTGGAGCGAATAGCCCGAACCGAGTTCAGCATGAAGCATCCTGGCGTTCTTGGTCCTGTCGGCAGAGAAGATCTTGTCTCCGTCGACTTTATATTCATCCAGAGTGGTGTAAGCCGGGTTGCCCCAGTCTTCCTGTACGTTCGTAGCCGATTTATATTCAGATGCTGCAGGGAACGGATCCTTACGGCCCCACTGGTAGTAGTTGCCGATGGCTCCGGCTGCCTTCACATTGTCAGAGATATCCTTGGCAGAAAGTCCGAGCACGGCTCCGAGGTTGCGGTCCATGACCGTATAACGGCCGGCCTTTCTGGAAGTCGCATCGGCATCCCAGCCTTCCACGGCCCAGATGTTCCAGCTCCAGACGATTTCGCCGGACTCATTCAGCGCAGCGATCACGGCATTGCCGTTCACAAACGTCTTCGGTGTCTTGAAATAGATGAGGCCGTCGACGTCGTCATACATCACGCTGCCGGCAGATACAGGACTTGCATTGACAAATCCGCCCTCGCCTTCAGGGATGCTGTACCACAGAAGTTCTGCTGAAGAAGGGGCCAAAGCGGCATCGAATGCGG
>OFMP01001807.1_pt1 | contig 10284 bp, 10 predicted proteins | sample 1541841 | NCBI WGS metagenome assembly OFMP01 (sample SAMN04209226, study PRJEB22552) | human gut metagenome | biome: gut; material: feces | host: Homo sapiens | place: USA: Oklahoma
ACACCTCCCGCTGGGTGTTCGAGGGCTTTCTGCCTGTGAACCGCAAGCAGAAAAAAGAGCGGCTGGCTGAGCTTTTGCAGGAAAAGCGCACCACCATCTTTTACGAAGCGCCCCACAAGCTGCGCACCACGCTGGACGATCTGGCCAATGCCTTTGGCGCAGACCGCAGCATCACCCTGTGCCGGGAGCTGACAAAGCTGCACGAGGATATCTGGAAGACTACCCTCGGCGAGGCGGTGGAGCACTACAAGACCAACGAGCCGCGCGGCGAGTATGTGCTGGTGATGGCCGGTGCGCCGGAGACCGCCGACCCGGAGCAGGAGCTGACGCTGGAGCAGGCAGCGCAGCGGGCGCTGGAGCTGACCGGGCAGGGCTTTGGCCCCACCGCCGCAGCCAAGGCGGCGGCACAGGGCACACCTTATTCTAAAAGCGAAGTGTACAAGCAGCTGCTGGTATTGCAACAGGGCCAGCAGGCTGGTGAATGACAGCATCTCAGGTAAATGGTAATAGAGGAGGACCCCTTTTGTGACAAAGCTTCTGGTTTTGAGCGACAGCCACGGCGGACGCACCGCCATTGAGCGCGTGCTGAGGAAAGAGAGCAAAAACATCGATGCCCTGATCTTTCTGGGCGACGGCCTGCGGGATCTGGAGCTGGCCCTGACGCTGTGCCCCAAGCTGCGGGCCTACTCGGTGGCGGGCAACTGCGATTACGGCGCACTGGAACCCACCGACGGCCTTGCCGCCTTTGACGGCGTGGTGATCTTTTACACCCACGGTCATATGTACGGTGTAAAATACGATCTGGATACGCTGGCAGATGCCGCATCTGCCCGGGGTGCCGAGGTGGCGCTGTTCGGCCACACCCACATCCCCCATGCAGAGACCCGCAACAAGGTGTTTTTGTTCAACCCCGGCTCCTGCGGCCGGTGTTACACCGGGCCGGACACCTACGGCATCCTGACGCTGGACGAAGGCAAAGTGACCGCCTATGAACATAAAGAGGTACCCAAACAATGAGCATCAATGAGGTGCGTTATCTGCCGGAATGCGGCAGCACCAACGCTTACGTGAAGGAACATTTTGAGGAGTTCGGCCCGGTGGGTGCGGTGTATACCGAGAACCAGACCGCAGGCCGCGGCCGCCTTGGCCGCAGCTGGGTGAACGCCGAGGGCAAGGCCCTGTATTATACGGCAGCCATCCGGGAACCGCTGGCCCAGCCTGCCACCCTGCCGCTGCTGGCAAGCCTTGCCGTGCGCACCCAGCTCAAGCTGCGCTACGGCGTGGACTGCCAGATCAAGTGGCCCAACGACCTTCTGCTCAACGGCAAAAAGATCGTGGGCATCCTGTGCGAGGGCGTGAGCTACGGCTACCAGCAGCAGGGCCGGGGCATTTTGTGCGGCATCGGCATCAATCTGGCCCAGCCGCAGAGCTACTTTGATGCCGCCGGTCTGCCCAATGGCACCTCGCTGGCGCTGCAGGGCGCAAAGGTGGATCTTTCCACCGACCCCACATGGCTGGCCGAGGGCCTGACCGACTTTGGCTTTGACCGCAACATGTATGTGTTTGCCCGCGATGGCTTTGCACCCTTCCGGGAGGAATACAAGGCCGCCTGCGTCAATCTGGGCCGCCGGGTCACCTTCGACCTGCCGGACGGCGGGCAGGGTGCAGGCGAAGCCGTCGATGTGGACGAAGAGGGCCGTCTGGTGGTGCGCACCGACAGCGGCGAAGTGCACGTTTTTACCGGCGAAGTATCGGTGCACGGCATCTACGGTGCCGTGTAAAAGCACTCTTTATCATAAAATATCACCGCAGGGAACTGATGAGGGCGCAGGACAGCCGCGATAGGTAAACCCTCTCAGTCACGGCTTACGCCGTGCCAGACTCCCCCTTTTGTCACCTGCGGTGACATCCGTTCCCCTCTTTGTCACCTGCGGTGACATTTCTCCCCGGCCGGGGAGAATCTGTCCCGGAGCGGGGGAAGTCTTTCCTCTCAGGGGGAGCTTTTTGCTATCCTCCGGACAGGCGCGCACGCTGTTAAAAGGCATTCTTTTCCTGCAGAACTGTTCTTCATGTGCGCACAGTTTTGGAATTATATGGAAATTTTTCGCACGCTTTTGCCCAAATTTCCCGCAAAATGCTTGAATAAACGAATTTTTTGTAAATTTCTTGTGTACATTTCCAGTTGCCAATTCAGTCATACTTTAGTATAATAGAGTACGTGCCAGCGCGTCCTTTTGGATGGGATGCGCGTGTTTAGGAAATCGGAAAACGGACAGCACAAGCGCCCTGCCCCAAAAAGCAAGGCGCTTGTGCTGTCGCAAGGAGAGCAAACATGAAAGATCAAGAATCCTTCAAGCCGTATATTCCTGCGGAAAAGATCACCGCAGAAATGACGGCGACCTCTGTGATCATGGGCATCATCCTGTCCGTGGTCTTCGGCGCTGCAAACGCTTATCTGGGCCTGCGCGTCGGCATGACTGTTTCTGCCTCCATCCCGGCAGCAGTCATTTCTATGGGCGTGATCCGCGTCCTGCTCAAGAAGAACTCCATTCTGGAGAGCAACATGGTGCAGACCATCGGTTCCGCAGGCGAGAGCCTGGCCGCCGGTGCCATCTTCACCATGCCCGCACTGTTCCTGTGGGCAAAAGAGGGCCTGTGCGACAAGCCCAGCATCCTGGAGATCACCCTGATCGCCCTGTGCGGCGGCATTCTGGGCGTTCTGTTCATGGTGCCCCTGCGCAACGCCCTGATCGTCAAGGAGCACGCCACCCTGCTGTACCCGGAAGGCACCGCCTGTGCAGACGTTCTGCTGGCCGGTGAAGAGGGCGGTGCAAACGCCTCCACCGTGTTCTCCGGCATGGGTCTGGCAGCCATCTTCAAGTTCATCGTCGATGGCCTGAAGATGATCCCCGCCGACATTGCCGTGGCCTTCAGCTCCTTCAAGGGTGCTCTGGGCATGGAAGTGTACCCCGCTCTGCTGGGCGTGGGCTACATCGTCGGCCCCAAGACCGCTTCCTACATGTTCACCGGTTCTCTGGTGGGCTGGATGGTCATTATCCCGCTGATCTGCCTGTTCGGCGCAAACATCTCCCTGTACCCGGCAGCAGCCGGCACCACCATTGCTGATCTGTATGCAGCAGGCGGTGCAGACGCCATCTGGTCCAACTACGTCAAGTATATCGGCGCAGGTGCCATTGCTACCGGCGGTATCATCTCGCTGATCAAGAGCCTGCCTCTGATCGCATCCACCTTCCGTGATGCCATGAAGAGCATGAAGGGCGGCAGTGCTTCCGGCACCTCCCGTACCGAGAAGGACCTGCCCATGCCCTTTATTCTGGGCGGCATCCTGCTCATCATCCTCATCATCTGGCTGGCTCCGGCCATCCCCGTCAGCCCGCTGGGTGCTCTGCTGATCGTCATCTTCGGCTTCTTCTTCTCCACCGTCTCTGCACGTATGGTCGGCATGATCGGCAGTTCCAACAACCCGGTCTCCGGCATGACCATTGCCACCCTGCTGATCGCTACCATGATCCTGAAGGCCACCGGCAACGTTGGCATCGAGGGCATGATCGGCTCCATGGCCATCGCCTCTGTCATCTGCATCTGCGCTGCCATTGCTGCGGATACCTCTCAGGACCTGAAGACCGGCTACCTGCTGGGTGCGACCCCGGTCAAGCAGCAGATCGGTGAGCTGATCGGCGTTATTGCCGCCGGTCTGGCCATCGGTGGTGTGCTGTACCTGCTGGACAGCGCATGGGGCTACGGCGGTGCCGAGGTCCCCGCACCGCAGGCTACCCTGATGAAGATGATCGTCGAGGGCATCATGGGCGGCAACCTGCCCTGGAACCTGGTGTTCACCGGTGTGTTCCTTGCCATTGCTCTGGAGGTCCTGCGCATCCCCGTGATGCCGTTCGCCATCGGCCTGTATCTGCCCATCTACCTGAACACCTCCATCATGATCGGCGGTGTTGTGCGCTGGTTCATGGACAGCCGCAAGAATGTTGACGCGAAGCTCAAGGAAGAGCAGACCACCCGCGGCACCCTGTTCTGTGCCGGTATGATCGCAGGCGAGGGCCTTGTGGGCATCCTGCTGGCTGTGTTTGCCGTGTTCGGCATCAGCACTGCCCTGAGCATTGATCTGGGCAACATTGGCGGCGTGGTCCTGATGATCGTGATGATCGCATGCCTGCTGGCCTTCTCCATGAAGAAAAAGAAGAACTGATGAGTAAGAAAAAGCAGTCCATCAACTATCTGGACCTCATTCCGCAGCGGGCGGAAACCCTGCGCTGGCACACAGACGAAGCCACCGGCCTTATCACCCTTGAGGTGGAGAACACCGGTGTGTTCAACACGATCGCGCAAAAAGTGTTCCATAAACCGCGCACCACACAGGTGCATCTGGACGAGACCGGCAGCTATCTCTGGCCGCTGATCGACGGCCAGAAGACCGTTGCAGACCTTGCTGAATGCATGAAGCAGCAGTTCGGCGAAAAGGCCGAACCCCTGTACCCGCGCATCATCAAGTATTTCCAGATCGTGGAATCTTACCACTTTATCAAGTTCCTCAACCAATAAGCACAAAAGAAGCGGCGCTCAGAGCCTGTTGCAAGGCACTGAGCGCCGCTTTTCTTATTCTTTTTTGCCGCTCCAATCTACCGCATCTGCGGCCATGGCATTTTATCTTCTGCGCCTTCTCTTTTTGAGGCTCAGCGATCCGCCGCCCGCGGCAAGAGTGACCGCCGTTAATGCAGCGAGGATGAACACCAGTGCACACAGCAGAAGCACTGTCGCCTTCATGTCGGTGCGGAAGTCGGAGACGTACTCCCGGTGGGTCACAAGGTCTACCGTGCCCACCTCATCGCCGTCCAGATACACGGTGGCTGTACCCACCACACTGCCGCTCTTGACGGTAGCGGAAACACTTTCCGGCAGGTCGAAGGAGTAGGTGACGATATCGTCTGCGTGGCCATAGCCGCTCACCGGTGCGGCAGCATACAGCTCCACTGCCGGTTCAGTGCGGCACTTGGTCAGGTCTACGGTGGTCAGCACGGTCTGGGTGTCCACCAGCGGGCGGTCGGCAAAGCTGGCAAAGGCCCAGTCGAACAGATCATCGCACTCGGCAAAGAGGTGGTCCGGCGTATCGCAGCCAAGGATCACCAGCCCGTAGGTGTGGCCGTCCTTTTCCGCAAAGGCCACGATGCAGCGGCCTGCCAGCGTGGTAAAGCCGCCCTTGACCCACCGGACATACTCCCGGTAGTTGGCGCTCTCGCTGTTCATCAGGCTGTTGGAGCTGCTGATGGTGTGCTCAGCCTTGCGGAGGTTCGTGGCCGGCAGGACATAGCTGGCGGTGCCCGCCACCTGTGCAAAGGTCTGGTTTGCCGCACAGGCGGCGGCGATCTTTGCCAGATCCTGCGCGGTGGACACGTTGCCGTAGTCAAACAGGCCGTGGGCACAGGTAAAGTTCGTGCCGGTGCAGCCCAGCTCCTGGGCACGGGCGTTCATCTGCTTGACGAAATCCAGCACGCTGCCGCCCACATCGTAGGCAATGACGCTGGCGGCGTCGTTGGCGCTGACGATGAGCATGGCGTTCAGCAGGTCGATGCGGCGCACCGTCTCGCCAATGCGCAGGCCCATAGTGGTGCCGTTGGCGTTCTGGATATCCCGGAACTCCTGGGTCAGCGCGGTGGGCACGGTCACTTCACCGTTCAGATCCTTGCCGCTTTCCAGCAGCAGCAGGGCCGTCATGAGCTTGGTCAGGCTGGCAACATACTGCTGCTGGTCAGCATTCTGGTTCAGGATGGTCTTGCCGGTGTCGGCGTTGAACAGGTACACCGCCTCGGTCTCGCTGGCGGTCTGGATGGGCATGGGATATACCGCAAGGCCCGGCAGTGCAGCAGCAGCGGCCAGTGCCAGCGTGAGCACCAGCGCCGTCATGCGGCGGAAGATGGTGTTTTTGAACATGAGCGTGCCCCCTTGTATCTGCTTGCCGACGCACGGCAAAAATTTTTGTTTTGAAACAGCTCCTACTTGCCGGAAAGGCTCTGGCTTGCTATACTACTTTAAAGAATACCATAAACCAGCCAAAAGAGAAAGAGAGAAAGGCGGTTTTTAACAATGTTTCTGTCCTTTTGTGGAAAAGTTCCCCGCGACGAGGGGGCTGTTTTTGTAGCGCCCAACGCCACCGTGCAAGGAGATGTGATCCTGAAAGCCGGTTCCACGGTGTGGTACGGGGCCGTGCTGCGCGGCGACGACGGCACTTTGACCATTGGCGAAAACTCCAACGTGCAGGATAACGCCGTGCTGCACTGTGATGTGGGCGGTGCTGTAATGCTGGGCAAAAGCGTCACCGTGGGCCACAGTGCGCTGGTGCACGGGTGCACGGTAGGGGATGGCAGCCTCATCGGAATGCACGCCACCCTGCTCAACCACTGTGTCGTGGGCAAAAACTGCATCATCGGCGCGGGTGCGCTGGTGCCGGAGGGCATGGTGATCCCGGATAACTCGGTGGCTGTGGGCGTGCCCGCAAGGGTCATCAAGCAGGTAAGCGCGGCCCAGATCGAGGCCAACCTGCACAACGCCGCCCACTACGTGGAGCACGGCAAGCTTCACGCCGCCGAGCTTGCCAAGGGCTGACCCTGTGCCGATTTTACAGTTTTTTGCCACATTTTTTCGTCTTTCCGCCAAAAAGCCGACATTTTAATTGACACCTGCGGTCTTGTCTGCTATAGTGAAATTGGCAGTTTATGTCATTCTGGAATACCAGAATTTTTGTACACCGCGCTGTTTGGTTTTTATCATTGGGGGAATTTTGTAAAAAGTTCATTGCGGGATGTTTTTTCACAGAAATGTAATGACTTTTCACTTAAAATCGGGTATACTATACCTTGCGGGGAGACGGGGCCGCAACCGTCTTTCCGCACATGATTCCTCCTCACACCAAAGCAATACCCCAAACAGAAACTCCCTCCGGTGTACCGCAAGCGCCGGAGGGAGTTTCTGTTTGCATCAGCTTTTGTATTTTATGATTTCCTGCAATCAAAGGAGAGATTTTTATGTCTGAACTGATCACCCGCCGTACTTTTTTAAAGGCCACTGGTGCCGCCGCACTGGTCGCTGTCGCCGGCAGTATGCTGGTTGGCTGCGGAGATGGAGCGTATGCTTCCACTCCCGAAAATTTGGTTGCTCCTCCCATCGATAATAGCGATTTCGCTAATTTTGGCTCTTTTACCGCAGATATCGGCCCTTTGAGCGGGCAGTGGACTTCCAGCTCCATCTATGAATTTGATACCCGCCACAACTATTTCTACACCGGCTTCAAACTGGATAATGAAAGCGGCAGCAGTGATGTCACCGTCAGCACCAGCAACTTTGCTTTCAGCCATACCGATGGCGGCACTGGTAAGGTATGTGGTCTTGGATACAAAGGTCTGAACAGCAGCAAAACCGCCTATGTATTCAACCAGTCTCTTGCTGTTCCTGCAGGCCGGTCCAAAACCGTTATTCTTTTCATCGACATCGGCCCCGTCACTACCTCTTCTTTCGATAAATTCTATAGAGGAACCATAACCATCACGCTGAGTAAACTTAATAATCAAACGGCCACCTTTACTTTTAACGGCCTGATCAGCGACCCTTCCTCTACCGTTTCCTGACAGCAAAACTCCCCTGAAATGCCGTAAAAAGCCTTTCGGGGGAGTTTTTGTTTACAGCGCGCGGAACTTTGCCGCAAACACGCTGAGCACGATTTTAGGGTTCACCTGCGCGCCAAGGCGCTGGATGGCGGCTTCGGCCAGACGCAGGGCACGCTGGGCGGCAATGCCCTGCACCGGTGCGTGGGGGCTTTGCCGCAGGCCCGCAGCGGCCACCGCGCGGAAGTCCGTCAGCAGGGCGGTGGCTCCGGCCTTGTCCTTTTCGTAGGCGGCCAGCAGGCAGGCTGCGGCATAGCTGTCACGGTCAGCAGCGGCCTTTGCCAGCTGCAGGGCCTTTTCCACCTGCGCGGTGCGGGCTTCGTCCTGTGCGGCGGCAAGCACCGTGCCAATGTGCCCGTCGAACAGTTCGCTGTACAGCGCGGCCGTCTTTTTGTCCACCCCCTGTGCGGCGCAGTAGCGGGCGCACTGCTCCGGCGAGACAGGAGCCACTGCAAAGCTGACGCAGCGGCTGCGGATGGTGGGCAGCACGCCTGCCAGCGAATCCGCCGTAAGCAGGAACAGCACCCCCTCCGGCGGCTCTTCCATCACCTTCAGCAGGGCATTGGCGGATTCCTCGTTCATCTTTTCCACATGGTAGAGCAGCACGGCACGGCCCTCGGCCGAAAGGCTGGTGTTGAAGATCTCGCTGCGCATAGCCTTGACCTGACTGACCAGATATTTTCCGCCTGCGCCCATACCGGCAACGCTGATCGCTTCACGCACGATGCCGGTCTCCACATGGCCGCTGTCGCGGTCGCCGGGCTTACCCACAGCACGGCAGCATTCGCCCCGCAGAAGGGCCTCAGCGGGCGCTCCGCCTGCAGGGTAAAGATAATCTGCCGCAATGCAGCGGGCCGCAAAACCGGCTCCAAGGCCCTCTTCACCCACCAGCAGCACGCTGTGGGTCAGGCGGCGGGCCGCCAGCATCAGCTGCACGCTGCTTTTCAGTTCTGCATTGCCCTCCATGCGGTCCAGCATCATGGTGTTTCTCCTTACCTTCTGTTTCTCCGCTTCCACTGCTCACGGCGTACCCACGCGCGGACGGAACGATAGGCCATCGGGCCAAAGAACAGCCAGACGTTCGCCATGCTGAGCAGCAGGCTCAGCTTTTGCGGCAGCGGCGCGCCCAGAAAGCTGAGCACCCACAGTGCTGCCGCAAAAAAGCCAAAGTATTTCACCCGGACGGGGATGACAAAGAACAGCAGCACCTGTACCTCCGGGTACAGCATGGCAAAGGCCAGCAGCAGCGAAAGCGACAGGCAGTAGGTGCTGCCGGTCACGCCGGTGAGCAGACAGGCCAGCACGGTGCCCAGCATCCCGGAGAGCAGATACACCGTATAGCGGAAATCGCCCCACTCCTGTTCCAGCGCTGTGCCGATGAACCATGTGAAATAGATGCCCAGCACCGCGCTGAGGATGCTGCCGCCGTAAGAGGGGATGAACGCAAAGGTGATGATGCGCCAGATCTGGCCGCGCAGCAGAAAATAGCGGCTGAGTGCCAGCCAGACACTGACGGTCTGGTTGACAAACAGCTCGATGGCCAACACAAGGATCTGCCCGCCCACCAGAATGTTGGTCAGATTCGGGATGCCGAAGCGGCCGTATTTGCGCTCCAGCTGGTTGAGCCAATTGTTCATATAGGGTGCCTCCAACGCATTGTATTCCGATATCGGTGAGTTTTGCCGCATTTTTCTGCTGTTATTGTACCATGATTGGCCGGGGCATTCAAGGCAATGCCACAGTGTGGAAAACTGCCGCATCTTCCGCCCAAAAATACAGCTGTCAAGCGGATCTTGCGGCACAAAAGCACAACCGGAAAGTGTATGGAGTTTCCTGTCTGGAATGAACTTTTCACTTTTTCCACCGGGTTTTCCACCGTTTTTGTGAAGAAAAGGGCGAGTTTTCCATGAAGTTTTCCACTTTTTCCACCGGGTTTTCCACAACAAAAGGGCATCATCCCTATACACACCGTAATTCAGGCCGCAGCTTTCTGGTAAGTTTTGGGCAAAAATGCGGGCATTCTGCCTTTTATAAAAAAGAAAGTCGAAGGATTTTCTTTGCATTCTACAAACCGTTCCCGAGCGGTGATTTATTTTTCTCCAATTTGGAATGAACCGGCCACAAGTTTTCAACACCGGGCCGCTGCCGTTTTTCCGTGTGGAAAAGGCGGGGAAACATGCAGTTTTCCACACTGTTTTATCCCGGCTGAACCCTCTCAGTCGCCTGCGGCGACAGCTCCCCCGAAGGGGGAGCTTTTTTGCGATAACCGAAACGTATCGGATGAATGCTAAAAGCTTCCGGCAGTGCTATAAGCTCCCCCTTCGGGGGAGCTGTCTGCGACCAACGGGAGCAGGCTGAGAGGGTTAGGACGCTTCCGGCTCCGCCAGAGGCTCCCTCTTTGAGGGAGCTGGCAAAACCGTCAGGTTTTGACTGAGGGAGTTGGCATCGCGCAGCGACGACTGAGAGGGTTCGTCCTATAAAAATGCCGGGCAGTCACTTCAAGACCGTCCGGCATTGCTTTATTATTTACATCATATTGTGGAACACCAGCTGTGCGATCTGGAAATACAGGATCAGGCTGCAGGCATCCACGATG
>OFMP01001809.1_pt1 | contig 10275 bp, 11 predicted proteins | sample 1541841 | NCBI WGS metagenome assembly OFMP01 (sample SAMN04209226, study PRJEB22552) | human gut metagenome | biome: gut; material: feces | host: Homo sapiens | place: USA: Oklahoma
GCCCCGGTTGGGGCTATGATCCCAACGGCGCATTCCGCCCCCTTTCGTGGTTCTTCCGCCATTTGGCCGCCAGCCGCTCGCTGGGAGGCAATTTCCTGATCAATGCAGGCCCCAGCGGAGATGGCGATATGCATCCGAATTTTTACAAGCAAACCGACTCGATTGCCCGTTGGATGCAGCATAGCAAGGAATCGGTGATCGGTGCGGGTCCCACGCCCGGCGTTCAGCTCAGTAATGTGATGATTACTACGCGCGGTAACGACTGGTATCTGCACTTGCTTCCGGATTTTAAGAAAAAAGTTTCGGCCCGTACCGGCAAGCAACCCTCGGAACTGATCCTGCTGCGTACGGGCGAGCGGATTCCGTTCGATTACAACGACGGTTTCGTAACGTTCGTGCTCGATCCCTCCAAGCGTACCACTACGGACGACGTCGTCAAAGTGGTGATGTAATCACTGACAGGCCTAATTCAAGAAACCAAACCTAAAAAAGCCCGCAATCGCGGGCTTTTTTGATGCTGCTGTCGGACAATCCGTTGGTCAGATAATACATATTACTATGAAATAGGGTTTGTCAACGGTGCGGCGCCCCTACCCTTTATTTATCAGTTAGTGCTATTATTTATCAGTGTTATTATCCGATACGGAATTGATATCGGGTTTATTTGACGGCGACCGTTTCGATCTCGACCTTCACGCCCATCGGAAGTTTGGCAACCTGGTAACAAACCCGGGCTGGCATTTGTTCGGTATAAAAACGGGCATAAACGGCATTCATAGCGGCAAAGTCGTTCATGTCGGTCAGCAGGACGGTCGATTTGACCACGTCTTTATAGGTATACCCTGCCTCCGTGAGAATTGCCCCGATGTTTTTGAGGGATTGTTCGGTTTGTGCTTCGATACTCTCGGGTACCGATCCGTCGGTCGGATTAACGGGCAGTTGCCCCGATACGTAGAGCGTACCGTTTGCTTCGATAGCCTGGCTGTAAGGGCCGACCGCTTTTGGCGCATTATTTGTTAAAATGATTTTCCGCATGGCAATCCGTTTTATATTGTTGATGCAAAATTAACAATGTTCGCGAAATATTGCTTATACTTGTAACCCGAAAAGGATAAAACATCATTTTATGAAAACTTGGAAAGTTATACTCTTGGTGGCGCTCGCCGTAGGTTTGGCCTCGTGCTGCGCCTGCCGTAAAGGCAAGAAAGTGGTCGACAAGCCGCTGATGGCAACCAAATGGACGTTGGTGGAACTCAACGGTCAGCAGGTTCAGACCGATGACAACTATTACATTATACTGAATGAACAGGAAGACCGCTTCAACGGACGCGGTGACTGCAATTCGCTGATGGGGTCGTATAAACTGGGCGAGAACGGTAAGATGCAGCTGACCGGAATTGCTTCCACCCGCGCTTTTTGTCCCGATCAGGCCGGCGAAGACAAATTTTTTAAAACACTCGGTGACGTGGCCGGCTACGACGTAGACGGAGATCTGCTGATGCTCTTCAACGGCAACAGCGAACTGATCGCCGTGATGGCCGCAAAATAGTCTGCGCCGGTAAAGATTTATTTCCGGCCGATTCGAATTTAACGTCGGTAAACAGTATAAAAAGCTCCGCGGAAAGCGGAGCTTTTTATTTGGATAATTGTAAGTTTACGGTAAATAACAACAGATGTCTCCGGAACGAATTTTTTTCCAGTCCCATGAAGAATAAGAAAGAGTAGCCCGTCCTACTCCAGAGGACGGCGGTTGTGCAATGCGTGGGCGATCGTCAGTTCGTCGGCGTAATCCAACTCGTCGCCGAATCCGATGCCGCGTGCGATCGATGTGAGCCGGATTCCGGTGCATTCGCTCAGGCGGCGCGACAGATAGAACGATGTGGTCTCGCCTTCGACCGAGGTGCTAAGGGCAAGAATCACCTCTTTGATCCCGCCCTGCGCGATATTGTCGAGCAACAGATCGATCTTCAGGTCCGACGGGCCGATTCCCTGCATCGGGGAAATGATGCCGCCCAGGACATGGTACAATCCCTGGTATTGGCGGGTATTCTCGATAGAGATAACGTCTTTGACCTGCTCGACGACGCAGACGATCGTCCGGTCGCGCGTTTCATCCGCGCAAATGTCACAAATGTCTCTGTCTGAAAGGTTGTTGCAATGCGAACAGTAGTGGATTTCTCTGCGGAAACGGGAGATCGCCCCGGCCATCAATTCGACATCCTGCACCTCCATGCGCAGCATATGCATGGCAAGCCTCAAGGCCGTCCTGCGCCCCACGCCCGGCAGGCGCGACAGCTCGCCCACTACATCATCCAATAATCTTGACATCCGCGCCTCCTTCTAATCGATCATTTCTATGGCCGAGGCTTCGATCCAACCTTTGTTGCCGTCCGAGATGATAATTTCGCGGAAATCACCCAGGGAGTCCTTGACCGTTACTTTCGTCCCTTCATGCAGGACGAAAATATCTTTGCTCGATCGGTCCGGGGAACTTTTGACCGGGGCTGCATTGCTCATGATGATCGCACCGTTCGGCCGCATCAGGATTTTGCGTTGTGCACCTGCAAAAATAGCCGTCATTATAAACAGTGCTATCATACCCAAGACTCCGTAAAACCCCGCTTTGCGCCACTTGACGCCTCCGCTCAGCAGGTAGATCAGCAACGCTGCGAGCATGGCGGAAAAACAGATCAGGCTCAGTCCCGCCCACGCGTTACTGGTCAGGCCCGAACGCAGTTCTGCCATCCAGCGGTGGACAAAGAAAGTCGGAACGACGTCGATTTTATCCTGCACATAGGTGTTCGCAATTCCCAGATTGTAAAGGACATCTTCATCCGAAGGAGAGAGTCTCAGTGCGCGGTTGTAATTGACGATGGCTTTGCCGGTCATCCCGCGTTTGAAATAGGCGTTTCCGAGGTTCAGGTAAAGTTGGTCGCTTTCGTAACCCTGTGCGCGAATCGACTCGTAATCTTTTACCGCCTCCTGGTAGTTTTCGTTGATGTATGCCGTGTTGGCCGACTCCCACAGTTGTTCCGGCGTCTGTGCCGTTGCATGCAAGCCTGTGGCGAGTAAAATGGCCGTAACAAATAAATACCTTTTCATCGACCTTACTTTTTAATCAGCGATTCGAATTTCGACAGCATCTTCACCGCACCGTTGTAGATTTCGGTCATCTGTCCGGACGACGAGGGCGAATATTGCGCGTACTCGCAGTCGGAAATGATCTCGATGAAGCGGTTGATATATTCGGCATCAACCGAACGCTTGAGCAACTCTTCCCGGATATTGTCTTTGGTGAGGTTAGCCACGGGAATGTTCAGCTTGTCGCTCATGTAGCCCCACAGTGCCTTGAGCATCTCTTCGTAGAAAGGCTTCTCTTCGTCGGCCGTCATGTATCCCAGTGCGGCTTTGAGGCGTTGGAGCGCTACTTTATTGGCTCTCTTATGGCGGACCAGAGAGGTGTTTTGCAACTCTTTCAAGTGCTTGCGCAGGTAGAAGTACAGGGCGGTTGTGATTGTTGTCAGCACGGCCAGTGCCAGCCAATAGGCCCAGCTGCCGAAGTAAAGGTGCCCCCGGCGGTGGAACTGAGGTTCGCCGATGCGGATAAAACGGATGTCCTTGTCCAGTATCTTCAGGTCTTCCTTGCTGACGCCGCTGATGACCCCGGTTCCGGCCGATGTTCCGCCGGTCGAATCCGGCTTGATTTCGACGTTTTGCTGCGGAGCCGATAACGTCACGTATTTCGCCTGTTCCGGATCGAAATAGGAGAACTCGACGGGACCTACGCTGTAAGAGCCTTCGGCCCGGGGTATGAACGGATAGTCGAACTGCCGGTAACCGGTGATTCCGTTGCCGTTATGGGTCAGGCTCTCAGTGGTTTTCATGTTGTACTGCTCGAAGGACGAAGGCATCGTCACTTTCGGGGCCTGGATCAGCGGCAGGTTGCCGTTGCCCGAAATCTTGAGCTGGTAGACACCCGACGAGTTGGCGGCCAGCACATCGTGGTCGAGGTCGCCTTGCATCTGGAACCTGCCTACCGCACCGTTGAACGACGCGGGGGCCCCGGTCGGGAAATCCTTCACCGTTATTTGGATCGGGGCCGCGGTGAGGGTTTTACGCACCTCTTCGACACTCTGTCCGTTGCCGAAGAAGTTGTCGAACAGCGAACCGCCTTGCGGATTTTGTGTGACGATCTGCGCGATGACGGTCAGGCTGAATTGTTCGATGTAAAGTTTTCCGAGCTGTTGGGGATAGAGCAGTGTCTCCTTGATGACTCGCGCGTCGTATACCTTGCCTTTGTAGGTTTCACGCTGCCATTTGTAGCCGTCCACATTGAGCTCCTGGGCCCAGAAGCCGTTGAATGCGGGATAAGTGGCTTTTTCAATGCCGCTCATCGGCACGCGCGTATAGAGTTTAAAAGTCGCTTTGACCGGCTGGCCTTTGTACACCTCGTTGCGGTTCACACTGACACGCACCAACATGTCGTCGGCGGCGACTCCTGCTGCCGGACGCCGTGATGCGGCTCCCTCCCCTTTCGATACGGTTCCCCCGCCCTGCTGCGGCATTGCATCGGCCGCTACCACTTCGATGGTCTGGGGCTGTGACGAATACGCCTGGCCATCGACCCGGACTATGGCCGGGGAAATTGTATACTTTCCGGGCTTATGGGCTTGCAGGACATAAGTGTAAGTCACTGAAACGGATTGTGTCACTTTGCCGTTGACGATGGAAACGGATTGTCCCTGGGCTGTGCTCGGACCCGCCAGTACCTCAAACTCGCCGAACGAAGCGGGAGGAGTGAAATGGTCGGGTTTTGCGTTCAGCACGAATTCGATACGGAACGGTTCGTCCACCGAGACGATCGCGGGAGTAGCGGCCTCGAATGAAACTTTCTGCGCAAGGGCCGGAACCCACAGGCAGAACGAGAGAACAAGAACAAGTAGGTATTTCAGGCGGTGGGACATGATGCTTTTTTCTTGTTTTAACCGCAAATTTAACTGTTTGTCCACAATCTGGCACAACCGGCCGCGAATTTGTCGGACCGGTTTAATAAGCAACGCAAAGTTCTCTGTTTTTAGTATTGCCGGAAGTCGAAACGGTTCATTTTTTGTTATCTTTATCAGATCAATTAACAGAATAGAGATGAAGACATTAAATATACCCCAAACCGAACAAAAGCGGGTCGTAGTCGTCGGCGGCGGTTTTGCCGGACTGACCTTGGTACAGAAACTACGCAAGAGTAATTATCAGGTCGTACTGGTCGATCAGAATAATTTCCACCTGTTCAAGCCTCTGCTCTATCAAGTGGCGAGCGCCGGGCTCGACGAAAGCGACATCGCTTTCCCGTTCCGCCGGGTATTCCAGACGCGGCGCAACGTCAATTTCCGCTTGGGGCGCATGCTTCGCGTGAAACCCGAAGAGAACCTGCTCGAAACTTCGACCGGTTCAGTTACTTATGATTACCTGGTGATCGCAACGGGATGCGTGCCGAACTTTTTCGGCATGGATCACATCGAACAGCGTTCGTGGCCGATGTCCGATATCGGCGACGCATTGCGTATCCGCAATTCCGTACTGCGCAACCTGGAAAAGGCCGTGATCGCTACCTCGGAAGAGGAGCGGAATGCCCTGCTGAACATTGTAATCGTAGGCGGCGGAGCTTCCGGCGTCGAGATTGCCGGGGCATTGGCCGAAATGCGCAGCTATATCGTGCCGAGAGACTATCCGGGTGTCAATATATCGTCGATGCATATCTATCTGGTCGAAGGCCGGGATAAATTGTTGGCGACGATGTCGCCCGAAACGTCGAGCGACTGCCTTAAAGTGCTTGAAAAGAAAGGCGTCAACGTCATGTTGAATACCGCGGTCAAAGATTATCAGGACAACCGGGTGATTTTTGGCGACGGAACATCCATTCTGTCCGGCAACCTGATTTGGACCAGCGGTGTAAAAAGCGAGGCGGTCGAGGGGATCGGCAACAGCGAAAAGGAGCGTCGCGGCCGGATTCTGACAGACCGCTATAACCGGGTGCAGGGCTTCGATAATATTTTTGCCATCGGCGATATCGCCATTACCGACGATCCGCAATATCCCGCAGGTTATCCCCAATTGGCCCGCGTAGCCATTTCACAGGGCGAACGGATCGCAGCTAACCTGATAGCCGTATCCAAAGGCAAGCCGATGGAACCGTACGAATACCGTTCGATCGGTGTGCTGGCTACGGTCGGTCGCAACCGGGCTTTCGCCGAATGGGGGAAATTCCGGATCAAAGGCTTCATGGCGTGGTTGGCCTGGTGTTTCGTGCACATTCTTTTCCTACTCGGCGTGCAGAATAAAATCAAGGTGTTCAGCGGTTGGGTGTGGAACTATTTCGGCAAAGATTTGCCCGTCCGGCTGATTGTCGGGTGCGGCGTTCCCTGCAAAGATGCCAAATAACCCGGGACTATCTTCAGAGCCAGGACGGTTGAAGGAACGTATTTGCCGTTTTCAATCGCATGGACCGTCTGGCGGCTTACGCCGATCATGTCGGCCTATTCGTCTTCCGTTTTTTCTTTTGAAAAGGCCACGGACAGCAATCCTGCCATTGACAGTACCATCCGTAGCCTATCTGTTGTCACCGCAAAAGGCAAGTGTCACATTCCATTTTCTCTTGCCATGTGTTTATACTGATTTGTTGCGATTGGGTCTGCCTCGATTGTTTGAATTGAATACCTCATTGGCGGTTGCAAGAACGAAGCGGGTCGGATAAATACCCGGCCCGCTTCGTTCTTGCAATGTCGTTTATATGCCGATTTTTCCTTTACTCGGCGTCATCCGTTTCCGATTCTTTCATGTTGTGGAAAACGTTGGTGACGTCATCGTCTTCTTCGAATTTCTCGATCAGTTTCTCGATCGATGCGCGTTGTTCGTCGGTCACCTCTTTCGTGTCGAGCGGAATGCGTTCGAATTCACCGCTGATCAGTTCGTAGTTGTGATCCTCGATGTATTTCTGGATTTTGCCGTATGCTTCGAAGCTGCCATAGATGACGATTTCGTTCTCGTCTGCGAATACTTCGTCCACGCCGCAGTCGATCAGCTCCAGTTCCAGTTCGTCGAGGTCGATGCCTTCGACTTTCGTAATTTTGAAGACGCACTTGTGATCGAACATGAAATCCACGGAACCGGTGGTGCCCAGCGATCCGCCCGCCTTATTGAAATAGCTGCGGACATTGGCTACGGTGCGGGTCGAATTGTCGGTAGCGGTTTCGATGATCATGGCGATGCCGAACGGAGCGTAGCCTTCGTAGACCATCTCCTTGTAGTCGGCAGTGTCTTTCGATACGGCGCGTTTGATGGCCCGCTCGACGTTCTCTTTGGGCATGTTCGCCGCCTTGGCATTCTGGATCAGCACACGCAGACGGGTGTTTCCCCCCGGGTCGGGTCCGTCCGCCTTGACGGCGATCTCAATCTCCTTGCCCAGCTTGGTGAAGGTGCGGGCCATGTTTCCCCAGCGTTTCAGCTTGCGTGCTTTGCGGTATTCGAATGCTCTTCCCATATGGTTGTTTGGTTTAATTTTTGATTTTTAGGATTACAAAGCTATATCCTTTTAGCGAAAAAGGCAAAAAAATGTCTATTTTTGTCAGGTTTAACACGATGGCCATGACTTTGGACGAACAGATCAATCAAGCGCTGGAAGTGCTTCGCCGCGGAGGAATCATCCTCTATCCCACCGATACGGTTTGGGGTATCGGATGCGATGCGACGAATCCGGAAGCGGTCGGGAAAATATATGCACTGAAAAAGAGCGAAAACAAAAAGAGCATGCTGGTGCTGCTCGACCAGATCGAAAAGGTGTCGCTTTATATCCAGAAGGTACCGGACGTAGCGTGGCAGTTGTACGAAGTGGCGGACAAGCCGCTGACGCTGATTCTGCCCGAGGCGCGTGGCGTAGCGGCTAACCTGATTCCCGAAGAAGGAACGCTCGGGATCCGCATTGCCGACCATGAGTTCTGCAAACGTTTGATCCGCAAATTGCGCAAACCGTTGGTTTCGACCTCGGCCAATATTACCGGCCAACCCACTCCGGCCACTTTCAGCGAAATTTCGAAAGAGATCGTCGACGGCGTCGATTTGGTCATTGATCCGCAGTTCGACGAGCATCCGACGCATAAAGCGTCGTCGATCCTGATGGTCGGCATCGATGGTGAAATCAAAATTATCCGGGCCTGACGATGACAACGACTCCGATCCAGATGCGTTTTGCCGATGTCGATATGCTGGGACATGTCAACAACGTCAACCAGCAGCACTATTTCGACGTGGGTAAGAGCGATTTCTTCGCGCAGGTGCTCGATCCTGCGCCCAATTGGAAACAAGAGGGACTGATTACCGTTTCGACCTATAACGACTATCTGGCCCAGATCCGTTACGGAGAGCCGATTGCCGTGCTGACCCGCATCGAGAAGGTCGGGAACAAAAGTTTTACGCTTTTCCAGCAGATTGTCAATACCGCGACACAAGAGGTGAAAACCCAGAGCCGTTCCGTGCTGGTCGCTTTTGATTTCGTGGCTCAAGTATCCATTCCGTTGTTAGAGCCGTGGCGGAAAAGTTTCGGAAAACAACTTTAAAACTTGTACCGTTAACCACGGGTGAATAATCTTCCTGTCAAAATAACAACCGGAGACTTACTTCTTTACAGCAAAGTCTCCGGTTGTTATTTGTCTTTTTGCCAGGTAAACAGATTTTTACCACGCGAACAGCGGGTAGTTTTTCATCAGGGCATTGACCTCTTTGCGTACCTGGGCGATATTGTCCGGATTTTCGGGTTCGTTCAGGACACGGTCGATGAAATCGACGATCTGATCCATCTGTGTCTCTTTCAGTCCGCGGGTCGTGATGGCCGGGGCACCCACACGGATACCGGAGGTCTGGAACGGGGAGCGCGAGTCGAAGGGCACCATATTTTTGTTGGTCGTAATATCGGCCTGTACCAGCACCTTTTCGGCTGCCTTGCCGGTCAATTCCGGGAATTTTGTGCGCAGGTCGATCAGCAGCAGGTGGTTGTCCGTGCCGCCCGAAACGATCTTATATCCCCGCTTGGCAAATGCTTCGGCCATGGCTGCGGCATTTTTCTTGACTTGAGTCTGGTATTCCTTGTAGGACGGCTCGAGGGCTTCGCCGAATGCGACGGCCTTGGCTGCAATCACATGTTCCAGCGGACCGCCCTGGATGCCGGGGAATACGGCGGAGTTGAGCATCGCCGACATTTTCTTGATTTCGCCCTTTGGGGTCTTAACGCCCCACGGATTGTCGAAGTCTTTCCCCATCAGGATAACGCCGCCGCGCGGCCCGCGCAGGGTTTTGTGCGTCGTCGAGGTGACGATATGCGCGTATTTCACGGGGTTGTCCAGCAGTCCTGCCGCGATCAGGCCGGCCGTGTGGGCCATGTCCACGAGCAGCAGCGCGCCGACTTTGTCCGCGATTTCGCGCATGCGCTTGTAGTCCCATTCGCGGGAATAAGCAGAACCGCCGCCGATAATCATTTTGGGTTTCTCGCGCAGGGCAACTTCTTCCATCTGGTCATAGTCCACACGTCCGGTTTCCTGGTTCAGATTGTATTCGCAGGGAGTATAGATAATACCGGAAGTGTTGACCAGTGAACCATGGGAGAGGTGACCGCCGTGTGCAAGGTTCAGTCCCATGAATTTGTCGCCCGGATTCAGAACTGCGAGGAAAACAGCAGCATTAGCTTGTGCTCCCGAGTGTGGTTGTACGTTTGCCCATTCCGCGCCAAAAATTTCTTTCAGGCGGTCGATAGCGATTTGTTCGCTTTGGTCTACTACTTCGCAACCTCCGTAGTAACGTTTGCCGGGATAACCTTCTGCGTACTTGTTAGTCAGGCAAGAACCCATTGCCTGCATTACCTGGTCACTCACAAAGTTTTCAGATGCAATCAGCTCGATACCTTTGAGCTGGCGTTGATGCTCTTTTTCGATGATGTCGAAAATGATGTCGTCTCTTTTCATTCTTTTATAAGTAAGATTAAATTTCTAATTTCGAGATACCTATTTTAAGCGCACAAAGTTAATGAAAATAAATAAAGAATGAAGGAAGTACAAGAAAAATGTTAGTAAAAAGCCGGATTTAATGATATTTTATTCTTAAAGGATGAATCCCAGCGAAAAACTTAACGCGCTGTCACGGCGACGGAAAATAATGTTGCTCACTCCCGTGCTGCCGTCGGAATTGATATTGTCGTAAATGATGGACTTGGAGATATTTCCGATGCCTTGCTCG
>OFMP01001823.1_pt1 | contig 10192 bp, 7 predicted proteins | sample 1541841 | NCBI WGS metagenome assembly OFMP01 (sample SAMN04209226, study PRJEB22552) | human gut metagenome | biome: gut; material: feces | host: Homo sapiens | place: USA: Oklahoma
ATCAGCAAGATGGAGGGACCAAGTCCCGACAAGTTCCGATTTGGGAAAAGAGCAACCTGACGCTGGAAGAAGCTGCGGCTTATTCCGGCATTGGCATCAACAAACTGCGTGAAATTACGAATGAAGATAAATGCAAATTCGTCCTTTGGGTGGGAAACAAGCGTCTGATTAAACGTCGCCTGTTCGATTGCTTTGTCGAGCAAGCATATTCTATTTGAGAGGCTGCCAAAGGCTGCAAATGTGAAACCGTCCTTTTCTCATTCGCTGCGGGTGGAAATCGCATGGTTGATGTGTTATACTGACACTGACCTTATAGATGCGCTTTTCACAGAAAGGAGCTTCTAAATGCCTGAAAAGCGCAAGGATAGCAAGGGCCGTGTTTTGAAGGATGGCGAAAGCCAGAGAGCAAACGGCACCTACGACTATCGTTATACCGATATCCACAAGAAACGGCGTTGTATTTACGCTAAATCCCTGACAGAGCTGCGGAAAAAAGAGGAAGAACTGTGGCGCGATCTGGCAGACGGCATCGACTACGCCGCCGGAGAGATGACGGTGGCTGATCTGGTTGACCGCTATATGAACCTGAAACGTGGGTTGAAACCCAATTCACTTCGGTCGTACAACACAGCGGTCAAGCGGATTCATGCGGACCCTTTCGGGCAAAAAGCTATCAAAACGGTAAAACTGTCCGATGCGAAAGGCTGGTTCGTGTTTCTGCATGACAGCGGTTTCAAGCAAAACACCATAGGAATCCTGCAAAGCGTTGTCAGACCGGCATTCGAGATGGCGGTGGAGGATGACATCATCCGCAAGAATCCGTTCAAGTTCAAACTGTCCGATGTTGTGCCAAAGGACGCTTATGTGCGTGATGCTCTGACCAGAGAGCAGCAGGAGAAATATCTGCAATTCGTTCAGGACTACGGTGGCAACTATTATGATGATATCGTCATTCTTATGGGAACCGGCTTGCGTGTAAGCGAGTTGTACGGCCTGACACGAGCAGATATCGACTTTGAACGGCACTGTATCCATGTCCGGCGGCAGCTTTGCCGGACGGCTGAAAAGCCCTACTTTGTCACACCGCCGAAAACAAAAAGCGGTATCCGCAATGTTCCCATGACAGATACCGTTTGTGCAGCGTTGCGGCGTGTAGTAAAAGCCAGAGCGTCCACGAAAGTGGAAGCGCTGGTGGATGGCTGCAGCGGATTCCTCTTTCTGGACAAGTCCGGAATGCCGAAGGTGGCAATGCACTTGGAAAACTATATGCGTGGCGTGCAGGGAAAGTTTGAGAAGGCGTACGGCAAACCTGTTCCGCGCATTACACCTCATGTGCTGCGACACACCTTCTGCACCAATGTTCAGCAGGCCGGGCTGGATGTAAAAAGCCTGCAATACCTGATGGGACACTCCAATGCCAGTGTGACGTTGGATGTCTACACGCACAGCAGCTTTGAATCGGTTGAAAGAGCCTTTGAACAGATCGCCGGCAACCTGTGATTTTCGACGCATGAAGCGGAATTGCTTACGCCGAAACTTACGCCAAAGCTTACGCCAATCACCCGGTAAGTGGCGTAGATTTGCGTAGAAAAGCGTGGATCGTGCAAAAACGGAGAATCTGGAAAAATCGGCTTGTGGCCTTGATAATTCTACAAAAGTCTACGTTTCCCGATATTCGTGATTCGGCTCCAAAAGTGTGGTTTGGAAGGGCGGCATGTACTAAGCAAAAACCGCCGCTCCCAAGAATCCCAATTTATAAAAAGAACGCAGGCAGAACTTTTCGCAAAGGCGAAGGCTCTGCCTGCTTTTTTGCACCCCTGCCGCACTTTTCTCTTCGCCGCAAATGTGCTACAATAGCCTTAGCATAAGGAAAAGGGGAACGCGCATGGCCAGAAACAGGCAGAACCTGAACATCATCTACATCTCGGACCGAATGCGGGAGACGCTGCGGCCCATAGCGTCCTGTGCGCTCACGGCGGTGGTGGCCCCCATGGGCTACGGTAAAACGACGGCGGTGCGCTGGTTCTTGGCAGAGCAGGCCAAGGCGGGGGCCGTGGTGCTGCAAGCCAGCATCTACTCGGATAACCGCTCCATCTTCTGGAAAAGCGTGCAGAAGGCCTTTGCCGCCGCCGGGCTGACGGTGCTGGAGGGCTACGACTGCCCCGCCGACGCCAGCGGCGCGGCTTTGCTGCTGGAGGACCTGTGTGCCGCGCTGGGCGGCAAAACGCCCTACTATCTTTTTCTGGACGATTTCCACCTGCTGGGGGACGAGCGGGTGGCGCAGTTTTTGTGTCGGCTGGCCTACCGCCTGCCCGAGAACGTCCACCTTATCGTGGCCAGCCGCAACCGCTTTCTGCCCGGGGAGCAGGTGGTGCGGCTGGGGCGGCGGCTCCACCACATCGAGGCCGACGGCCTCCGCCTGAACCGGGAGGAGCTGCTGGCCTACACCCACCGCTGCGGCGTGGAGATCACCGCCGCCCAGGCCGAGAGCCTGCTGCGCTCCTGCGAGGGGTGGTTCTCCGCCGTCTACCTGAACCTCCATGCCCTGGCCGAGCGGGGGAGCCTGCTGCAGCCGGGGCCGGACATCTACGCCATGTTCACCGCCGCCATGCTGGAGTCCCTGCCCGAGAAGACCCGGGGCTTCCTCGCTGTGATGGGGCTGGCCGATGAGTTCACGGTGGAGATGGCCCGGGCTGTCACCGCCCTGCCCGACGCGGAGGAGGTGCTGCGGGCCCTCACCCAGCAAAACGCCTTTGTCACCCGCCTGCCGGACGGGGTGAGCTTCCGCTTCCACCACATGATGAAAGAGTGCGCCGAGCGGCTCTTTGCCCAGCTGCCCGCCGCCCGGCAAACGGAGGTCTGGCAGCGGTATGGCCGCTGGTATGCCCAAAAAGCCCAGTACCTCCACGCTTTGCAGGCCTTTGAGCACTGCGGCGACCGCGATGCAGCCCTTGCCGTCATCGAGGCGGACGCGGGGGATCTGCTTGCCTCCCTCAGCCCCGCCGAGCTGCTGCAGCGGCTGGACCGCTGCCCGGTGGAAGCGCTGCAGCGCCACCCGCTGGCCATTCTGGTGCTGATGCGCCGGATGTTCACCTGGCAGCAGATCCCCAAAATGATGGAGCTGAAAGCCCTGCTGGAAGCCGCCGTGGCCCAACACCCCGAGTGGCCCGCCGCCGAGCGGGGCAACCTGCTGGGGGAGTGCGACCTCATCCAGAGCTTCTTGTTCTACAACGACATCACCCAGATGAGCCGCCTCCACCGCAGCGCCAGCCGCCAGATGAGCCACCCCGCCGTCACCCTGCGCAACAGCGGCAGCTGGACCTTCGGCTCCCCCTCGGTGCTGATGATGTACTACCGCGCCCCGGGGAGCTGGGCAAAGAACTGGCCGAAATGTACGAGTGTATGCCCCATTACTATAAGATCACCAACGGCCACGGCCAGGGGGCCGAGCTTTTGATGGACGCGGAGGCCGCCTACCTGCAGGGGGCGTGGGAGAAAGCCGCCGTGCTGCTGGAGCGGGCCCGGGCCGACGCCGCCGGGCAGGAAAACATGACCCTCTGCTGCGACTTTTTGGCCCTGCGGCTGGCCCTGTGCGGCAAGGGGAAAGAGGGGTACGATTTTGCCGCCAAGCGCGCCGCCCTGCTGCAAAAGCACGACGGGGTGCAGGTGCATCTGCTGGAAAGCATCGCCGCCTATTTCTACGCTTTGCAGGGCAGGCCGGAGCAGGCCCCGGAGCTGTTCCGGGAGCACAAGCTGGCCGAGGTGAGCTTCTTTGGGCCCTGCCGCCCCATGATGTCCCTCATCGAGCAGCAGGTCTGGCTGGCGCAGGGGGAGTACGTGAAGGTGATCGCCCACAGCGAGGGCCTGCTGCGCCGGTGCGAGGCCATGCACTACGGTCTGGTGGGCCTGCAGACCCGCATCCAGCTGGCGGCGGCGCAGCTGCGCTTCGGCCAGCGGGCCGAGGCCCGGGCCGCGCTGGCAGCGGCTTTGCTGGACGCTGTGCAGGACGATTTCTGGGTGCTCTTTGTGGAGCAGTATCCCGCTCTGGCCCCCCTGCTGGAAGGGGAGGACTGGGCCGTGTGCGAGCTGGGGCCTTTCGTGGCCCGCATCCTGCCCGCAGGCCGGGCCTTTGCCGCCCGGCTGGGCCTGCCCGCCCCCGCGCCGGAGCTGCCCCTGACCGACCGCGACCGGGAGCTGGCCCGTCTGGTGGCCGGGCGGTGCACCAACAAGGAGATCGCCGCCGCCCTCTACCTCTCCGAAGGCACGGTGAAGCAGTACATCAACCAGCTGTACGCAAAGCTGGATATGGGCGGCGACCCCCGCACCCGCCGCGCCCGCCTGGCCGAGTGGTACCAGAAAAACGCCCCCCGGAATTAACCAAAAACTAACCCCGGGTTAATAGCAAAAACCAAAGCTCCACGGTATCCTAAAAGTGAACCGTGGAGCTTTTTTCCTGCAACAAAATTGGTAAAAAAAAGGAGGCTTTTGCAATGAAACGAAGATGGAAGAAATTCCTCGCCGGGGTGCTTTCCGCAGCCCTCGCGCTGAACCTCGCGGCCCCGCTGGCACTGGCGGGCAGCTCGACGATGGGAGCAGCTTGCGGGGTGACAAATGTACTTCTGTATCCGGAGTGGAACGGACCGGTCGATAGTAAGAAATGCATTCAGGGTACGGTATCCTATAACCGGGGTCTTTTGACCTTTGACGGAGACGTGACGCTGGACACAACTTTGGACTCGGAGAATTACTCGCTGGTCAAAGCCCTCAGTGAAGAAAATCTGAGGCTGGTGGCAAACGGCAAAGTAACGGGCAGAACGAAAAGCAACGGCTTTGATGGAGCAAAGGAAATAGTAAGGGGAGAATACGATCTCACCAATACCGATGCGGGAAACCAGTCGAAAGGAATTTTAGGCGCTACAAACGATAAAACGACGATTGCTTCCGATACTAGAACCACGCTGAAGGGTTTCCAGACGGGCATCGGCTGGGGAAGCGTTCAGATCGATGGCAAGGTGAAGATCAGTAGTGCAGCATGCGGCATCGCCAATTTCACTACCATGAACCATGGCAGCGAGCTGTTGATCTATGCGCAGCAGTACATCGGGGAACAGGGTCATCTGACCTACAACGGCGGCCACCTGCTCCTGAATGTGACGACTATTGGTATGGACTTCGGCCTGAGTAGGCTGGGCATCGGAGAGGACGTAAGCAGGTTCTGGTATCGCACCGACGATGACGCGGGTTATACGGAAATCGACACCAACGTGCAGGAAAAACTTGACAGCTTTTTTGAAGTCAAAGAGACAAACCACGCCTATCTGGAACTGACGGATGTGGACCCGGACCAGCCGGAAAGCGAAACCTACGCCCTTTTGGTAGCAGGCACGCAGGTAACGGAAACCAACCAGAACGACGTGCTGGAGGATGGCGGGTCTGTGAAGTTTGACCCGACGACCAACACGCTGACCCTGAACGATGCCGATCTCACGCCGGACGGGGATGCGGAGGGAGACGTTTCCAGCTGCATCGATTCCCAATTGGCGGAAGAGCTGACCATTACCGGCACAGCCACCCTTTCCAACGCCGATGGAATCCTTACGGAAGGCCCGCTGACGCTGGATAACGCAACCCTCACCCTTACGGGCAATATCGATGGCGACATTGGTGAGGACGCGATCCGGGCAGGCCGCTCTGACGAGGACATCACCATCCAAAACAGCACCGTGACCATTGCAGGCACGAACTCGGAAGGCAATTTCTTCAACTATGGCATTCGGTGCGGCAAGCTCACCGTGGCGAACAGCACGCTGGATGTGAAAGCCGGCGGCTCGGCCGTCGTGGCAAACGAGTTGGAGGCTTCCGGCGCAGGCACCGTCATCACGGCGGAAACGGATGCATCGGAGGAACAGGATTATTATGCCCTCGAACTGGGACGCCTGATCATGTCTCACGGCCTTGATCTGGTGGAAGGCAAAATGAACGAGAGTAAGAAGGCGAAGATCGCCCGGCCGGAGCAGGCCCCCACGGACTTTAAGGTCTACTGGGTCGTCCATCCGGGGGACGAACCGGTGAATGGAGGAATGCAGTTCCCCGGTGCGATCACCGGCAGCGAGGAGGAAGCCCGCCTCTTTGAGGGCTGGTTCCTCGAAGACGGCACCCGTTTGGAGGATAGCCCCTACTACATGGGCCCGGGCGCGAACCATGTGGGCAACCTCGACCGGGACGTGACCTTCTATGGCCATTGGCGCACCGCCGAGAGCGGCGAGGGCAGCCCAGACGGCGGAGACGGCTTCGGCACCCTTCTGGCGGTCGGCGCAGTCGTGGGCGTGGCGGGCGTCGTGGCCTATCAGGTGGGCACGGAGCTCATCCTTGACCAGCTCCTGCCTGCAGGGGTGGCCGTGCCCCATACCCGCGCCGAGCTGGCAATGCTCCTCTGGAACACCGCAGGCCGCCCGGCCCCGGCCACTCTGCCCGCCTTTGCGGACGTAGCCGACCCGGAGCTGGCCCAAGCCGCCCAGTGGGCCATCGAGCAGGGCTACCTGAAAGCCCGCGCCGATGGCAGCTTTAAGCCGGACAAGGGCGTCGCCAAATGGCGCGTCATCCGCGGCTACCGGGCAGTGACCGAACCATGACCGTGCAGGTAAAATAGCCCCACAGCACAAGGCCCCGCAGACTTTGAAAAAGGTCTGCGGGGCCGCTGTTTGTTTATGCGTGGCGTGCAGGGAAAGTTTGAGAAGGCGTACGGCAAACCTGTTCCGCGCATTACACCTCATGTGCTGCGACACACCTTCTGCACCAATGTTCAGCAGGCCGGGCTGGATGTAAAAAGCCTGCAATACCTGATGGGACACTCCAATGCCAGTGTGACGTTGGATGTCTACACGCACAGCAGCTTTGAATCGGTTGAAAGAGCCTTTGAACAGATCGCCGGCAACCTGTGATTTTCGACGTATGAAGCGGAATTGCTTACTCAATAAGTACCTTATGGAGACGGGATCTCTTCGGAGACCCCGTCTCTTTTTGTATAGAAACCACAGATGCAGCCCACTCTATCAAAAAGGGGTGAGCAGATGTCCGGCAAACGGGTATTGGCGTTGTATGCAGCTGTTCTGCTGGGGTTTGCGGTAGTTTTGTGCCGCCTGTATTTTCTGGCAGAGAACCATACCTATGCTGCCCGGGCCGAAGCGCAGAGCACGGTCCGGCTCTCGCTGCCTGCCCGGCGGGGCAGCTTCTACGACCACAGCGGCCTGCTTCTCACCGGGTTGGAAACGCGGTATCTTGCCCTCTGCTTCCCGGGCGAAAACAACTACACACGCCTGTATGCATTTACGGACAGTGCCGGGCAGGCACTTTTGTACCGGAACCGCAACCGCTCTGCACCGTTTCTGCTGGAAGTGGACCGCGACCTTTCCGGGCGCGGCATACGCTGCTTTGCAACGGCACGGCGCTGCGCAGAAGTTCCGCTGTGCCAGCATCTGATCGGCTATCTGGATGCAGAAGGCCGCGGCATTGCCGGGCTGGAAAAGGCGCTGGACAGCCAGCTGGCCGGGACAAAGGAGCATGACACGCTGGTGTGCGCGGTCACAGCACAAGGACGGCTGAGGGCCGGGGAAACACCGCAGCTCACCCGGCAGGACAGCAGTGCGGTGGGCGTGCAGCTGACGATCTCCCGTCCGGTGCAGCGTGCCGCCGAAGCGGTGGCCGCAGACACCATGACCAGCGGCTGCATTCTGGTTCTGGACACGGCCACTGCTGCGGTTCGCGCCAGCGTCAGCGTGCCGGGCTATGACCCGGATGACCTTGCCGCAAGTCTGGATGCACCGGACAGTCCGTTCCTGAACCGCGCACTGGAAAGCTATGCTGTGGGTTCAGTGTTCAAGCCGGTGCTGGCTGCGGCAGCGCTGGAGCAGGGCATCCTGCCGGAGTACGAATGCACCGGTGCGGTGGTGGTGGATGGACAGATCTTCCGCTGCGCAGGCGGTGTTCCGCACGGAACGGTGGACATGACTGCGGCTCTGGAAAAAAGCTGCAACGGCTATTTTATCCGGCTGGGGCAGCAGCTGGGGGCAGAGACGCTTTTGCAGATGTCTCGGCAGCTTGGCTTCGGGCAGGAGGTGCCGGTGGCAGGTGCGCTGCACGCCGATGCCGGAAAGCTGCCGTCTGCCGGGGAGCTTGCCCAGAGCGGCCAGCTGGCAAATTTCAGCTTTGGGCAGGGCGGTCTGCTGGCATCACCGGTACAGATCGCCGCCATGATGAACACCATCGCTTCCGGCGGGGTGTACCGCACGCCTTTCTTCGTGTGTGGCTCGGTGGATGAAACTGACGGTACGCCGCTGGAAACGCTTGCACATCCGCAGTCAAGGCGGGTGATGAGTGCGGAAAATGCAGCGCTCCTGCGTAAAATGCTGCAGCAGGTGGTGGAAGAGGGCACCGCACAGGATGCTGCCGGGCTGGAAGAAGGGGCTGGCGGCAAGACCGGTACCGCGCAGACCGGGCAGTTCACACCGGATGGCACGGAACGCAAAAACTTGTGGTTCGCAGGGTTTTACCCGGCGCAGCAGCCGCGCTACACCATTGTGGTGCTGCAGGACGGGCAGGTGAGCACGGAACATTCTAGCGCCGCCATCTTTGCCCGGCTGTGCGCAATGCTGGACCTTCTGGCATAAAAATGCACGGTTTCTGCTTGCTTTTTTGCGCTTGTTATGCTACTATATATTTGTATTTCTGCGTAGTTTTTGTTGAATTAAAATAAAGGAGCGTTTCAATCCATGTCTGTTATCGAAATTGTTGGCGGTGTGATCTTGCTGATCGCTTCGCTCGTCATCGTTTTCCTCACTCTCATGCAGCACACCCATGGTCAGGGCCTTTCCGGTGCCATCAACGGCAGTATGGGCGGCGCAAACAATGCCCGTTTGACCCCGGCTGATCAGATGCTGGCCAAGACCACCCGCATTGCAGGCATTGTTTTCTTTGTGGTTGCCATTCTGGCATGTCTGTTTGCAGGCCGTCTGGCAGGTTGACAAGGTTCGTGCAGCCCCGTGTAAAGGACGGGGCTGTTTTTCTGTGTTATGATAGGATGTCGGCGGCAGTCTGACCGCTGGGCAGGGTGGGGCAACTGGCCCACGATTGGCAGCGCTGCGGCACGTTGGAGGCTGCGGCCATGGAAGAGCAAGGAGAAAAAATATTATGGCAATGCGCGATAAAATTGAGCACGCGATCCAGAATCAGCCGTGCACCGTCAAAGACCTCAAATCCAAATTCGGTGGGGACCGCGGCTCGGACCGCAAGGTGATGGAGGCTGTGGATCAGCTGGTGCACGAGGCGGTCATCTGCCAGCGTCAGGGCGTGTTCTTTACGGTGCGCTCCGGCCGTGCAGACAAGGCTCTGCTGTGCAAGGTGGTAAAACTGGGCAAGAATTTTGCCTTTGTCATGCTGGAGGACGGCACCAGCGATATCTTTATCCCGGGCCGTTTTACCCGCGGTGCCATGCCCGGCGACATGGTGCTTGTGGAAAAGTTTGAGCACCCCCGTGTGGAGGGCAGCGATGAAGGCGAGATCCTGGCCATTCTGGAAGAAAAGAACGATCTGGTGGGCACTGCCCGCCGCATTGATGGCCGCCTGAAGTTCGTGCCGGACGACTGCCCGGCCATCTCCATGCAGATGATGCGTGATTGCGAGGGCGGTGCAAAGGACGGCGACAAGGTGGCCGTGGAGATCCTGCAGCGCGGCAATCGGCAGGAAGATCACCGCGTGGGCGTTGCCATGCGGTTTGGCAGCTCGGACGAAGCAAAGCGCTGCGCAAAGGCCCTGCTCTATGCGCAGGATATCCGCAGCCGCTTCCCGGATAAGGTTCGTGAGGAAGCCAAGAAGCTGGAGAACGCTGAGGTCTCTGAAAAGGACACCGAGGGCCGCATGGATCTGCGTGCCCTGCCCATCTTCACCATTGACAGTGCTGAGACCAAGGACATCGATGATGCCATCAGCCTGACCAAGACCCCGGAGGGCGGCTTTGAGCTGGGTGTCCACATTGCAGATGTTTCCAACTATGTCAAGCCCGGCAGCGAACTGGACAACGAAGCGTTTAACCGCGCAACCAGCGTCTACTATGCCGATCAGGTGGTGCCCATGCTGCCCAAGCAGCTTTCCAACGGCATCTGCAGCCTGAATGAGGGCGTGCTGCGTCTGGCCTTCT
>OFMP01001827.1_pt1 | contig 10172 bp, 7 predicted proteins | sample 1541841 | NCBI WGS metagenome assembly OFMP01 (sample SAMN04209226, study PRJEB22552) | human gut metagenome | biome: gut; material: feces | host: Homo sapiens | place: USA: Oklahoma
ATGTTCTTAATGGTACGGCGCAGATGTCCGCGATCGGTATCATCATCTGTACGGTTAAAAATAACCACATCACTGGAAAAAACCTGTTCCTGCATCATTGCACGCATATTATTCATATACAGATCATACGTCGTGGAATCTACGGTTGCCAGTGACTGTACAATCACCCAGCCCTCCGGCATTTTTGCCTCAAGCAGCTTGTCCATCCCCCAGGTGCCGTTGTACTCGATAAAAATTTGTTCTGGCTGATAGGTGTCCTGGATTTCCTGCAGTTTTGCAGGCGTAAAATCCTCTTCCTCTTCGACCGTTACCAGCTTGAAGTTGATGGTTGCCAGTTTTGCTTCGTCATATTCTTTCTCGCCGTCTTCGCACATGATGATAATTCCTTTCGAACCATCACCGAAGTTATTCTCAAACAGCGTTTCTTCTACGAGAGTTGTTTTTCCGCTGTCCATAAATCCTGTAAATAAATATACCGGAATATCCTGTGCCATAATTGCTCTCCTTACATTTTTATTGGGGTTTACAGCATTTTAAAGACCAAATGTCTTCAGTAATTCATCCTCATGAATCTCCGTTCCGATTACCACGATACGTCCGGTGTAATCCGGCTCACCCTCACGGATCTCATACTCGCCCGGAACCATATCAAAGTACAGCCAGGTACCATCGGTACTCTCCACCATACCTTTGGAGCGGAGGATATTGTCAGAATCGACAAACTTCTTAAGTACTTCCTCAAGTTTTGCACGCTCGAATTTGTGCGGTGTCTCCTTGCCCCAGCTGGTAAATACATCATCTGCATGATGATGATGGTGATGGTGCTCATGGTCATGGCAGCCACAGGTACAGTTTTCATCATGCTCATGGTGATGCTCATGCTCCTCATGATCATGGCAGCCACAGGTACAGTTCTCATCATGTTCATGGTCATGATGATGTTCATGGTCTTCGTGGTCATGGTGATGCTCATGGTCTTCGTGGTCATGGTCATGCTCATGGTCTTCGTGGTCATGGTCATGATGATGCTCATGCTCATGTTCTGCCTCTTCCTTTGCATGATGTGCCTCGGCAAGAGCCTTCATCTCCAGATTATCCTGTCCTTCCATTACCTTAAGGATCTGTTCTCCGGATAATTTTGCCCAGTCTGTTGTAATAATGGCAGCCTTTGGATTCAATTCCTGAATTTTATTGACACAAAACTCCAGCTGTTCCGGTGTTGCATTCTGGCTGCGGCTTAAAATGACAGTTGTCGCATACTCGATCTGGTTGTTGAAAAACTCACCGAACGCCTTCATCTGCTTGCTCGCCTTAAGCGCGTTTACAACCGTTACCAGTGCGTTTAATTTTACATCCTGCTCTTTTTCAATATCAATCACGGACTTCATAACATCGGAAAGCTTACCGACTCCGGATGGCTCAATCAAAATACGGTCCGGATGATACTTGGTGATGACTTCATTTAAGTTCTTTCCGAAATCACCAACTAAAGAACAGCAGATGCATCCGGAATTCATCTCTGTAATCTGGATTCCAGCATCCTTTAAAAAACCACCGTCAATGCCGACCTCGCCAAATTCATTCTCGATAAGGACAATCTTTTCCCCGGTAAATGCCTCATCAATCATCTTTTTGATAAAAGTTGTTTTTCCGGCTCCTAAGAATCCGGAGATAATATCTATTTTGGTCATGATAATCCACTCCTTTTTGTTTTTTCAAAATCTATTCTATTTTACTCGTTTTTTTATAATAATGCAAGTTGTGACACAGCCAGTCTAATAATGCATATGATAAAGTTTTTCATACACACCGCCCCGTGCCAGCAGTTCTTCATGGGAACCGGATTCCGCAATCCCATCTTCTGTCAGAACCAGAATTTTTTGTGCATTCTGGATCGTTGTCAGACGGTGGGCGATCACAAATGTCGTACGGTTCTTTGCCAGTTTCTCCAATGATTCCTGTACGACCCTCTCGCTCTCGTTATCCAGTGCGGAAGTTGCCTCATCAAAGATCAGAACCGGTGGATTTTTCAAAAAAACACGGGCTATGGAAAGCCGCTGCTTCTGCCCTCCGGAGAGCTTGATTCCACGCTGTCCGATATCTGTATCATATCCATCGGGAAATGCCATGATAAATTCGTGGGCATTGGCATTTTTTGCAGCAGCAATCACTTCTTCCCTTGTCGCATCCGGCTTTCCATACCGTATATTTTCAAAAATCGTTCCCGAAAACAGGTATACATCCTGCTGCACCATTCCGATATGGTCACGCAGGCTCTTTAACGTCACCTTACGGACATCTTTCCCATCCACGCGGATACATCCTCCGGTCACATCATAGAATCTCGGAATCAGGGAACAAAGCGTTGTCTTTCCGGCACCGGAGGATCCCACCAGTGCCATATATGCCCCTGCAGGCACATGCAGATTGATCCGGTTAAGCACCTTCTCCTGATTGTCTTTATACTGAAAAGAAACATTTTCAAAATCAATGGTTCCTTTCACATCAGTCAGTGCTACAGCATCGTTTGCATCCTGGATTTCCGGTTCAATATTCATAATTTCCTGAAACCGTTCAAATCCCGTATAGCCATTCTGAAACTGCTCGGTAAAGTCCACCAGTGTCCGGATTGGATCCGTAAATACCCCAATATACAGCAAAAACGTAACCAGATCATTGACCGTGACCATTCCCTTTGCAATGAGAACCCCTCCGGCAAGGATGACATTTACCTGAATCAGTGTTGTAAAAACGCCAACCCCGGCCTGAAAACTGCCCATGTAATGATAACTGTTCTTCTTTGCCGCAAGAAATCCGTCATTTCCATGACGAAATTTTTCGTTTTCAATCGCCTCATTGGCAAACGATTTCACCACACGGATGCCTGACAGATTATCCTCGATCTGTTCATTAATCTCGGCAATTTTAATACGGTTCTGCTGAAAAGCCCGGCGCATCCGCTTATTTAACACAAATGCAAATACAAACATAACCGGAAGCACTGCAAACGCGGCAAGCGCAAGCCATCCATTAATGTTGAGCAGGATCACAAACGCTCCCACTATCTTTAATACCGACAGGATAATATTCTCCGGGCCATGGTGCAGCAGTTCTGTAATATCAAATAAATCTGCCGTCACACGGCTCATCAGCTGTCCGACTTTTGCATCATCATAAAAGGAAAAAGACAGCTTCTGCAGATGCCCAAACAATTCGGCCCGCATGTCATATTCCATTTTTGCCCCCATCACATGTCCATAATTTCCGATAAAAAACCGGCTGTAACAGTCCAATGCCAGAAGCACAAACAATCCGATGCCAATCAAAAAAAGTTTCCGCAACATCATCTGAGGCTGCTGATAAATCAGAGTCGATGTCACATACCGCACAACCAGTGGAATGGTCAGTGCCACTGCCGCAGAAAGTGTCGCAAATAACATGTCTGCCGCAAAAACTGCCCGGTAGGGTTTGTAATAGCTTATCATTTTTTTCAGATTTTGATTCATGGTTCACCTCATCCTGATCATTTTTGCAAAAAAGCACCCCGCGAGTTATCCCGCGGGGTTAAATACATTAGTTGTATTTTCTTTTTCTAGCAGCTTCAGATTTCTTCTTACGCTTTACGCTTGGCTTCTCGTAATGCTCTCTCTTACGAATCTCCTGCTGGATACCAGCCTTCGCACAGTTTCTCTTGAAACGACGTAATGCGCTATCTAAAGTCTCATTCTCTTTTACGATTACACTAGACATTCTTTCCTAACCTCCCTCCAGTTGCGATATTGTGCATCAACTGTAAGGTAATCTTAATTGCACTATCGATTATTTTAACAAAATATCCTGATTTGTCAATAGTTTTTCCGAAATTTGCATAGTTTTTTTCTTCCACATGCTTAAAGCTTTGTAAACACGGAAGTTTCTTTCTTCAATCCCTCTGCAATCGCAAAATTCTCATCCATCTTCTTGGAAATTTTATCCATATCGGATACAAGAACCTGTGTGCTGTCCGCTGCCGAAACGACTCCACTGACGCCTTCCTCGATTGCATGGGAAATCGTATTTACGGAATTTGCAATCTCATCCATGGAATTCTGTAAAGAATCCGTCTTTGCCTCAAAATCTGCCATGACGCTTTCAATAAACGTTGCCTTGTCATGATATGCGCCACCGGATTCCACAAACTTCTGGAATTCCGGCAGGATTTTTTCATTCATGTACTCTACCAGTCCGTTTGCATTGTCTGCAAGATTATGTACTGCAGTTATGACAATGGCATTGATGCTCTGGATATTGTTAGCCGCTTCCTGACTAGCGGCTGCCAGCTGACTGATTTCGGAGGCAACCACTGCAAATCCTTTTCCTGCATCCCCGGCACGGGCAGCCTCAATGGATGCGTTTAATGCCAGCAGGTTTGTCTGGCTTGCAATATTTAAGATGTCGTTTGTCAGATTGTCTACCTGGTTGACACTGTTGCTGTCCTCAATCGCCTGACTCAGCACGGAAACAATATCATTTACTTTCGCACCCGTTGTATCCATATTTTCACGCGCAGCATGTTCCATTGCCTCTGCATGCTCTTTCATTTCTTTGGTATACTGATTAATTTCAATCGTTTTCTCTGCAATTGACTTGACTTCACCGGCAACCGATTCGGTATTTTCATTAATCCGTGAAGCATTGTCGGAAATATCCTGCATCGTTGCAGAAAGTTCTTCCGTCAGTGCGGACAGATCGGATACACTTCCGTTAGAAGTCTGCACACTCTCACGCACTTCATTTACAACACCCTCAAGATCCCTGGAATTGCTGCTGATCATCCGGAAAATTTCCTGCAGCTTTGCCATAAAAGCATTGATGCCTCCACCGACAGATGCCACTTCTTTGTTGTTGGTAATGGTAACCCTGCGGGTCAGGTCACCCTGCTGGTTATCAATTCCGGAAATAATCTCATTAATTTCCCTGTTCGTATTTGCAAGCGGATAAATTACCCACCGAAGCACTGCCACCATTGCTGAAAAAAGTGCCGCAATACTAATCAGAATCGTCACTATGCTTGTTCCGATTGAACTATGGTATGCAGATGTCAGTTTCTGTCTCTGTGCATTTGCATCCTGGTTTACAATTTTTTTGATACTTTCGATATCCGACTCAATGGCATCTGCACACTTGCTGATCTTTCCATTGGCAAGTTCATAGGCATCTTCCTTTTTCCCTGCTGCGGAAAATGCCATAACATTGGCACATTCATACTTTAATTCTTCGTATTTTTTTTTGATGTCATTGTATTCTTTTTGGGTATCCGGTGTCACGTATGTCTTGTAACTTTCCAGATCTTTCTCCAATGCATCTTCCTGACTGCGGATTTTTTCCACCAGCTGGATCATGGAATCCAGATCCACCGCTATGATATGGGACAGTCCCAGATTATGGATGTCCTGTGTCTGTCTTTGTATTTCTGCCAGACTCGAAACATTCTTTAAAGATACTTCCGAAATCTGTACGGCACTCCGGTTAACGTTCTTGATATTAGAAACAGACATCACATTCGAGATGATACTGAATATTCCAAGTATAAATACCGGAATTAAAATGATAAGTTTGGTACTTAATTTCTTTTTCTGATTCATATGCTCCCACCTCTTAGCCTGCTACTGATTTTGTAATACCACTGACCAGATTATCCATCAGTTCCTGTAACTTTACGTGGTTTGGATTTCCTGCTGCCATCGTATTCCCGAATGTCTTGCATGCATCCCAGTAACTGTTTCCGACACGCTGTAGTTTTCCAAATTCCGACTGTGCAATCACTGCCTGAATGGATGGGGAAGCTTTAACCGCATCCGAATCCGCCGCCTTTGTATTGGAAGGTCCCTGTCCGTTCATCTCAAACCGGACGGTCTGGTTCTGCTCATTGGTCATCCAGTCTGCCAGTTTTGCTGCCCACTGCGGATTTGCCGAATAAGCATTGACTCCCATAAGCTTATAGCCGGTAAAGGAAGCCATCTGTACCTGCTTTCCTGCCACGGTATAGGTCGGAAGCTTGGCTGCGCCAAGATCATCTCCCCAGATCTTTTTCAGTTCGGTCTCACTCCATACACCGCTTACCCCTGCAATTACACTGCCTTTTTTGGCATTTGTAATAAAGTCTTCATTCACCGCATTTTCAAATCCACTGCTGGAACTGATATCAAGCATCGCCTGCGCAATATCCACACCTTTGATCTCCCCTTTGGTGGAATTCCAGTCACAGTGGTTTGTCACATTGTCATCATTGACACCGAAATCCAGTCCTGTATTTCCGAAAAACGAATACAGATACCAGCCGGAAGACCAGTCCATCATAAACTTCTTATGATTTTTTTCTGCTACTTTTAAAATGCCGTCAAGGGTTTTGACATCCGAATCGCTCAGGTACTTTTTGTTATAGTACAGAAAATACCCATTGTCCGCAGTCATGGGATATGCATAAAGCGTATCATTGACTGTGGCAGCGTCTATTGCGCCCTCCACATTTGCTTTTTTCACTTCATCCACATTCGGAACCGGATACAATGCACCACCGGCCACCATAGAAGCCACCTGATCATCTGCAAGGATAAACACATCAGCTGCGTTATGCACATCTCCAAGCACATTGTCACGCGTATCGGAATCCGCATTCTGTTCCAGGGTGATATCAAAAGTTGCCTGACCCTTATACTCTTCTTTGAAACTGTCGATCATCTTATTCAACGCATCATACGTTGATTCCTCTGCCCACACTCTCAGTTTTACCGTTCCGCTCGTCCTGTCCGTCTCCTGTGCGCCGCCCTGCGTGGTCTCCGTTGCACCCTGAGGCACCGCCGATGCGCAGCCGCCCAGCATGGACACGACAAAGATTCCTGCCAGCACGGCCGACAATAACCTCTTTCTCTTCATAAAGTCTCTCCCTTTCTTCATGTCGTTTCCACCTTTTGTTGTATATACACAAATTTCACAGTGGATTAACTGTTATTATACTATAAATATTTGCAAAAAACAGGTAAAATCGCATTTTTATTGCGCATTTTTACCTGTTTTTTGCGTTTTTATTATATTCTTTTATACGTTATCAGTGATAGATTATTTCAACATGTTTTCCAGTGCCGTCTTCGCCTGTGCAATTGCATCCGGAATACCAGCCGGATTCTTTCCACCGGCCTGTGCCATATTCGGACGTCCGCCACCGCCACCGCCGACGTTTCCGGCGATCGCCTTGATCAGATTACCGGCATGTGCCCCCTGCTTCATCGCTGCATCGGTTGCCATGGCAATCAGGTTTACCTTTCCGTCACAATCGGATGCGATCACTACGACGCCCTCACCGATCTTGTCCTTCAGCTGGTCACCGAGATCACGCAGACCATTCATATCCACACCAGATACGCTGGTTGCCAGAAGCTTCACACCTTTGACATCCTCGATCTGATTCATCACATCCCCAAGTGCATCCTTGGCTGCCCTGCTCTTTAACGCCTCGTTCTCGCTCTGCAGTTCTTTCATCTCTGCGGTCAGATGCTCCAGACGTTCCTTAAGGTTTGCAGGTGTGGATTTTACAACCTTCGCTGCTTCCTGAAACTCTTCTTCCATCTTTTTGTAGTATGCAATCACATTGTCACCGGTCAGTGCTTCGATACGGCGCACACCGGCTGCAACACCGCTCTCAGAAAGAATCTTAAATGTCTTGATCTCTGCAGTATTCTTTACATGTGTACCGCCACAGAACTCTCTGGAGAACTCTCCCATGGAAACGACTCGGACTTTCTCTCCGTACTTTTCGCCAAACAGAGCCATTGCCCCGGTCTTCTTTGCCTCATCAACGGTCATGATATCGGTACGGACTTCCATGCCCTCGTTGATCTTTTCATTGACCATGTCTTCCACTTTCTGCAACTCTTCCGGAGTCATGGCTGCAAAGTGGGTGAAATCGAATCTGGTACGTTCACTGTCCTGATAAGAACCCGCCTGCTCGACATGTGTACCCAGCACTTCACGGAGTGCTTTCTGCAGTAAATGGGTTGCCGAATGGTTTGCACAGGTCTTTGCGCGAAGTTTTGCGTCTACAACCAGTTCCACTTCCTCGCCGGTATGGATCATGCCGGACACCATATGCCCGATATGTCCGTATTTACCGCCCAGAAGCTTAACCGTATCCTCTACCTGAAATACGCCGTCTGCCGTACGGATCTGTCCCTTATCGCCCTGCTGACCGCCCATCGTGGCATAAAACGGAGTCTTCTCTACGATAATGGTTCCTGCATCCCCATCGGAAAGTGCTTCCACGATCTCGGTCTCGGTCGTCATAACCGTAACTTTAGAAGCATATGTCAGATTCTCGTATCCGACAAATTCTGTTGTGATGGAAGGATCAATCTGCTCGTAAACCGTTGCATCCGCACCCATGTAGTTTGTCACTTTACGGGCACTTCTGGCTTTCTGCCTCTGTTCTTCCATACAGGCCTTAAACTCGTCCTCATTATAGGAAAAGCCCTTTTCTTCAAGGATTTCTTCGGTCAGATCTACCGGGAATCCGTAAGTATCGTAAAGTTTGAATGTATCGGCACCGGAAAGTTCCTTTTTGCCGTTTTTCTTCATCTCCTCCATCAGGTCAGACAAAATGGCAAGTCCCTGATCGATGGTCTTATTGAATTTCTCTTCTTCCTGTGTCAGAACCTTAAAGATAAATTCTTTCTTCTCTTCCAGTTCCGGATATCCATCCTTGCTCTCATTGATGACAGTTTCTGATAATTTTGCAAGAAACAGTCCGTCAATTCCAAGCATCTTTCCGTGACGTGCCGCACGACGGATCAGACGGCGCAGAACGTAGCCTCTTCCTTCATTGCTTGGCATAACACCATCGGATACAAGAAATGTGGAAGAACGGATATGATCCGTAATCAGACGGATGGATACGTCATCCATGGCATCTACTTCATACTTCTTTCCGGACATCTCACAAATCTTGTCGCGAATCGCTTTCATGGTATCAATATCAAATACGGAATCCACATCCTGCATAACAACTGCCAGACGCTCAAGTCCCATACCGGTATCAATATTTTTCTGGGAAAGCTCGGTATAACCGCCCTTGCCATCCCCTTCAAACTGTGTAAACACGTTGTTCCATACTTCCATGAAACGGTCACACTCACAGCCTACTTTACAATCCGGACTTCCGCATCCGTATTTTTCGCCTCTATCATAGTAAATTTCAGAACACGGACCACATGGACCGGCACCATGCTCCCAGAAATTATCACATTCCCCGGTCTCAGGATCACGGTAAAAACGTGTGATTTTTTCTCCCGGAACACCTACCTCTTTGGTCCAGATCTCATATGCTTCCTCATCTTCTCCGTATATGGACGGATACAGACGATCCTCCTCAAGACCAAGTACCTTTGTCAGGAATTCCCATGACCAGGCAATTGCTTCATGCTTAAAATAATCCCCAAAAGAGAAGTTTCCAAGCATCTCAAAAAATGTAAGGTGACGCGCAGTCTTTCCTACATTTTCAATATCTCCGGTACGCACACACTTCTGACATGTAGTCACACGTCTGCGTGGCGGAATCTCCTGTCCTGTAAAATACGGCTTGAGCGGTGCCATTCCCGCATTGATGAGTAATAAGCTGTTGTCATTGTGTGGTACTAATGAAAAGCTTTTCATGACAAGATGTCCCTTGCTCTCGAAAAAGTCAAGATACATCCGGCGCAGCTCATTTACGCCATAACTCTTTTTCATTACCAGTTCCTCCAAAATCATTCTTTCGTCGTGTCAGCCTTCGCATCCTTGTGTCTGCGGAGTCTGATACCAATAAATGCCCCTAATCCGCCGATCAAAGCCAAAACAGCCATCTCGACCACATATCTGCCAATACATAAAAGAAAATCTGTCATATAGTTTTCTCCTCTCTGTTGTTACCCCATTAACTTAATTATTATATATGAATTTTTCTGTAAATTCAAGAGTTAGAGTTCCCCGAACGGAAATACCTGATTCTCCCTTTCAATTTCAATTACGCGGTCTGCCATTCCAAGATTTGTAATGTGTTTTTTGTATTCCCTGATTGCAGAATAATCCTGCCACATATGCATCGGGAAAACAAATTCTGCATCGGTGTTTTTCAGCACAAAATCAATCCCGAGTGTCTGATA
>OFMP01001828.1_pt1 | contig 10170 bp, 6 predicted proteins | sample 1541841 | NCBI WGS metagenome assembly OFMP01 (sample SAMN04209226, study PRJEB22552) | human gut metagenome | biome: gut; material: feces | host: Homo sapiens | place: USA: Oklahoma
AGCGGGCAAAGCAGCCCACTCCGGCTTTTATCACCAGTACCCTGCAGCAGGAGGCATCCCGCCGCTTGGGCTTTACGGCCACCCGTACCATGCGCGCTGCCCAGACCCTGTACGAAGGCGTGGACATTGCGGGCCACGGCACCATGGGTCTGATCACCTACATGCGTACCGACAGCCTGCGCATCTCGGATGAAGCCGTTGCCGCCGCAAAGGAATATATCGCAGGGGCTTACGGTGAAGCCTATATCTGCCCCTACAAGCGCACATGGAAGACCAAGAGCGCCACTGCCGCACAGGATGCCCACGAGGCCATCCGTCCCTCGGTGCCGTCCCTGACACCGGACGAGGTGGACAAGAGCATCAGCGGCGACACAGCAAAGCTCTACCGCATGATCTGGAGCCGCTTCATGGCCAGCCAGATGGCAGACTGTCAGCAGGACACCGTGTCCGTCACGGTCAGCGCGGCGGACTACCGTTTCAAGGCCAGCGGCTATACCGTTACCTTTGACGGCTTCACCGTCCTGTACGAGGAAGCCACCGACGAAAAGGAAAAGAAGGAGACCGCCCTGCCTCCGCTGGAGCAGGGTCAGGTGCTGAAGCTGCGCGACCTGAAGAGCGAGCAGAAGTTCACCCAGCCGCCCGCCCGCTACACCGAAGCGACCCTCATCAAGGCACTGGAAGAAAACGGCATCGGTCGTCCTTCCACCTACGCACCCATTATCACCACCATCATCGACCGCGGCTATGTTGAGCGCGACCAGAAAAAGCTCAAGCCCACCCTGCTGGGCCGGGCGGTGGATGGCCTGATGCTGGAACAGTTCCCCCACATCGTGGATGTGGACTTCTCCGCCCAGATGGAAAAGAATCTGGATAAGATCGAGAGCGGCAAGGCCGACTGGCACAAGACGGTGGATGACTTCTATCAGGGTTTTGCGGCAAGCCTCGAGCAGGCCGAAAAGAACATGGAAGGCAAGAAGGTCAAGGTGCCGGACGAGCCTTCCAGTGAGGTATGCGACCTGTGCGGCCGGCCCATGGTCATCAAGGTGGGCAAGTACGGCAAGTTCCTGGCCTGCAGCGGCTTCCCGGAGTGCCGGGGCACAAAGCGGCTGGTCAAGGATACCGGAGGCATCTGCCCCAAGTGCGGCAAGGGCCGTATGCTGGAGCGCAAAAGCTCCAAGGGCCGCATCTATTATGGCTGCGAGCGCTACCCGGACTGCGACTTTATGACATGGGACATGCCAGTGCCCACCAAGTGCCCCAAGTGCGGCAGCACCATGTTCCGCAAAGGCTCCAAGCTGTATTGCGCAAAGGAAGGCTGCGGCTACGAGATGCCGGTGCCGAAAAAGGACTAAAAGGATAAAACTATGAACTATAAAGTAACCGTGCTGGGCGCTGGTCTTGCGGGCTGTGAAGCCGCCCTCTGGCTGGCGGGTAAGGGCGTGCAGGTAGACCTGTACGAACAGAAGCCCGTGCATTTTTCGCCCGCACACAAAAGCGCAGGCTTTGCAGAGCTGATCTGCTCCAATAGCTTGAAAGCTGAGCGGCTGGACTCTGCTTCCGGCCTGCTGAAGGAAGAAATGCGCCGGATGGGCAGCCAGCTGTTGACCGCCGCCGAGACAGCCCGCGTGGCCGCTGGCGGTGCGCTGGCGGTGGACCGCGACGCATTCAGCGCCGAAGTGACCCGCATGGTGGAAAGCTGTGAAAATATCACCGTCCACCGGGAGCAGGTGGAGCACATCGATGCATCTGCCCCCATTCTGGTGGCTACCGGCCCATTGACCGATGGCGCACTGGCCGATGAGATCGGGGCCTTGACCGGGGACGAGCGGCTGCACTTCTACGATGCTGTGGCCCCCATCGTCACCGCCGAAAGTCTGGACTACAACAAGGTGTTTGCCGCCTCCCGCTATGACCGGGGCGAGGCCGACTACCTGAACTGCCCGTTCAACAAGGAAGAGTACGAGAATTTCCACGCAGCTCTCGCTTCGGCAGAGCGTGCCCCTCTGCACGACTTTGACACCGGGGCCGAGCAGTCTGCTCAGCCCGACCCGGATGCCCACGGCAAAAAGGCCGACACCGTCACCGTGTATGAGGGCTGTATGCCCATCGAGATCATGGCCGCCCGGGGTGCCGACACCATGCGGTTCGGTCCCCTGCGCCCGGTGGGCCTTGTGAATCCCAACACCGGACACCGTCCGTGGGCCAATGTACAGCTGCGGGCCGAAAATAAGGAACGCACCCTGTATAACATCGTGGGCTTCCAGACAAACCTCAAGTGGGGCGAACAGAAGCGGGTGTTCAGCATGATCCCCGGGCTGGAAAATGCCGAGTTTGTGCGGTACGGTGTCATGCACCGCAACACCTTCCTCGATGCGCCCCGGGTGCTCAGCGCCCAGCTGTGCCTGAAAGAGCACCCCAATGTGTTCTTTGCAGGGCAGATCACCGGCTTTGAGGGCTATATGGAAAGCGCTGCCTGCGGCCTGCTGGCGGCCCGCAGCCTGTATGCCCGGCTGGAAGGCAAAGAGCTGCCCGCCCCGCCTGTGGATACCATGTGCGGTGCGCTGGTGCAGTACCTGACCACCGAGAACAAGCACTTCCAGCCCATGGGCGCAAACATGGGCATCCTTCCTCCGCTGCCGGAGGAGAGCCGCCCGCGGGACAAGCGCCTGCGTTACATGGCACAGGCTCAGCGCGCTGTTGCCAGCTTCCAGCACTGGCTGGATGAAACTTCTCTTTAAGAAGGGAGAAAAGCTATGAAGATTATCGTGGACATGATGGGCGGCGACAACGCCCCTCTGGCTGTGCTGGAGGGTGCCGCACAGGCCGTGAAAGAGTACGGCATCACCGTCGTAGGTGTGGGCGACGAAGCGCTGGTGCGCAGGACCGCACAGGAGAACAGCATCCCGCTGGACGGCATTGAGCTGGTGAACTGCACCGAGGCCATCGACATGTGCGATGAGCCTGCCCGTGCCATCCGCCAGAAGAAGGATTCCTCCATCGTGGTGGGCCTGAACATGCTCAAGGACGGCAAGGGCGATGCCTTTGTTTCCGCCGGCAGCACCGGTGCGCTGCATGTGGGCGCAAGCCTGATCGTGCGCACCCTCAAGGGCATCAAGCGCCCGGCTCTGGCTACCATGGTGCCCGCCAAAAAGCAGGCTTATCTGCTGCTGGACTGCGGTGCCAATGTGGAGTGCCGCCCCGAGATGCTGGCAGCTTTTGCCGTGATGGGCAGCTGCTATGTGAACAGGGTGGAGGGCCGCCGCAGCCCCAGCGTGGCGCTCGCCAACAACGGTGCGGAGGAGAGCAAGGGCACCCCCATGCTCAAGGAAGCCCACCAGCTGCTCAAGACCACCCCCGGCATCCGCTTTGTGGGCAATATTGAACCCCGCGATGTGCCTAATGGCGAAGTGGACGTGGTGGTGTGCGACGGCTTCACCGGCAACGTCATCCTCAAGCTGACTGAGGGCGTGGCAAAAATGCTGCTGGGCATGCTGAAGCAAATGTTCCTCGCAAACCTCGGCGGCAAGCTGGCCTACCTGCTGCTCAAGGGCAGCGTGGCAGACCTGAAGCACCAGATGGACAGCGAGGAGTACGGCGGCGCACCCTTCCTGGGGGCCAAGCAGCCGGTCATCAAAGCCCACGGCTCTTCCAAGGCCAAGGGCATCAAGAACGCCATCCGTCAGGCAAAGATCTGCGTGGAGAACGATCTGTGCGGCACCATGCAGTCTGCGCTGGACGAGCTGGCTGCGGCACAGAAAACTGAGGAATAAAAGGGAGTAAAAACGACCATGAGCCATCAGTTGGAAACAATTATTGGTTATAAGTTCAAAAACCCGGAGCTGCTGGAGATCGCGCTCACCCATACCAGCTATGCCAACGAGAGCCGCACCCCGGTCAAGCACAACGAGCGGCTGGAATTTCTGGGCGACAGCGTGCTGCAGATCGTCTCGGCAGACTATCTGTTCCACGCCTATGCCGACCGGCCGGAGGGCGATTTGACCCGCATCCGCGCCAGCCTTGTCAGCGAAGGTGCACTGTTCCAGTTCGCGCAGGAGATCGATCTGGGCGAGTACCTGCGCCTTGGCCGCGGCGAGGAGCGCTGCGGCGGACGCACCCGCCCCAGCGTGGTGTCCGATGCGTTTGAAGCGCTGATCGCGGCTTTGTATCTGGATGGCGGCATGGATGTGGCCCGCAGCTTCATCCTGCCCTTTATCACCGAGGGCAAGCACGCCGAGGCCGACTACAAGACCCGCCTGCAGGAGATCGTGCAGCAGAACCCGGAAGAGCGGTTGAGCTATGTAGTAGAAAGCGAGTCCGGCCCGGATCACGACAAGCATTTCGTGGTGGCTGTGCGGTTCAACTCTGACCGCGTGGCCCGTGGCGAAGGCCGCAGCAAAAAGGCCGCTGAGCAGTGCGCTGCAAAAGAAGCGCTCAAGCTGCTGGGCGTGATAAAGGAAAAGTAAATGGTATTCAAGGAACTGGAGATCCAGGGCTTCAAGAGCTTTCCCGATAAAGTCAAAATTCGGTTCGACGCAGGCGTTACCGGTGTGGTGGGTCCCAACGGCTCCGGCAAGTCGAACCTTTCGGACGCAGTGCGCTGGGTGCTGGGCGAGACCAGCTCCCGCCAGCTGCGCGCGGCAGGCAAGATGGAGGACGTGATCTTCGGCGGCACCCGGCGGCGCGGAGCCATGGGCTTTGCGCAGGTGCGGCTGACGCTGGATAACGCAGACCATACCTTTGATGTGGATGCGGACGAAGTGACCATTGGCCGCAAATATTACCGCTCCGGCGACAGCGAGTATACCATCAACGGGCAGGTGTGCCGGTTGAAGGATGTGTACGAACTTTTGCTGGATACCGGCATTGGCCGCGACGGCTACTCGGTGATCGGGCAGGGCCGCATTGCGGAGATCGTGGCCGCAAAAAGCAGTGAGCGCCGCGAGATCTTTGAGGAAGCCTGCGGCATTGCCAAGTACCGCTACCGCAAGACCGAGGCAGAACGCCGCCTTGCTGCGGCGGGCGAAAACCTTGAACGCCTGCGGGACATCCTTGGCGAGCTGGAAAGCCGGGTAGGCCCGCTGGAAAAAGAGAGCGCCAAGGCAGAAACGTTCCTCGAGTTGGCCGCACAGCGCAAAACGCTGGAAGTGACCCTGTGGACCGACGGTGTGCACCGCGCGCGCGAAGCCGTGCGCCAGCAGGTGCGGGACTACGAGACAGCACAGGCCGACTACGAGCGCTTTGACCGGGAGACGAAAGCCGCTGAGCAGGAGGCTGAGGAGATCCGGATGCAGGCACAGCAGCTTACGGTTGCTGTTGAGCGCCTGAATGGGGATATCCGCAGCATCACCGAGCAGATCAGCGGGTCGGAAAGCCGTATCGCTGTGCTGGAAAACGACATCCTCCGCAACGAGGAGAGCGCCGCATCCCTGCAGGAAGAGATCAGCGCCGGGGAACAGGACAGCACCGAGGCACAGGCCGCCTTGCAGCGCCACCGGGCCGTGGCAAAGACCATGGAAGCGGAGGGCGAAAAGCTGGCGGCAGAGATCGAGGCACTAAACGCGGAGATCGCACGTCTGACCGATGCCAGCAGTGCCAGCGGTGCCCGCAAGGATACCCTGAAAGCAGAACTTGCCGGCCTGACAGCCCGGCGCACCGAAGCGCAGGTGGCGCAGGCCGCTGCCGAAGCTGCCGGGGAAACAGCCCGCCAGCGCCTGCCTGCCCTTGAGCAGAGTGTGCAGGAAAGCACCGCCCAGCGGGACGAAGCAAAGCAGGATCTGGACGACACCATCAAGTATCGCCGGATGCTGGAAGAAAACGAGAAGCAGCTGGCAAATGTCCGTTCCGGCGTGGAACTCAAGCTGAAAGGCCGCAAGGCTGCGCTGGACGAGGCCGACGCAGCAGAGCAGTGCCTTGGCCGTGAGCTGGATGCGGCCCGCCAGCGCCTTTCCGTGCTGCGGGAACTGGAAAAGAACATGGACGGCTACCAAAACTCGGTCAAGGCCGTCATGCGTGCTGCCGGTGCACGCCGCCTGCGGGGCATCATCGGGCCGGTGTCCGCCATCTTAAAGGTGGAGCCGGGCTGTGAAGTGGCTGTGGAAACGGCTCTGGGTGGTGCGCTGCAGAACATCGTGGTAGAGAACGAAGCCGCTGCCAAAGCGGCCATTGCCCTGCTGCGCAATGACAATGCAGGCCGCGCCACCTTCCTGCCGCTGGATACCGTCCAGCCCGGCGTGTTCCGTGGCCGACTCTCCGATACGGCACGGCTTGCCTCCAGTCTGGTGCAGGCCGACCGTCGGTATGACAACATCGTATCGAACCTGCTGGGCCGCATCATCGTGGTGGACGACATCAACGAAGCTTCTCGCGTGGCGCGGGACAACGGCTTTCGCAGCAAGGTCGTGACCATGGATGGTCAGGTGATCAATGCAGGCGGCAGCTTTACCGGCGGCAGCGTCCAGCGCAGCGCAGGCCTGTTCACCCGCAAGCAGGAGATGGAAGAGCTGCGGGTGAAAGCGGCCAAGTTACAAAAAGACTGCCTTGCTGCACAGGAAAAGACCGACCGCTGCAAAGAGCAGGTGGATGCCCTTCAGGCAGAGCTGACCGCTACGGCCAGTGAACAGATCACCGCCGCCAACGACAAAGTGCGTGCCGAGGCAGAGCAGAAGCGGCTGGAAGCTGCTGCCGCCCAGCTGGAAACGGCTCGCAGCAACGGCCAGCGGCAGATCGACGCTTTGCAGGCGGCCTTGACAGAGAGCCGTGGCAAAGCAGAGGAAGCTGCCAGCCTGCAGGCCCGGCTGACGGCAAAGATCGACCTGCTGACGGCGGAGATGAACCGAATTGCCGAAGGTGACGACAACTTTGTGGCCCAGCAGACCGAACTGAGCCAAAAGCTCAGCGCAAAGCGGCTGGAACAGGTGACCCGCCAGAAGGATGCAGAACTGGCCTACAGCCAGATCGCAGCGCTGCAACAGCGGGCACAGGATGCCGCTGCCCGCCGCGCCACGCTGGAAGAAAGCCTTGCGGCACTGGCACAGCGCAGCGAGAGCTGCCGGGCAGAAATTGCAGCCATCCGGCAGGCAAAGTCCGACAGCCAGACCGAGATCACCCAAAAAGAAAAGGCCATCCGGGAAGCTACCGAACAGCGGCTGGAACGCCAGCAGGCTGAAACAGCGGCACTGAGCCGGGCGCGCACTTCCTCCGACAGCCGCGAGGAAATGGGGCGCGAGATGGCCCGCCTTGCAGAGCGCAAGGCCGCTGCCGAGACCGAGTACGACCAGACCGTGGCAAAGTTGTGGGATGAATACCAGCTCTCGGTCAGTCAGGCAGAGAACCTTTGCGTGGAGTTTGAAAGCCTGACGGCCCTGCGCGCACAGGTGGCCGACCTGCGCGGCAAAATTCGCGCCCTTGGCAGCGTGAATGTGAGCGCCATCGAGGAATACAAGGAGGTCAAGGCCCGCTACGATGCCCTGATGCATCAGGTGACCGATGTGGAGGAAAGCCGCAATGAGCTGACCCGCATGATCTCCAAGCTTTCGGCACAGATGCGGGAGATCTTCTCCGACAGCTTCCGCGCCATCAACGAAAACTTTGGCCGCGTATTTACCGAGCTGTTCGGCGGCGGCGAAGCCAGCCTTGTGCTGGAGGATGAAAGCGATGTGCTCTCCTGCGGCATCGGCATCCGGGTGGCACCGCCGGGCAAGGTGATCAAGAATCTGGAAGCGCTTTCCGGCGGCGAGCAGGCGCTGGTGGCCATCAGCATCTACTTTGCCATTCTGGCGGTCAACCCGGCCCCGTTCTGTATTCTGGACGAGATCGAAGCCGCTCTGGACGATGCCAATGTGGTGCGTTTTGCCCAGTACTTACGCCGGGTGAGCGACAAGACCCAGTTCATCGTCATCACCCACCGCCGCGGCACAATGGAAGCCGCGAATGTGCTTTACGGCGTTACCATGCAGGAGGACGGCGTGTCCAAGCTGCTCAAGCTTGATCTGGAACAGGTTGACGCAACGCTGGTTTCCTGATATATATTAAAGAAAAAGATAGGAGGACACCATGGGGTTCTTCGGATTTGGCAAGAAAAACAAAGAAAAAGAACAGGAAAAAATGAAAACGGGTCTGGAAAAGACCCGCACCGGCTTCTGGGGCAGCATTATGAACACCCTGACCGGCAGCGTCATCGACGATGAAATGTACGATGATCTGGAGGAGCAGCTGATCCTTGCCGATGTAGGCGGTGAGGTGGCGGTGCATCTGGTGGATAAACTCCGCGATCGTGTGCGCGACAAGGGGCTGAAAACCGGTGAGCAGGCCGCAGATGCCCTGCGCGACATCATTGCCGAGGAGATGACCCCGGAGGCCGAGATGGCGCTGGACGGCAAGCCCGCAGTCATTCTGGTCATCGGCGTCAACGGCGTGGGCAAGACCACCAGTATTGCCAAGCTGGCCGATTATTACACCCGGCAGGGCAAGCGGGTCATGCTGGCGGCAGGCGATACCTTCCGCGCAGCGGCCAGCGAACAGCTGGAAACATGGGCCGACCGTGCCGGGGTGCCGCTGGTCAAGGCGGGCGAGGGCGCTGACCCCGCAGCCGTGATTTTTGATGCGGTCAAATCCGCCACGGCCCGCGGCTATGATATGGTCATTGCCGATACCGCAGGCCGCCTGCACAACAAAAAGGGCCTGATGGATGAGCTGGCAAAGATCAGCCGCAGCGTGAAAAAGGCCAGCCCGGATGCCAGCCTGGAAGTGCTGCTGGTGCTGGATGCCATTACCGGCCAGAACGCCATCAGCCAGGCGCAGGAGTTCTGCCGCGCCGCCGGTGCCACCGGCGTTGTGCTGACCAAGCTGGACGGCACCCCCAAGGGTGGCTGCATCATCGGTGTGCACGAAAAGCTGGGCCTGCCCATCCGTTTTGTGGGCGTGGGGGAAAAGATCGACGACCTGATCTTCTTCTCCGCCACCGATTTTGCCGAAGCCCTGCTGCCGGAGGTTCCGCAGCATAAAAAAGAGGAAACGGAGCAGGCAGGGGAGGAACAGGCATGATCGTTTGTGCAGCCACCAACAATGCGGGCAAGCTGAAAGAGCTGCGCCGCATCCTGACCCGCTGCGGCCACGAGGTAAAAAGCCTGCGGGAACTGGGTGTAACCCTGGACCCGGAGGAGACCGGAACCACCTTTGCGGAAAACGCAAAGATTAAGGCCGAAGCCTTTTGCAAGGCAACCGGCCTGCCCACCGTGGCGGATGATTCCGGCCTGTGCGTGGATGCCCTGAACGGGGCACCCGGCGTGTACAGCGCACGCTATGCGGGTGAGCACGGCAACGATGCCGCCAACAACGAAAAGCTGATGGCAGAGATGCAGAATGTGCCGGTGGGACAGCGCGCCGCCAAATTCGTTTCGGCGGTCTGCCTGATCCTGCCGGATGGGCGGGAGCTGGTTGTGACCGGCGAATGCCCCGGCAGTGTGGCCCTGACCCCGGCGGGCGATAACGGTTTTGGGTATGACCCGCTGTTTGTCCCCGATGCCGTCGGCCTGCCCGGCGGCGGCACGGTACCCAACACTGCACACCGCACCTATGCCGAGCTGGCCGATGCCGAAAAAGACGCCATCAGCCACCGCGGCCGCGCCATGGAAAAGCTGGAAGCCGAGCTCGCCGCATTTTTGGGCGAATGAGCCGCAGAGAAAAACTGAATAGAACGATTTGATTTTGATTGAACAATAAGGAGCGAACAATGTCTTTGACAAGCAAACAGCGCGCCGCACTGCGCGGCATGGCCAACACCATGGAGCCGGTTTTCCAGATCGGCAAGGGTGAAATTGATGAAACGCTGATCAAGGGCGTGGATGACTGCATCAAAGCCCGCGAGCTGATCAAGCTGAAGGTGCTGGAAAACAGCGAGTATGATGCCCGCGAGGCTGCCGACATCCTGTGCGAAGCCATCCATGCAGAGTGCGTGCAGGTGATTGGCCGCAAGTTTGTGCTGTTCCGCAAAAAGCCGAAGGAATCTGCTTATGCGGAACTGCTGAAAAAGTAAGATGAAAGCACTGCTATTTGGCGGCACATTTGACCCGCCCCACGCCGGGCACATGAACAACCTGCGGGCCGCCATGCAGGCGGTGCAGCAGAAACTGGCAGAAGCGGGACTGGATTCGGTGCAGTTCGAAAGCCGCA
>OFMP01001836.1_pt1 | contig 10119 bp, 10 predicted proteins | sample 1541841 | NCBI WGS metagenome assembly OFMP01 (sample SAMN04209226, study PRJEB22552) | human gut metagenome | biome: gut; material: feces | host: Homo sapiens | place: USA: Oklahoma
CTACGGCAGACTGTACGAGTAAAGAAAGGAGAAAACATGGAGAAAAGCAAGCTGGAAAAATACCGCGAGGAACGCGCGCGGCATCTGGAGAAGATTGCGGACCTGCAAAAGCGGGTGCGGGCGCTGGACCAGCGTATCATGGAAAACGAAAGCATGGAGATTCGCGCCCTGATGCGCAGCGAGAACGTGACGCTGGAGGAGCTGACGGCGCTGGTGCGCAGGATGCAGCAGCAGCACCGTCAGCACGCCAGCGCCGCAGCCGAGGTCGGCAAAGCGGCGCACGCGGCGGTCAGCCGCGAAATCGGCCAGCAGCACGCTGTCCGTGCCGAGGGCGAACCCGGCGCCGGAGCGCGCAAACCGCGGCCCGCCCGGCCACAGATCGTCATATTGTACGCAGGGGGGCATGGCATCCGCTCCTTCCGCGAAAATCGTCTGAAATAGATAGAGGCGATATGCCTGGAGCATATCGCCTCATCCGTTTGCGTTGTTCTCGGTCGAATTAGTCGACAGAGATCGCGCCCACCGGGCAGTTCGCAGCGCAGGTGCCGCACTCCATGCAGCTGTCCGCGTTGATGACGTACTTGCCATTGCCCTCGGAAATCGCCTCAGCCGGGCAGTTCGCAGCACAGGTGCCGCACATGACGCAATCGTCGCCAATAACAAATGCCATTGTAATTACCTCCTATGATTTTGACCAGACTTCTCTTCCTCTGGTATGGAGTCATTGTAGCACAAAAATCCGAAAAATCAACCGTCATTTTCGAAATTCGGAAAAGCATGTTGATTAAAATACAGGAAGGGGTGGAAATAATAAAAATCAGCTTCCCGGATTCGGCAGTTTCCTTGTGCCGGCCGGGGGATAATAGAGGCGTATGACCAGCGAAGGAGGCAAACGATCTATGCGCGGCAGCGAACGGTTTACACAGCGGGCATCCACGGCGATCACAAAGGCGCACGACGCAGCCCTGGGCATGGGGCACAGTTATGTGGGCACGGAGCATCTCCTGCTCGGCATCATCCGGGAGGGGGAGGGGCTCGGCGCCCGCATCCTGACCGATAACGCGCTGACGGACGCCGTGCTCACGCGCATGGTCACGGAGACGGTCGGCCGCGGCGTGCCCGGCGCGCCCGAGCAGGGGCTCAGCCCCCGGGCGCGGCACGTCATCGAGCTGGCCGCCGAGGACGCCAACCGGCTCGGCCACTGCTACGTCGGCACGGAGCATATCCTCATGGGCATCCTCCGCGAGGCGGACAGCGCCGGTGCGCGCATCATCGTGGCGGCCGGCGGCGACCTGAACAAGATCTACACGGACATCATGGACGTGTTCGGCCGGCCGGAGTATAAGCCCCGGCCGCAGCAGTCGGCTCCGCGGTCCCAGACGCGCCGCGCCGCCGACACGAAAACGCTCGACCAGTATGGCCGCGACCTCACGGAGCTGGCAGCCGGCGGGAAGATGGACCCGGTCATCGGCCGCGACCGGGAGATCGAGCGCGCCATCCAGATCCTCTCGCGCCGCAGCAAGAATAACCCCGTGCTCATCGGCGAGCCCGGCGTCGGCAAGACGGCGGTGGCCGAGGGGCTGGCGCAGCGCATTTCGGACGGCAACGTGCCCGAGGACCTGCGCAACAAGCGTATTGTGAGTGTGGACCTGACGGCCATGCTCGCGGGCACAAAGTACCGCGGCGACTTTGAAGAGCGCGTCAAGTGCGTCCTGCACGAGGTGCAGCGAGCGGGGAATGTGATTCTCTTCATCGACGAGCTGCACACGATCGTCGGCGCGGGCTCGGCCGAGGGCGCGATCGACGCGGCGAACATTCTCAAGCCCGCGCTCGGGCGCGACGAGCTGCAGATCATCGGCGCGACGACGCTCGAGGAGTACCGCAAGTATATCGAAAAGGACGCGGCGCTCGAGCGGCGCTTTCAGCCCGTGCGCATTGCAGAGCCCACGCCGGAGCAGAGCCTGCTGATCCTGCGCGGTCTGCGCGAACGGCTCGAGGCGCACCACCGCCTGCACATCACGGACGATGCGCTGCGCAAGGCCATCACGCTCTCCGTGCGCTATATCGGCGACCGCTGGCTGCCGGACAAGGCCATCGACCTCGTGGACGAGGCGGCCTCGCGCGTGCGCATGCAGGCGCTCGTGCAGCCGGAGCGGGTGCACGCGCTGGAGATGCAGCTGACGAACACGACCGCGGATATGGAAAGCGCCGTGCGCGCGCAGAATTTCGAGCGCGCGGCCCGCCTGCGCGACCGCGAGCAGAAGCTGCGCACGGAGCTCGAGCAGCTGCGCAGTCAGTGGGAGCAGACACATGCCGGCCCCGTGCGCGCCGTGACGGGCGAGGACGTGGCCGAGATCGTTTCGCTCTGGACGGGTATCCCCGTCGCGGGCATCACTTCGAGCGAGAGCAAGCAGCTGCTGCAGATGGAGGCGTCGCTGCGCCGCCGCGTCGTCGGGCAGGAGGAGGCCGTGCACGCGGTCTCGAACGCGATCCGCCGCAGCCGCGTCGGTCTTGGCGACCCGAACCGCCCGATCGGCAGCTTTCTGTTCCTCGGCCCGACCGGCGTCGGGAAGACGGAGCTCTGCCGCGCGCTGGCCGAGGCGCTCTTCGGCGACGAGAAGGCGCTCATCCGCGTGGACATGTCGGAATATATGGAGCGGCACAGCGTCTCGCGGCTCATCGGCTCGCCCCCCGGCTATATCGGCCACGAGGAGGGCGGCCAGCTCACGGAAAAGGTGCGCCGCAAGCCGTATTCCGTTGTGCTGTTCGACGAGATCGAAAAGGCGCACGAGGATGTGTTCAACCTCCTGCTGCAGGTCATGGAGGACGGCCAGCTTACGGATTCGCTCGGGCGGAAGGTGAATTTCCGCAACGCGGTCGTCGTCATGACCTCGAATGTCGGCGCGAAGGCCATCACGGACAACCGCCGCAGCCTCGGCTTCACGCAGCAGACGGGCGAGGGCGCCGGGCGCACGGACGCCGAGATCCGCAGCATGGTCATGTCCGACCTGAAAAAGACGTTCCGGCCGGAGTTTCTCAACCGCGTCGACGACATTATCGTCTTTCACAAGCTCACGCGCGCCAACATCCGCCAGATCGCGCAGAAGCTCCTCGACACGGTCAACACGCGCATGGAGCGCGCGGGCGTGGAGCTGCAGGTGCCGGACGCGGCGCTCGATGCGCTCTCGGCCACGGGGTATGACCCCGTGTACGGCGCGCGGCCGCTGCGCTGGGCCATCCAGAGCACGATCGCCGATCAGGCGGCGGGCATGCTGCTCGACGGCACGCTCCAACAGGGCGATGTCGTGACGGCGGAGGTGCACGACGGAAAAATTGTTTTGACGAAAACGCGCGAACGTGGTACGATAACATCTTAATGTAAAAAATGATAAAGCATTCAGACGGAGGCGTACCCCAGCATGGAGCAGAACCAAGTACAGCAAGATTTGAGCGCATTTCGTGACCCGTTTCGCTACAACACGTTTCACGGCTTTAATTCACACAATCACATCGTTGTCACCGAGGTCGGCGAAGGCACGAGCGTCGTCGAAGTCGAGATGACGCAGGACGCCATGAACCCGCTCGGCATGGCACACGGCGGGCTGATCTTCAGTATGTGCGATGTGGCGACCGGCGTTGCCGCGCGTACCGGCGGGCGCATCACCGTGACGCTCGACAGCAGCATCCAGTTTCTGCGTCCGGGCAAGGACACATCCAAGCTCGTGGCGCACGGCCGTGTCGTCAAGGAGGGCCGCACGACCGGCCTTGTGTCGGCGGAGGTGTTCAATGATGCGGGCGAACTGCTCGCCACCGCGTCCGTGATGGTCTACTATGTGGACGAGAACACCTATGCGGACGAAACGATGCAGTAAATTGCACGATCAACGAAGAAAAGAGACGTTCTGAGAACGTCTCTTTTCTTCATCTACCCCTCCGCGCGGATGAGCGTCGTTCCGGGGTAGTAGTGCGCGAGAATGTCGGCATAGCCGCTGCCGCGGATGGCCATGACGTTCGCGCCGTACTGGCTCATGCCGACGCCGTGGCCGCTGCCCGTGACGGTGAAGGTGAACATCCCGCCGCTGTAGGCAACGGAAAACGCTGCCGAGCGCAGGGAAAAGAGTGCACGCGCCTGCGCGCCCGTGAGCGTTTCGGAGCCGACGGGGATGCGCGCCACGCGGCCGCTGTCATCGAGCTCCGGCGTGCCGAACCATGTGCCCGGATCGTCGCCGAGCACACAGCCCGGGTAGCTGTCGAGCACGGCCGCGCGCACGGCGTCGGCCGCGATCTCGGCCGTAGAGACGTAGTTCGGCACGTCCTGCGCCGTCTCGGGTGAGGACACGCTCACGAGATACGGCGCATCGCCGCTCCAGAGCGCGGCGCTGCTCTCGGTCGCCCCGGCGGACGAGGCGTGGAACACCGCGCGGATGAGCTGCCCGCCGTAGGTGAGGTACTGCCCGTCCGTGTCGGTCACGGCCTGGCGGATGCGCGCCATGTTGCGCGCATAGTCCGCGCCCCATTGCTCGCGCAGCGCGGCGTCGTCCTTGCGCGCGCAGCAGCAGGTGTACTGGTCGCAGACTCCGGCCTCCGGGTGGTTGGCTGCCCCGCCGCGCATGCGCTGGAGGATATACGTGCGCGCGGCGACCGCCTGCGCCCGCAGCGCCTCGGGCGCGAAGGACGCGGGCATCTCGGCGGCCACGACGCCGGGCAGCCAGTCGGCCATCGTCGTCTCGACGAGCTCGCCGCCGCTGAGCGCCGTGATGGCCGTCTCGCTGTCGGGCGCGACGGCGGCCGACGCCGTCACGGACGGGATGGGCTGCACCGCCGGCTCTTGGGCCGGGCCGAGCGTGACCACGAGCCACGGGATCACGAGCGAGAGCACCACGAGCAGCAGTGACAGCAGAAAAACTTTGCGCACGCGCGCTGCCTCCTTTCTGCCCTGCGGAGGCGTTTTGCGCCTTGACGCAGGGGGCAAATCAGTATAAAATAAGTCTATTCAATATGTATTGGGACAGGTAGTTTGTTATGCGCAAAAATGCTTGGGTAATCTGCTGCTGCACGGCTGTGCTGGCAGCGTTCGGGACCTTTTTCCGCTGGCTGCAGGATCAGGTCTGTTTTGAAGCCGACACCGGCCTTGCCGTGCGCGGCAGCATTTGGCCGTACGCCGTCGCGCTGATGATCGTCATCGCAGCGGTCGTGCTGGCCGTGGTGTGCTTTCGGATGAAAAACCAGCCGCATACGTATTTTCCGGATTCGCTTCCGGCCGCGCTTGCCGCGTCGCCGCGTGTGCGCACCACCGGCGGCATCGTGCTCGGCGCATTGCTGGCAGTCGGCGGCCTGTGGCTGCTGCTTGGCAGCGGCACGCTCGCGTCGCCGGGGCTGCAGCGGGTCCTGGCCGTGCTGGCGATCGCGGCCGGCGCGGCGTTCGCGCGTCAGATGCTCGCCCCCGGCGATGCCGAGACGGCGTCCGGCGCGGTCGTGTGCGCGTCCATGCCGATCGTGCTGCTCGCGTTCTGGCTGATCGTGAGCTACAAGGTCAATATCATCAACCCCACCGTCTCTGCCTACGCGGTCGAGATCCTGGCGCTGTGCGCCGCGCTCATCGCGTCTTATGAGTTTGCCGGCTTCGCCTACGGCCGCCCGAAGGCAATCAAGAGCATTTTCTGGAGCCAGTTCGCGGCCTTCCTGTGCATCACGGCGCTGCCGGATGACCGCGCCGGCGGGCAGCAGCTCATGCTGGCGGCCATCGCGGGCATTCTGCTGTTTCAGTCCTACCTGACCGCATCCAATATCCGCCCGGCCGTGTCCGGGCCGGTCGGCGGCGCGCAATAAGCTGTGAAAAGCCCGCATGGCGCTGCCATGCGGGCCTTTCCATATAGAGACCGGCATCGCCGGAGAGGAGAAACGTCTATGAACAACATCCTGGCCCAGCTCAACAGCGTACCCATGTACGCAATCTGCGGCGGCATCATCGCGTTCGTTGCGGTGGTGTGCGTCATTTTCCTCGTGCGCTCTTACCGCGCGGGTCTTGCCATCGGCATCGACCCCGCGCGCATGAAGCGCGCCATCACGTCGAGCGCCACGTTCTCTGTCTTGCCGAGCGTGGGCATCCTGCTCGGCGTCATCGCCCTGTCCGGCAGCCTCGGCACGCCGTGGCCGTGGCTGCGCCTGTCCGTCATCGGCGCGCTGCATTATGAGACGCAGGTCGCGCAGGCTGCGGCCGAGCAGGTCGGCATGCACGCCCTGTCCGCCGCCGAGATGACGCCGCAGGGCTTCACGACGATCGCCCTGCTCATGAGCGTGTGCATCATGTGGGGTATGATCCTGTCGATCTTTTTCAACAAGCGCTACCTCAAGCGCCTCGGCAACGACGGGGCCAAGTCCGCCTCCGGCGTCGGCTTCGGCGACAGCGCCATGACGGCCATGTTCATCGGCCTCGTGTGCGCGTACATCGGCAGCTACATCGGCGCGTTCGTGTCCGGCGAGGGACTGTTCACCTGCACCGGCGACTGGACGCCGCTGATCGTCGTGGCCGTGTCGGCTGCGGTGATGGCGCTGTTTGTGTACCTGTCGGAGAAAAAGAACATGGCCTGGCTGGAGAGCTTCTCTATCGCCGGCAGTATGCTCATCGGCATGGCGGCGGCCGTGCTCGTGCGGCTGTGAGGAGGGAACATCATGAACGAAACCGAACGCAAAGCATATCTCGAACAGTTCAACCGCCGGACGCACGTCCTCGGCCGCATCGTGAGCGCGATCACGCTCGTGCTGCTCGTCGGCGCGCCGTTTCTCATCGGCACGTTCCTCGGCGCCATGCCCGACATAGGCGCCGTCGCCAAGGGCTTTTTGTCCGTCGGCCTCGTGTGGACGGTCAGCAGCGTGGCGGAGTTTCTCATCTACACGCCCATGCTCGGCGCCGGCGGCGGCTACCTCGCCTTCATCACCGGCAACCTCATCAATATGAAGATCCCGTGTGCCGTCAACGCACGCGATATCGTCGGCACGAAGACCGGCACGGCCGAAAACGAGATCATCTCGACGCTCTCGATCGCGACATCCTCGCTCGTGACCATCGTCGTGCTCGCGCTCGGCGTGGCGCTGCTTGTGCCGCTGCAGCCCGTGCTGCAGAGCCCCGTGCTCCAGCCGGCGTTTGCCAACGTCGTCCCGGCGCTCTTCGGCGCGATGGCGTATCAGTACTTCCGCAAGAACGTGCAGGTCGCCGTCGCTCCACTGGTCGTGATGAGCCTGCTGTTCATGCTCGTCCCGTCGCTGACGAGTTCCACGAGCTTCATGATCATTCCGAGCGGCGCATTGGCCATCGGCATTGCCTACAGCATGTACCGCAAGCAGAAAAAGGAGGCAGATGTCAAATGAAATTCCGTCCCGGTTATCTCGCGCTCGCGCCGCTGGCCCCGTTGGGGGCGGCCGTGGCGCACGCTGCGCTCACACCGCGCGAAACGTCCGCTTATCAGCCGCAGCCGGATCCCGACCGCGCCATGGCCTACGCCGAGAAGCTCTCGGCCATGATCCGGTGCGACACCACATCCTACGCCAACGTCCGCGAGCCGGAAAAGTTCGAGCGCTTCCACGCGCTGCTCGCCGGGCTCTTCCCGCTCGTGCATGAAAAGCTGGAGCGCACGGACATTGACGGCAACCTGCTCTATTACTGGCCGGGCCGCGCGCACGACCGTCCGATTGTGCTCATGAGCCATCAGGACGTCGTGCCCGCCGAGGGCACGTGGGAGCACGCGCCGTTTTCCGGCGACATTGCCGACGGCAAGGTCTGGGGCCGCGGTGCGTCGGACACCAAGTGCTCGGTCATGGCGTTTTTCCAGGCGGTCGAAGAACTGCTCGCCGCCGGATACGAGCCGGCCAACGATGTCTATATCGCCTCGTCGTGCACGGAAGAGTGGGCGGGCGACGGCGCGCCGAAGCTCGTTGCCGAGCTCAAGCGCCGCGGCGTGCGGCCGTTTCTTGTCTGCGACGAGGGCGGCGGCATCATCACCGAGCCGATCGGCGGCATCCCCGGCAACTTTGCCATGGTCGGCGTGTTTGAAAAGGGCAAGGCGGACGTGAAATTCACCGCCCGCAGCACCGGCGGCCACGCCAGCGCCCCGACGGCGAACACCCCCATTGCCCGCCTGTCTGCGTTCGTGACGGATGTGGAAAAGCACGCGCCGTTCCGCAAGAAGTTCCTGCCCGAGGTCACGGCCATGTTCACGCGCCTGGCGCCGTATGCGCCGTTTGGCCTGCGGCTCGTAATGGGCAATCTCTGGCTGTTTGCCCCGCTGATGAAGGTCGTGCTGCCGCGCGTGTCGGCGCAGGCGGGCGCGATGCTGCGCACGACGATCGCGTTCACGATGCAGTCCGGTTCGGATGCGTACAACGTTCTGCCGCAGGAGGCGACGCTGGGCGCGAATATGCGCTTCATCCCGCACCAGGGCGAGCAGGAGAGCCTGGCCATCATCCGCCGGCTCGCCGAGAAGCACGGCCTGGAGATGGAGGTCGTGCACACGAACGACTACTCCGAGCCCGTGGACATCCACGGCGAGGCGTTCCGTCAGGTGGAGCGGGTCATCGGCGAGACGTTCCCCGGCCTGCCTGTCAGCCCCTATGTCATGACCGGCGCGACGGACGCGCACTTCTATCAGGAGATCTGCGACAGCTGCGTGCGCTTCGCCCCCGTGATCTACGGCCCGGAGCAGATGAAGGGCATGCACGGACTGAATGAGAATATTGAGTATAACTGTCTGCCCGGAGCAGTCCGTTTTTACAAGAATCTGATCCGTGCGGAGAAATAAGGAGCAAAAGCTATGAACACCATGACGACCTATTCCGGCAGAAAATTCGATCCCATGCAGATGACACCGGGAGATGTCTATATCGAAGATATCGCCCATGCGCTGAGCTTACTGTGCCGGGGCGGTGGACAGCTGACCTATTTTTATTCGGTGGGACAGCATTCGCTCAACTGTGCTGCGGAAGCGAAAGCCAGAGGGTGGTCTAAGAGGCAGCAGCTCGCCTGTCTGCTCCATGATGCCAGCGAGGGATATATATCGGATATCATTCGCCCGGTGAAGATCTATCTGACCAATTATCTGGAGATTGAAAGTAAGATCATGGGAACGATCCTTTCACATTTCGGACTGGATGATCTGACGGAAGAGGAGAACCGCCGCTGGAAACAGATTGACGATGAGATTCTGGAACTGGAACTGAAGGCGCTGCTTCATGGGGAAGAAGACAGAGCGGTGCCGCAGCTTTTTTCCGTGCCGGATCTGGCGGAGCATACGCCGGGAGAGGTCGAAGTCAGGTTCCTGCAGGAGGCAGAGCGACTGGGGGTGCACGGCAGTGATCGTTGAGAAGAAGCCGGAGCGCAGTTATTCTACGACAGTGATGTACATTCTGGCATATTTGGATCGTTATGGCTATCCGGTATTGATTCTGATAGCAGGAGCGCTGGCAGATTTCTACGGGGGGAGAATTACAATGTTGTTTGTACTGGCAGTGGGAATATTATTGGATGGAATCTATAATCTGGTGGGGTATCTGTGTCGTTGGAGACATATTTATCTCTGCTATCAGAGCATGTGCCATACGAAGATGACACCTTCGCGGATTGAGTGGGATCGGATGACAAAAAAGGATGCGTACGGCATTCCTGCTACTTTCATTATTGGCGGAATCATAGGAATATTGGTGAGTATTTTTCTCAGGTAAAGCGCTTATAATTATGCTATAATGAATTAAAAGTAAGGAAATAGATAAAAACAAGAAAGGGAGGGTATTTTATGGGATTTTTAACAGGAAAGACAGCAATCATCACCGGCGGAGGAAGAGCGGTCTTAAGTAATGGGGAGTGCGGTTCCATCGGTTATGGTATCGCAACGGCCTATGCCAAAGAAGGTGCCAATCTGGTGCTGACCGGACGTAATGTTCAGAAGCTGACCGACGCGAAGGAAGAACTGGAGAAAAAGTATGGGATCAAAGTACTTCCTGTGCAGGCGGATGTCAGTGCAGGTGCCGACAATGAAGCTATCGTGCAGAATGTGGTGAAGCAGGCCATTGATACTTTTGGCAGAATTGATGTCCTGATCAACAATGCGCAGGCTTCCGCTTCCGGAG
>OFMP01001846.1_pt1 | contig 10081 bp, 8 predicted proteins | sample 1541841 | NCBI WGS metagenome assembly OFMP01 (sample SAMN04209226, study PRJEB22552) | human gut metagenome | biome: gut; material: feces | host: Homo sapiens | place: USA: Oklahoma
AGCGCTACGGTATGGATATGGTCGTTCCTGTGGACGATCAGGGCCGCCACACCGACTACGCCGGTAAATACGCCGGCATGATCGTCGACGACTCCAACCCCGTCATCTTAAAGGACATGAAAGAAGCGGGCGTGCTGTTCGCCTCCGAGGAAATCGTCCACTCGTACCCGCACTGCTGGCGCTGCAAAAAGCCCATCATTTTCCGCGCGACGCCGCAGTGGTTCTGCTCAGTCGAATCGTTCAAGGACGAGGCCTGCGCCGCCTGCGACGATGTGCGCTGGCTGCCCGCGTGGGGCATTGACCGCATGAAGTCCATGATCCGCGAGCGCAACGACTGGTGCATCTCCCGTCAGCGCCGCTGGGGTCTGCCGATTCCCGTGTTCTACTGCAAGGACTGCGGCAAGCCCATCTGCACGGACGAAACGATCGCAAAAATCTCGAAGCTCTTCGGCGAATTCGGCTCGAACGTCTGGTTCGAGAAAGAGGCCGACGAGCTCGTTCCCGAAGGCTTCACCTGCCCGCACTGCGGCGGCAAGCATTTTGACAAGGAAACTGACACGCTGGACGGCTGGTTTGACTCCGGTTCGACCCACTATGCCTCCATGCAGAAGGACCAGGGCTTCTGGCCGGCAACGGTCTACCTCGAGGGCCTCGATCAGTACCGCGGCTGGTTCCAGTCGTCTCTTCTGACGGCAGTCGGCGCGCTGGGCAAGGGCGCTCCGTTCAAAGAGTGCGTCACCCACGGCTGGACGGTCGACGGCGAAGGCAAGGCCATGCACAAATCGCTCGGCAACGGCGTGGACCCGGCGGACGTGTTCAAGAAATACGGCGCGGATATCTGCCGTCTGTGGGCGGGCTCGGCCGACTACCATGTGGACGTGAGATGCTCGGACGCGATCTTCAAGCAGATCAGCCAGAACTACCTCAAGTTCCGCAACACCGCGAAGTTCTGCCTCGATAACCTGACGGACTTCGACCCCAACAACCTGACTGCGCCGGAAGCCATGTCGGAGCTCGACCGTTGGGCCATCACGAAGCTCAACGAACTGTTAGTTAAGTGCGAGGCCGCCTATCAGGACTACGAGTTCCTGACCGTCTCTCACGCCGTGAACGATTTCTGCGTCGTGACGCTCTCGAGCCTGTATCTCGATATTATCAAGGATCATCTCTACTGCGACGGCAAGGACTCTGCGGTCCGTAAGTCTGCGCAGAGCGCGCTGTGGATCATCCTAGACGCAATGACCAAGGTCTTTGCGCCGATCCTCGCGTTCACATGCGACGAGATCTGGCTTCAGATGCCGCACCGCGCAGAGGACGACGCAAGAAACGTGCTCTTTAACCAGATGTCGAAGCCGTATGCCGATTATGCGCTTTCCGAGGATGAAATGGCCAAGTGGGAGACCGCGTTCAAGGTCCGATCGGATGTGAACGGCGTGCTCGAAACCGCGAGAGCCGATAAGCGCATCGGAAAATCCCTCGAGGCGCACGTGGCGCTGACGGCTGTGGACGCTGCTGCTGCCGAGGCCGTGAAGGCAATTTCCGGCATGAACCTTGCTGAGCTGTTCATTGTCTCCAATGTCGCCGTGACCGAGGAGAAAGCGCCTGAGGGCGCGGTCGTGGGTGCTGGTGTGAACTTCCCTGGCCTCACCGTCACCGTCACCGAAGCCACCGGCAAGAAATGCCCGCGCTGCTGGATGCACTCCACGCAGGCCGACGAGCACGACCTCTGCCCGCGCTGCGCAGCCGTCTGCAAAGCGTTGGACGTTGTGTTTGACTGATTTTAAGATACCAGAAGCGCCGGTTGACAATGTCAACCGGCGCTTTCACAAATTATGCGTGGGGGGCGATGTGCTCAATCGGCCCCTATGCATGGATTGTTAAATGGATGGTGCAAAAGATTAACCCTTGAGGGTTTGCTTCGCCTCAAGGAGGGATTCGACGAGCGCGTCGACATCCGCTTCGGTGTTATCACCCGAGAACGAAACGCGGACAGAGCCGTCGATGACGGCGGGGGGAAGATGCAGAGCCTCGAGCACATGGCTGCGGTGGCCTTTGGAGCAGGCGGAACCGGCGGAGACGTAGATTCCTTTTGTTTGCAGGCAGTTGATGATGCCCTGCGAGCGAAGGCCAGGGAGGGAGAGATTTACGATGTGCGGCGCGTCCTGCTTTCCAATGAGAACGAGGCCGGGAACCTGCTGAAGCTTTTCACGGCAGAGGTCCCGAAGCTGCGCCATATGGGCAATATCGGCTGCGGCATTGGTTTCCTCGCAGGCGGCGGCAAAGCCGCAGATACCGGGTAGGTTCTCGGTGCCGGAACGGAAATTTCCCTCCTGTCCGCCGCCATGGATGAACGGGGGAAGCGGGAGGCTGGGGCGGATGTAGAGCGCGCCGACGCCCTTGGGCCCGTGAACCTTGTGGCCGGAGATGGAGATCATGTCCGCGCCGAGGGTTTTTGCTTTGAAGGGAACCTTTAAAAAGCCCTGTACCGCGTCGGTGTGAAAAAGGGCGAGGGGACTCATACGGCGGGTTGCGCGGATCATATCGGCAATCGGCATGACCGCACCCGTTTCATTGTTTACCATCATGACGGAGACGAGAATCGTATCCGGGCGGAGGGCGGCTTTCAGCGTGTCGACCGAGACAAAGCCTTCCTCGTCGGGCTGGAGGTACGTGACCTCGAAGCCTCTTGCTTCCAAAGCTTTAAAAGGATGGAGCACGGCGTGGTGTTCAACGGCGGTGGTGATGATATGGCGGCCGCGCTTTCCGAGCCGCTCACAGGCGGAGAAAATTGCCCAGTTGTCGGCTTCCGTGCCGCCAGAGGTGAAGAAGACGCGCTCCGGTTCTGCGCCAAGGGCATTGGCGACGGCCTTGCGGGCGGATTTCAGTTCGCGCTCGGCCTCTATCCCTAAGTTATGGACAGACGATGGGTTTCCCCAGTGCTCACAGAGCAGGCGCGTCATGGCCGAAACGCAGGCGGCGCTCGGCTTGGTGGTTGCGGAATTGTCCAAGTAGATCATAAGATTACCTCGTTTGAGTAAACAGCCGTGGGTTTTGTTCGCGGCCAGAGTAGGAGAAGGAAAGCGTCAGCCGTTTTGCCAAGGCTATTTGCCGACGCAGAAGCGCTCGAAGATGCGGTTGGTGATGTCCTCACGGACGACGCGGCCAGTGGCTTCGCCAAGGGCTTCCATAGCGGCCTCCACGTCGACGAGCACCGCGTCGGGAGTCATGCCGAGGCGAAGAGACGAGAGAGCGGCTTCAATGGACGCACGGGATTTTGCAATGGCGTCGGCCTGCCGGGCGTTTGTCAGGATGGAGCCGTCGCAGGGGGCTTCGTCGTCAAAGACCATGTCGAGCGCCTGCTCGAGTAAATCAAGGCCGTCCTGCTTTGTGCAGCTGACGGGGATGACGTAGGAAAAGGGAATCTCACATGGGTCAATGACACAGGGAAGATCCTGCTTGTTGAGAATTGCAATAGCCTCGGGCGCTTGCAGCGCCGCGTCCATGGCGGCCTCGTCCTCGGGCGTGAGCGGCTTGGAGCCATCAACGACGAAGAAGGCAAGCTGGCAGGCTTGCGCGGCCTGGAACGAGCGTTCAACGCCGAGGTGCTCGACGGTGTCGCTCGTGTCGCGGATGCCGGCGGTATCAAGTAAGCGCAGCAGGTGCCGCCCGAGGGTTACGGTCTGTTCGACGGCATCGCGGGTCGTGCCGGGAATGTCGGTGACGATGACGCGGTCGAAGCCCGCGAGGGCGTTAAGGAGGCTCGATTTTCCAGCATTCGGCGCGCCAAGGATCGCGGTCTGCACACCGTTTTTGATGAAGTTTCCACGGCGGCAGGAGGAAAGAAGCGCGTCGAGCTTCTTTGAGGCGGACGTTAACGTGTCTGCATAGGCTTGCAGGCGGAAGGGCTCGATATCCTCGTCGGGATAGTCCAGAACGGCGTGGAAATGCGAGCAGATGTCCATGAGACTGTCGTAGATGGGGTCCAGCTGTTTGCGCAGAACGCCCGCAACCTGACCGGCCGCGTTGGCGGCGGCGTCGGCGGTTTCCGCGTCAATGAGGTCGATGACGGCCTCGGCCTGCGTGAGGTCCATCTGGCCGTTTAAAAACGCGCGCTTGGTAAACTCGCCGGGGCCTGCCTGATGAAAGCCATTGGAAAGGAGCGCGGAGAGTCCGGCGGTTAAAACAGCGGGGGAGCCGTGGCACTGAAACTCGACCGTGTCTTCTCCCGTGTAGGAGTGCGGCGCATGGGAGACAAAGACCATGGTCTCGTCGATGGGGCGGCCCTGCGCGTCAAAAAGCGTGCCGCGGGCGAGCTTCCGGTCGGGAAGAGACGATAAGGCTTGACCGTTATAGAGCGCAAAAACGCGATTTGCCAGGTCGATGCAGCCGTCACCCGACATGCGCAGGATGCCGATGCCGCTGCGGACCAGACCGGTCGCGATGGCGGCGATGGGATGTGCCATAAAAATCACCTCAGAGAAAGCCCCGGCTCGGTTGGCCGAGGCTTTTATGGTTTATTGGAACATGACGTCCACGCCCTTGAGCAGGAGCGGGTTCACGTCGAAAATCGCTTTGTCGCCGAGCTTGCAATTGACGTTTGTCACGTCGATGACGGTGTGGAGCATGCCGATATGACCGAGGACCTTGCAGCGCTTCGTGCCGAGCAGGACGGTATAGCCCTTGCGGCCAAGGAGCAACTGCTTGAGGTTTGAAAGCACGCCGCGCAGACTATCGCGCCGCCTCGTCAGATCGTTCCCCATCTGGCAGCCGAAGCCGTTGTACCAGCCGACGGGGAGAACGGCGATGCGGGTGGGCTTTTTGGCTTTCCAGCCAGCGCCGTAGCCGCAGGTGTGGCCCTTCGGGAGCCAGCGCAGCTCATCGACGGTTGCCTCTAATGTGCCGACGCGCTTTAAATTGTAGCTTCCCTTGAAGCTCAGGCGGCCTAAGATGGCGGAGCCGACACGGACCGCGTCCATGGCGTAGTTCGGAAAGCGCAGAAGACCGGCGGAATTGCAGCAGTGGCACACGCCGACATCAAAGCCCTTTTCCTGAAGCTGCCGGATGACGGAGCGGAAGGCGACCATCTGCAAATCGGTTGCTTTTTTATTGCAGAACGCAGAATGGAAGTGCGTGTAGATGCCGCAAAGCTCTAAGCCGTCCATGTAGGAATAGAGGTGGATGAGCTTGTCCAGCTCGCTGGGGAGAAAGCCATAGCGCCCCATGCCGGTATCGATTTCGACGTGCGCGCGGATGCGCTGCTTGCGCTGGGTGGCGATGCCGTTGAGAACCGCTGCGTCGTCCGGGCTGGAAACGGTGAGAATGACTCTGAGGTCTAAAAGCTGGTGCACTTCGTCGACATCGCAGGTCGGGCGAATCATGAGGATATCCTGCGTGAAGCCCGCGTCCCGGAGTTGCTTGGCATCGGAGACCTCGGTCACACAGAAGGTGTCGACACCCGCGTCCCGGCAGATGGCGGCCAGCGGCACGAGACCAAGCCCATAGCCGTTTCCTTTGACAACGGCAAAGAGACGGGCCTTTCCGGCGCGCTTCTTGAGCGTCTCGAGGTTCTGACGGATGGCGGCGGAATCTACAAGGTAACGTTTCATGCGCGTGCTCCTTTATTTGCCGCGGTTGCGGATGAGATAGACCTTTTTGCGAAGCTCCTTGAAGACGGACGTGCCGTGCTCGACAGCCCAGTAGATGGCGGGGGAGAGGACAAGGTCCATTTCGCCGACAAACTCGGTGAAATCGCCGCCGAAGCCCTGTTTGAAGCGGAAGAGGCCGTAGAGGGGATTATCCTCGGACACGTCGCCCGACACGCCGCGGAAATCGTAGATGCGGCACTTCGTTTCGACCGCCCACTGGATCATGCGCCACTGGAGCAGATAGTTCGGCATGAGGTTCCGGTGCTCGTTCGATGACGCGCCGTAGAGGTACCAGACCTTGTCGCCGTAGTGGATGGCGAGCGTGCCGGCGATGGGGATATCATTGGGGTCGAAGGCCATGTAGAGCCTTGCGTGCTCGCCGAGGTTATCGAGCATGGCGGAAAAGTATTCAGGCTTTCTGGTGACGAAGCCGTCGCGCACGCCGGTCGTGAGCATGAGATCGGAAAATGCGGGAACCATTTCCTTGCCGCAGATTCTAACTGTCACACCCTTGCGCTCGGCAAGGCGGATGTTGTAGCGCCATTTCTGATGGAAGTTTGCCAGAAGTTCTTCCTCGGTTTTGCCCTCGACGTTCAGGCGGAAGACGTAGCGGGGCTGGATGGCCTCGAAATTTTTGCCACCCTCCTTGGCCTTGAAGCCGAAGCTCTGGAGCATGGAGGAGAAGGCGGTGTTGGACGAGGGAACGTCGGGGTCGATTTTGATGACGTAGGATTTGTACGTTTTCGCCAGGGCTTTCGCGCCGTCAAGAAGCTGCGAGAAGGTCTCGCGGTCGTCGAGGTCGCACACAGGGCCGCGGCAGCCATACATTAAGGTTCTGCCGATGCCGGGGACTTTTCGCGTCATGACGGCGAGACTGCCTTTGATTGCTCCGTTTTCGCCGCGCACGACGATGGCATCCCATTTCCACATCGGCTTCTGCTTGCCCCAGAGATAGCTCTGGGCGAAGTTGCCCTTGGGGTGGGACTGGACGAAGGCTTCGTATTCGGGAAGCGTTTTTTCGGTGATAAACTCGTACATGGCTGTCGCTCCATATCTATATATTGTATGGCGCGGGAGAATCCGCGCGAAAGTGCTGAAATCGTACATAATATCTTATCATATTTGAAGGCCGGATGCAAACAGTACCGTATAGTTTTTCCCGGGGAGCGGCACAATAATTCCCATGAGGTGAAAGGTATGGTCGATGGGAAGGTGCTGGCGGCGCGATTTGCGGGGGCAGCGGATTTTGAGACGCGGAAGGTGATATCCGGCGGAAACGAGCTGGAGATTTTCTTTCTCGACGGGCTGACCTCCGGCAGAGATATTGCGGATTTTATTGTGCGGCCGTTACATGAGGCGCGGCAGGACGAGCGGGAAGAGACGCTTTTTACGAGAGCCGAGCGGGGGCTTGTCTGGTGCGCGTCGATGAAGAAGGCTTCCAGCACGGACGAGGCGGCCGAGCTGCTGGTAAATGGGTTCTGCGTGATTCTCTTTCCGAAGACTGGGAAGGCGCTTGGGTGCGAGGTGAAGACGGGGGAGAAGCGCTCGCCGTCGGCTCCAGAGGCGGAGAACACCGTCAAGGGCGCGAAGGACGCGTTTACGGAGACGCTTCGCACGAACACGAGCCTGATCCGCCGCCATCTGCGCACGCCGGAGCTGCGGCTGGAGGAGTCGGTGGTGGGCAGGCGGTCGCTGACGAAGATCACGGTCTGCTGGGTGGAGGGCCTTACCGACCCGGAGCTTCCTGCGCGGATGAAAAAGCGGCTGGGGGAGATCGACATTGACGGGCTGTTATCGCCTGCAGCTGTCGAGGAATATGTGACGGGGGCACGGAAGACGGCATTTCCGCTTCTGGAGTTTACGGAGCGGACGGATCATTTTTGTCAGGGCTTGCTTGACGGGCAGGTGGGGCTGCTTGTAGACGGGCTTCCGATCGGGTATCTTGCGCCGGTGAGCTTCGGACGGCTCATGCGCTCGCCGGAGGACCGGGCGACGGATTATTTATCTGCATCTATGCTGCGGATCCTGCGGTATCTGGCGCTGGGCGTGAGTTTGCTTTTGCCGGGGATTTATGCGGCGATGGCGATGTTCCACCAGCAGATGCTGCCGACAAAGCTGCTGCTGTCGATCGTTGAGAGCAAGCAGGACGTGCCGTTTTCGACGCTTTTTGAGGTGGTGGGGCTCTTGTGCGCGTTTGAGCTTTTACAGCAGGCGGGGCTCCATCTGCCGCAGGCGATCGGGACGGCGGTGTCGATCATCGGGGGACTTGTCGTTGGGACGGCGGCGGTGGACGCGAAGCTCGTGTCTCCGGCGGCGCTCATCGTGACGGCGTCGAGCGGGATCTGCGGGTTCACGCTTCCAAACCGGGAATTGTCGGATGCGCTGCGGCTGTGGCGGCTGGGACTGACGGTTCTTGGCGGCGTGTTGGGGCTTTTCGGCGTGACGGCGGGACTTTTATTGCTGCTTATAAAGCTGGCGGGGCTCGAGAGTCTGGGGAGGAGCTATCTTGCGCCGTTCGGCGAGGCAGAGGTGAAGGGCGCGCTGGTGCGGGAACGGCTGGCGGAGCAGAAATGGCGGGACGGAATGCTCCGGCCGATCGATGAACGAAATCAGAGGTGAAGGATTTGAAGAAGCTTTGGGCATTTTTCGCGGCGCTGGCCGTGTGTACGATATTCGCGGGACTGGGCGATGGGGATACGCACGACGCGGCGGCGCTGGTTCCGGTGCAGGCACTGGTGATCGACGCGAAGGACGGAACGGTTTTTGTGACGGCGGACACGGGAGACAATGGACGGGGCGGAAATCTCGATGCGGCGCTTTCGGATCTGCAAAGCGGGTGCGCGGGGGCGCTTTTTACACAGACGGCGGAGCACGTGATCGTGACGAGCCGGGCGTGGTACCTTGCGCCGCAGGTTTGCGTGAGCCGGCAGCTTCGTCCGGCGGCGAAATTATACCGGGCGATGGAGAAAATTGAGGAACCGGAGCAGGCGCTTCGGTTTTTGCAGGCGCATCCGGGCAGCTTGACGCTCAGCCATGCGCGCGCGGCGCTTTTGGAAAGCCGGGAGGAGGCTGCGCCGGTTTTATTGCAGACGGAAGGAGGGTTCCGGCTTGGAGGGTAGCATTTCCGGGCGGCAGGCGGGCGCTTGGGGCTTTTGCGCGGCATCTGTTCCGGCAGTCCTGACGTGCGCGGGGCTTGGCTGGGGCTGGGTGCTGCTTGGCTGCGCAATTGCGGCGGGGTATTATGTTCTGACGCAGGAACTGGCAAACGGTGCGGTGTATCTGCCGGAGCTCACAGTATGTGCGTTTGGGAACGCGGCCGGGCGGGTAGTCCTTGCAATTGGCGGAGTGTTCACGCTGCTTGCGGCGGCGCAGACGGCCAGGCGAGCGGGCATCGCGTTTCCGGACGGGACGGCGTGGCTTGCCGGAGGCGTGATTGTGCTGCTTGGGACGCTTGCCGGAGAAAAGGGTGCAAAGCAGGCGGCAAAGGTATGTGGCGTGTTGTTTCTGGTGCTTGCAGGACTCTATACAATTATCCTTTTGGCGGCGGCAAAGAATGTACAGCTGCGGTGGATGGCGCCATGGGGCGGTGCGCGGCAGACATTGGAAGTGGTCCCGTCGCTGCTTGCGCTGACGTGCCTGCGGTTTTTGCCGGGGAGAACGCAGCGTGTGAAGCGCGGCTGGCTGGGCCTATTGGCGATTTGTCCAGCAGTTTTAGCGGCGGTGACGGTGGGGTGCTTATCGCCGCGGCTCACGCAGCAGCTGACGTTCCCGTTTTATACGGTGAGCCAGAGCCTCAGCGTGCTGGGGGTGATGGAGCGGCTGGAGCCGGTTGTCTCGGCGGCGCTGCTCATGGGATTTTTTGCGCTGGAGAGCCTGCTTTTAGAGGCTGGGCGGGAACAGATCGTGTGGGCGGCGCCGAACCTGGCCGAGAAGAGATGGGCGCGGGCTGCGCTTGGGATCGCCGTGTTCGGACTCAGCTTTCTGACGGACGGAATACCGGCCGAAGTGTGGGCTTTGGGAGCGGCTGTATGTTGGGGGATCGCGCCGCTATTAACACAACTAATAGTGGCCATAAAATAATTTGCGAAAATTCGAAAAAAGGGGTTGACAAACGGCTTTTGCTTTGATAATATATGCGAGCGCTCGAGAGAGCGGCGGCAAAGTGGATGTGAGTCAAGAAAAACTTCGAAAAAGATCGAAAAAAGTTCTTGACAAACTGATGAAGCTGTGCTAGAATAAACGAGTTCGCTGCGAGAGAGAAATTGATCAAAGCTGAACGAGTTCACAAAAAGTTTTGAAGAATTTGAAAAAGTTCTTGACAAACGAAACTTGATGTGATATAATGAATAAGCTCATTTATGAGCGAGCCGCTGAGTTAGCGGAGTGCACCTTGTAAATTAAACAACGAGAAACATGAACAAACACCTTGGACAATT
>OFMP01001848.1_pt1 | contig 10070 bp, 10 predicted proteins | sample 1541841 | NCBI WGS metagenome assembly OFMP01 (sample SAMN04209226, study PRJEB22552) | human gut metagenome | biome: gut; material: feces | host: Homo sapiens | place: USA: Oklahoma
TATGAGGTAGCCTTCCCAAAGGAAAATCACCAGCGGCTCCATGACACACTCCTGAACTGTCATGGGTATGTCATGGTGTCCTACAACTACTGCCCGTACATTTGCGAACTGTATCAGGAGTTCTACATTTTCCGCGTTGTACGCCCCAACAGTATGTCCCAGACGGCGGGCAGCGAATATGAGGAAGTTATCATCACCAACTATGATCCTCGCAAAGCCTGCTGGCAGCTCAGTTTGGAGAGCCTGCTGAACTGCGGCAGCGAGGCCCGGTATGAACTGATCCATGAGCCGGAAAGTCCAATCAAAACAACAAATTAAAGGAGGATACCATATGAAGTTTATCAATTACACCAATGACGGCAGGGTTGTTGTTCAGCACGCCGCCCTGATCTTGAGCAAACTCGATGAGACTGACACGCTGGAGCTTCACACGATGGACAACGCAATCATTCTTCTCAAGAAGGATATGACACTGGTCGAAACGAGAGATGTACTGCAGGGCATGGTGCGTCTCGCCCGCAGTATGACCTTGGACGCACTGTGCAATTCGGATGCGGAGGATAAAACTCCGCTCGTTGATGAGAGCGTCGATGACGAGTATGAGGATACGATCACGATTCCGGTTCCCCTCGAGGCGTTTGGGGATGCAGGACTTCTGGGCAAGGATCTGCACATCCAGGTCATCGACGGTGCCGTGGTCATTACCGAGGATACGGATGATGAGTAAGGATCACGAGTATCTCTATCCCTACCTCTCCAGTCAGCTTCCGCTTCTGGGAGAACTGAAATGGGACAAAGACAAGCAATACCGGGTAAAATACTATTTATCCCCGAAGGCGTGTTTGGGGATCCTGCGCCGAGCTTCTGAACGCGGGAAAGCACTGCCGCCGAAGCTGGAACGGGCTTTGAAGATCCAAGCCGGGTTGATGCGCCCGGACGGACAGCCCACAGGATTAGAAGCGTACCATATCAACCAGCGGGACGAGGGCATCGACCTGCACGGTGTGTCCGGTGCCTTGATGGCAACCGCCAATATGCAGATGCAGACCTTCGTGACGCAGCCGGATGACACCGTCGAGGGCTTTGACGGTTACAATGGTGACCTGACCGGTGATGTTGCCGCAACCCTCGGCGTGAACTGCGGGATGTCCACCGGCAGAAACGGTGTCATGGCCTTTGCTGCCAACCAAAGGGACGAGGTCCGTGACTTACATGATGTTGCGGGTGCTTTGAATGCGCAACCGGGAATGAAACAGCAGACCTTTGTAGCCGCCGCATTCTCGGCAGGAGCCGGCGCCTCTGCTGGGAGCATTGGGTACTGTTGGGTGGTGAGCTGGGAACAGCGTATCCCTCTGCCGGGGAGCGCACCGAGGAACCGGCGAAACCATTTGCACTTCCACCCGCCAACAAAGATATGCGCAGAGTGTTTGCGTATCTCATCAAGCATCGCGGCATCGCAAGAGATGTGGTGGCGCACTTCGCCAAGGCCGGACTTCTGTATGAAGATGCCGAGTATCACAACGCCGTGTTTGTCGGCATGGATACGGAGGGTGTCCCTCGCCACGCCCACAAGCGCAGCGCCAACAGCTACGGAAAAGCCTTCCGCCTGAATGTGGAGAGCAGCGACCCACGATACAGCTTCCATTATGTCGGCACAGGCAGAAGCCTGTATGTGTTTGAAGCGCCCATCGATATGCTGTCCTTCATCACCCTTTATCCGGAGAACTGGCAGCGGCACAGCTATGTAGCCTGTTGCGGCACATCCATTCAGCCGGTATTGCAGATGTTGGAACAAGCGCCGCAGCTCGGCACCATTCTGCTCTGCCTCGATAACGATGAAGCTGGTCATCAGGCCAGCCGCCGGATGCGGGGGCAGTTGGATGCACGTTATTCCGTGGAGCGCCTTATCCCGGAAAACAAAGACTGGAATGACGATCTGACCCTGAGCGGGGGAAATGCGCAGGGTTTTTCTATGAATGAAATGAGGTGAAATATTGAACGCAAGCGTCTGGATTCTGATCGCAGCGGGAGCGGCGATGTTCCTTGTCATCGGAGGGCTGTCCATGATGTCTCATCACTATACTCTTGGCAATATCAAATCCCGCACCGTAGGCGACGGGCAGCACGGTACAGCCAGATGGGCCACCGACAAGGAAATCAAGCAGACCTATGCCCATGTGCCCTTCAAAGTCAGAGAGTGGCGCAGAGGACAGAATCTCCCCACGGAGCAGGGATTGATCCTCGGTTGCAAGGGGCAACCGCAGGAGCTCACCGCACTGGTAGACAGCGATGACATTCACTGCCTCATGATCGGTGCCAGCGGTATTGGTAAGACTGCATTCTTCTTGTACCCCAATCTGGAATATGCCTGCGCTTCCGGTATGAGCTGGCTGGCGCTGGACAGCAAGGGTGACCTGGCCCGCAATTACGGCACGATTGCAAAAAACTGCTACGGTTACAATGTATCTGTTATTGATCTGCGCAATCCCACTCGTTCAGACGGCAACAACCTGCTGACATTGGTCAACCGCTACATGGACATTGCAAGGAAAGATCCCAAAAACTTGGCGGCTCGAGCTAAGGCGGAGAAGTACGCTAAGATTCTCGCCAAAACCATTGTCAACCCCGATGGCGATGACAGCAACCGCGGACAGAATGCCTTTTTCTATGATGCGGCGGAGGGGTTGCTCACTTCGGTCATTCTGATACTGGCGGAGTTTCTGCCGCCGGATGAGGAGCACCCACAGGAGCGCCGGCACATCGTCTCTGTCTTCAAACTGGTGCAGGATCTGCTGGAACCCAGCAAGGTAAAGGGCAAGAGTCACTTCCAGCTCCTGATGGGCAAGCTGCCGCCTGACCACAAGGCCAGATGGTTTGCGGGTGCTGCACTCAACAGCGCGGAGCAGGCCATGGCCTCTGTCATGTCCACGGTGCTTTCTCGTCTCAATGCATTTCTGGACTCGGAACTGGAGCAGGTGCTTTGCTTCGACAGCGCCATCGATGCAGAGAAGTTTGCTTCTGAAAAGTCTGCCATCTTTCTTATTCTTCCGGAGGAGGACACCACCAAAAACTTCATGGCGGGCTTGATGATTCAAAATCTGAGCCGTGAACTGTTTGCTGTGGCGGATGAAAACGGAGGGAAGCTGCAAAACCGTGCGGTACTGTATTGTGATGAGTTCGGCACTATGCCTCCCTTCGATGTCCTCCCACTGTTCTCAGCAGGCCGTTCCCGCCGCCTGACGCTGGTGCCGATTATTCAGTCCTTAGCACAGCTTGAAAAGAACTACGGAAAGGAAGGAAGCGAAATTATTCAGGACAACTGCCAGGACACCATCTTCGGTGGTTTCGCACCAAATAGTCAAACGGCGGAGGTGCTGTCCAAGGCCCTCGGAAACCGTACTGTTCTGTCTGGATCGGTGAGCCGCGGAAAAAACGATCCCAGTCAAAGCCTACAGATGATGGAACGTCCGCTGCTGACGCCAGATGAGCTGAAGTCCATTCCCAAGGGGAATTTTATTGTCCAAAAGACGGGACAGCATCCCATGCGTACCCGCCTGCGGCTTTTTCTGGAATGGGGTATCACCTTCGAGAAACCTTATATCGTGCCGGAGCGGGCAGATCGTGCGGTAGCCTATGCCAACCGTGAGGATCTGGAGCGTAATCTCCCGCAGTCAAATAAGGCGGAAAATGCGGATATGCGTGGAGCCTATGCCGTTTCCGGACGCGGCGGCATTGCCCATGAGCCTGCTGTAGATAAGCCCCGGCGCAGGGGCGGCAAGCAGATGAAAACTTACGGTGAGGAGGATCTATGAGTTACTTTGGAACAATTTACGCCGACACCGAACTGCCCTCCAGAGCGAGGGCAGTTTATATGTATCTGCGTGACCGTGCAGACAGCGAGGGAAAATGCTGGCCAGGAATCAAGACGATTGCGTCCGACATGCGATTGTCACGCTCCACGGTCAAACGGGCATTGACGGATCTGGAGCAACATGGATACCTGCAAAAGATCCCACGCTACCGTGACAATGGGAGCAGCACATCCAACCTGTATTCCATGCAGTAAGGCCGCAAAAAAGCGCAGTCCTCCGCCAAGGGAGGACTGCGCTTTTTTGCTGGACCCAGGGGAGGTTCATGATGGACCTCCCAGAAGGACTCACTCTACCGGAGATTTAATACAGAGAAAGAATAGTGGAATAGTTGCTGAATACAGAATCTACTTCAACATAGAGATGGGACAAGCGGCTTCCGTTTATACCTGTTATCTTCCCTGTAGGAATCGTTATTTCTTTTTCATGGACCGCAATTCAATATATCCGCGATTGCCGCGGGGTTCCAACTGAATACGGGGATTGCTGTTATCCCAACAGTAGCCAATGATGTCGGGATCATATCCGTTCATGGCCTGCTGTACTGCAGAGATCGCATCGCAGTACCATATCTGAATAGTCTTATCGAAAATCATGTAGAATGCTTATCAGAATGCACAAACTATTTCAAGTGCAATTTTCACCCATTACACCAGGCTACGGCCTCTTTGAATTGCTCCCATGTAATATCTTTGCAAAAACGGCGATCCGGTACATACAGGGATTGCCGGAAGCGAGACTGCCGAAATCTGTGGTCGTGCCGTTTTGGAAAGGCCGGGCATAATTATCCCCGAAGCATGACCTTTGCGCAGAATACGCCGTCCTGATAGGTAACCGTACTCACCCCGCCGGATTTTTCTGCGATGTGACGGACGGACTGAAGTCCGACGCCGTCTCCTTTTCGCTTGGAGGACTGAAAGACACCACCTTTTTCGCGGATGACTCCGTCATAGGTGTTTTCAACCTGAATCAGTGCCAGACTGTTGCCATGCAGATAGGCGGTCAGCTCGATTCTGCGTCTGGCAGGTGCAGTACGCAGGCTGGCTTCCAGCGCATTTTCCAGCAGATTGGAAAGGACCAGACACAGCTCAACCTCGTCTACAGGAAGACATTCCGGCAGATCGAGCTGCACGGAAAATGGGATCTGCTCCCGCTTCGCAAGTGCGCAGTAATATCCGACCACGCTGTCTGCCGCCCGGTTTTCACAGAAATGCAGCTCCAGACTCGGGATTCTGGAAACTGCGCCGGAAAGATAGGCTTTGATCTTTTCAAGATCCCCTTCTTCTGCAAGGGCAGCGAGCTGACATAGCTGGTGGCGCAGATCGTGCCGCGCCTGCCGTGCTTCCTCAATGGCAGCTTTCAGGCTTTCGTAGCGCTGCTGCTGCATGGAAAGCAGCTGGTTCTCCTGCTGCAATCTCACATTCCGGTTGATGCTGATCGCCATCAGAAGGAAGATTGCGTTGAAGAAAAGCATCAAAAACAAAAGTGCGATGCTGATCACAATATACCCCTGCAAAACACGCCCGGTATAGAGCGTGTCCGCATACTTGGGGATCATAAACAGATTCAGCGCAATGAACACCAGCGGCAGCACCCAGAAGGAATACCAGGTCTGCGCAAAATTATCATCCTCGACCATCCTCCGCACGCTGTGCGTCGCAGGATAATAGGCGATGGCGGCAAACAGCCAGCAGATCGCATGATAGCAAATCACGGCCCGCAGACAGAACCATGGCGCAGCCTGCGCCTGCGGCAAACCGGCCAGCATAGCGGCGTTGATCGCTCTTGCAAGGCTGTTGATACAGGCAAATACCGCACAGACGGACAACGCAATCGTTCCGGATTTCCAAAGCGAAATCCGGAGCGTTTTTATGTAGATCACGACTGCAAGCAAGGTCAGCCCCGCAAGCATCGGCGCAGTTGGCATGCGGTGCGCATAGCACACCACGCCTCCGGCGGCGCAAAGCAGCGCAAGCAGCGGGGCAAGCCACAAAACAAGCTTTGACAGCGGCTGCTTTAAGCCGGATTTTACCGGGAAGTAGGCAAGCAGCATGCCGGGAATCACCACGCCGAGCTCCAGAATTGGACGCAGCAGCTCCATTATGCCATCCGCCCCCTTTGAAGCAAGAACTCCATAAACGCCTGTCGGGCTGGCTTCAAAAGCTCTTGACTGACAAACACGCGGCTTCCGTCCGCCATGCAGAAGGCGGCGTCTTCCAGATCCTTCGCGTGTTCCAGATTCACGATCACGCCGCGCCCGCACACAAAAAAGCGTGTGTCATCCTTTAGCGGGGCGATGAAGGTCTTGAAGGGTTGGCGTGTGGCAAGCGTCTTTTGAACCGTCGTATGGACGTAGATCAAGTGGGCGAAGTGTTCTGCGTAGACGATGTCCTGATAGCGCAGATGGATCTCGCTTCCCTCCACCTTTAGCTCCATATATTTGTCCGGCTGCGGTATGCGGGCAAGCAGCTCGTCCGTCAGCGCATCGATGTCCGCTTCGGTAAAGGGCTTGACCAGATAGTGCAGCGCACGGACCTGAAATCCCTCCAGCGCGTGATCGGTGGAGGTCGTGGTAAACACCAGCAGGCAGTCCGTGTCGGTTTTCCGCAGCGTCCTTGCCGCCTCCATGCCCGTCATGCCATCCATATAAATATCCAGAAATGCGGCAGTAAAGGGCGCTTTCCTTGCCGCTTCCAGAAATGTCTCGCCGCTTTCGTATTCCAGAATATCCGCCTGCACATTTCTCCGGTGAAGCTGCTGCTCCAGCCGGTCTTTCAGCAGTGCACGTTCCGCAGCAAGATCATCCACAATCGCAATTCTCATGCAGGGTTCTCTCCTTGTGCTTAAATTCCAAGATAATTATATCACAGCGTGTCGAGGATGACAAAGAACCGCTGTCGGAATTCGTGCCAAAATCGCCCCTTTCGTGCTACGGCGCTTGAAAAAGCCAAATGACCTTTTTATACTGAGCGCAAGCAAGATGCTAAATCGGATGAAGGAAGGAGGGAGATCTGTGTATCGTATCGCCGTGCTGGCAGAGCAGAAAGTAGAGCGGCAGCACTACGCCGAGCAAATTACCCGGTTTTGTGAAGCGAAGGGGCTGTTTCCGCAGGTCATGCAATATGACGATCAGGAACGTTTTTTTGAAATGTCGCAGAAAGATGCTCCAACCAATGCCGTCATTGCACTTTCCGGAGTGGCAGGACTGAATGCAGCGGAGCATCTTCGCTCCTTATGCCCCGCGTGCCGGATGATCTGGTGCAGCGACTTGGATTTCTCCCTTCACGCCTTCCGGCTGCGGGCAGACTATTTCCTGCTGGAGCCGGTTTCCGAGGAAGCATTCCGGCGAGGACTGAATGCCTGGATTGAATAAACGGGCATCGAACCAAACCAAGACAACAAGCACAAAAATGGAGGATATCAATGAAAAAGAAAAAGTTACAATGTTCTGTACCAACCCTTCTGCTGGCCGGTGTGTTGTGCCTGACATTGGCGGCCTGCGGTGCGAAGCAGTCTTCCGACATGCTTGCATCGGATACAGACTCCGCGGCAAGCGCCGCCCTGCCGGTAAAGGCCATGAATGCCAAGCGTGTCGATGAAAACCCCTATATGGCAAAGAGCGACGCCAACATTCACCACGACGGCTACAATACCGACTCTACGGATGAAGTCCTGCCGCTTGGCATCTATCCGGAGATCAATGTTTCCTATGAAAAAACCAACGCGAACGCTTCGCCTGCCATTTACTTTGACAGCTACGGCCACGCAGTCGTTCCGCTGCTCGGCGGCATCGCCATCCGCGATCTGAATGCCGAAGAGACGAAGACTCTTGGCTATTTCTCTCCGAAGCAGCACGACGGCGGTGGTTACGTCATCCAGAGCTCCTACACGTTCCTTGACTCGGAAAACCGCATCGTCTGCCCCACCAGCAATAACCATGTGCTGATGCTGCGGGCAACCGATGAAGCAGGAAACGTCCTGCCGGAGTTTGAAAAGGTGCTGGACATTGACATCAAGGCGGCAGCCGAAGCTGCGCTCGGCAAGGAGCTGACGCAGAATCTTCTTTCCGTGGTCTTTGACTACGACGGCAACCTCTGGTTTGCCACCGGCGGCTTCCGCATCTATCCCGAGCGTGAGCAGCAGGGGGTGCTCGGCTACATAGCCCACTCGGCGATCGAGGCGATCCTAAACGGAGAGCAGGCCGACCTTTCGAAGGCCGTCTTCGTCTACGGGCTGGCGCTCGGCGAGGGTGCGGAAAACGGGATTGCCGCCTCCAAGGACGGCGCGGTCATCCTGACAAACCAGAACTGCTATCTGCTGCGTGCCAATAACGGTGTCGAGGCTGTCTGGTGTACGCCGTATGAGAGCGTCGGTGCGAAGGTCAGCGGCGAGGGTGACAAGACCACCGGCGGCGGTCTTGCCTGGGGCGGCGGCTGCTCCCCATCGCTGACGCCGGATCTTGTGATGTTCACCGACAATGCGGATCCAGTCAAGCTGCTGGCGCTCGATATGAAGACCGGTGAGATCGTTGCAAGCATGCCGGTTCTGGATGATCTGCCCGAGGGCTATCAGGTGGCGGTTGAAAACTCTGCCATCGTCTATGATGACAGCGAGGGCACCGTCAGCACGATTGTCTGCAACTGGTTCGGCGCAGGCAGCGCAGGCCTTGCCGATCCCGACAGCGATTCCTCCATCCAGAGCTATGCCAACATCTATGACACAAACTGGCTGACAAAGGGCAACTGCATGATCGCGCCCGGCGTCGAGCGCGTGGACACCGTGAAAACCGATTCCGGCTATGAGATGAAGAGCATCTGGTCTCGAAATGACCTGAGCGACACATCGATTCTCAAGCTCTCCACCGCGACGGGCTATATCTACGGCTATGTGCAGGATCTGGAAAGCGGCATGTGGCAGTACATCATTCTGGACTTTGCCACCGGCGAGACGGTATTCACCATGGACGTCTCCAACAAATATGGCTACAATAACATGGCTATCGGTATGTATGCCGGAAACAGCGGCAACGCGCTCTACTGCCCGACGGGTTATCTGGAGCTGCTGTGCTTGCAGGACCGCTTTGTGTATCTTCCCGAAATGCCCTACCGCAAGGTCGATCTCGATAAGGCCGCGCGGAACGTACTGACACAGGAACAGTTTGAGCAGGACGGCGGCGAAGGAGCGGTTGCAAGCTGGCGCAACACCGTGACAGTTGAAAACGTCCACCCCAACACGACGGTCTCGTTCCGGATGAACAATCTTTCCGGAAGCGCCGCTGATTTGAAGCTCTATGCCTACGGTGCAGACGGAAAGCTGGCGGAGGTCGGCAAAGAGCTGTGGACGATCACGGATGAAGCCGGGACTGGCGTGGATACCCTGGCCGACGGCACACTGTATGAGCTGCGTGTGAGCGTCGCGGACGGCGGCGCGTTCGACCTGAGCGAGGCGGAAAAGGAGATCAAAATTTCCGTTGTACTTGCGAAGTAAGACTCAAGGAAGGCTCCGGTGCCAAAAGCGCCGGAGCCTTCCTCAGCCTGTCAAAAAACCACAAAATCACCCCTGTTTCTGATATTCTGATATAATGAAAGAAACGGGGGTGTGCGCCGGTTCGGTGGCAAGCGTATAGCAGGTGGGAATCCGGCCTGGTAAGGCTTGGCAAGCCACCAGTATCGAGCCCTTGGAGCGTCAAAGGCCAACAATGACGTTTAAGCGTAGGACAGAGAGCAGGAAGGCCGTAATGCGAAAGCGTGAAGTGATAGATCTCCGTCATAGAATCAATTGTGTGGGATGGCCATGTGCCTCCGCGGTCATCAACAAGGAACGGTCGCTAACTGCAAGACCGGGAAAACACGCCGGAGTCCAAGAGCACGGCACACCTGACATTGTTATGTTTGTCATACCCGGGAGGCCTGAGTGGCTCCGCAGGAAAAAGAACTGCGGTAGGGAGTATCGGCCAAGCGCCTCGCCCCTTGTCCCATGCACGCCCCAACAATACCGGCGCACCATGAGGGTAACGGTTTCGATCTCCTTTTCCTTGTTCAAGTTCTGAAGTCCTTTCTGTTTTATAAATAGTTAGTCTCCTCTAACCGTCTGCTGGAAGAAAAGGCAGGCCACCTGTATGCAGTCTGCCTTTTGCCTGATGCGAAAGCCCGCAGACGCGCGGGGCTTACAGCACCAGCGAGGGCGCGGTGTAGACCCGTG
>OFMP01001855.1_pt1 | contig 10049 bp, 10 predicted proteins | sample 1541841 | NCBI WGS metagenome assembly OFMP01 (sample SAMN04209226, study PRJEB22552) | human gut metagenome | biome: gut; material: feces | host: Homo sapiens | place: USA: Oklahoma
GCAAGTTTTCCCACTTCTACACCCGGCAACAAGTAGCAGAAATCATCGAATTTCTAGATGAACCATAAAAAATCACCCTGGAAGGGAATGCATACAACACACTATGCATATCCCTTCCAGGGTGAGTTTATTACAGGAAAAAATACCCGTTTTTTAAACGCTTTTGCCCTTAGACTTCCAGTCGTCAATCGTCCCCGTCTTAGACGAGAAATTGCAGCCTATCAGGTAAATCGTTCTGTTGTCTGTAGCATATTCACGGGCATATCCTTTTCCCTCGATTTGTTTCAAGGCTTCAGTTGCTGACCCATCACGCTTAAATTCGAAGATATAAACAAACATTGGGGTTTCAATAATGCAATCAACCCGTCCTTCACTTTGCTCCTTTTCTATTAGAACGGTAAAACTGCTTATCATGCGAATCACCAGATAGAAGGTATATTGAAAGTATCGCTCTTTTTCCCGCTCGTCATCTTTACGACGTTGGCTATAGGGTATACTGGCGAAGAAGGAAGTGAGTAATTTTTCCAATTTGTCGCAATCTCCCGTCTTCATCGTGTTAACAACTTCTACGACCCATGCATCAGGCGATTCCTTAGGCTTCAGATAGTTGGCTGCCACCATGGTTACGAAACCAGCTTTTACTTCATCGTTTGGAAAATCCAAGAGATAAGAATCGGTATCCATGTTCCAATCCTTAATGGTGAGATAACCACTCTGGTAAATCATTGGCAATGGAGCCTCTGTATCCGCCTTGTAATCTATAAAACTGCTGGTAGGATAAAATTTCCCTGTCAGTTCATTGAGTTTTTCGTCGAAGTGAGCTAATAAGCGGACCAGATAAGTAGGTGAACCTGTACGGAACCAGAAATCACTCAGGATTTTCTTACTCAGTGAGTTCAAGATACTGAAAGGATTGTAGATGTCGAGCATGCTTGGGCTGAAATGGTAACCGTCATATTTGCGCTTGAGCCGATATTTCATCTCATCCTCAGACACTTTATATCTTGCAGCCATTGCCTTGATTTGCTCATCAAAGACAGAATACAGTTCCTCTTCCGTGATGCCGCAAAGAGCCTCGTAGCGGTCGTCCATACTGATATCATCTGGTTGGTTGAAACCGCTGAATACGCTTACTTGCGAGGACTTGGTAACACCTGTCAACAGCACGAATTTCAAATCTCTGTCAGCAGCCTTGAAGACACTGTAGAACCCATTCATGATTTCACGATGTCGGTCTTCCAGCAAACGTTCGTTGCCTTCAGAATCGAAGGTCTTTAACCCTGTGTCTAAAACATCCAATAAAGGTTTGTCATATTCATCTATCAGGACAACGGCGCCAAGTCCTGTCTTTTCGTGGGCAGCTTTCAAAACAGCCATAAATCTGTCTCCCAAGGTGTTGGCCAATGGGTTTCTGCCATAATTCAGTTCTTGGGTTTCAACAAAAGTCTGCAAGGTTTTTTCCAATTCGCCTGCCTGTGTGAAGTCCTTGCCGTTGAAATCTAGATGAAAAACAGGATATTGCTTCCATTCTTTTTCTAACTGTTCGATGGCAAGTCCTTTAAACAATTCTTTTTTTCCTTGGAAGTAGCATTCCAAGGTAGAAATCAACAAAGACTTTCCGAATCGTCTTGGACGACTCAGAAAATATATATTCCCATTGTGTACTAAATCATAAATCAAGTCTGTCTTGTCAAGATAGACATAACCATCATTTCTGATTTTTCCAAAGTCTTGTATTCCTATAGGATATTTCATATTGTTGCTTTTTATTGATTTTTTGGCAAAGTTACGAAAAAAGTTGGTATCTGCAAAATAATGCGGAATAAAATGTCTTTGAAAAATTACGCTAAAATCTGCCGAATAGCTTAGAATGAGCGATTTATGAGTTTTTCACCTCAATGGAGGTAATGATTTAGCAACGGTTCTAATTTCTACAATTTGCATACGTTTGATTGTCAAACAACTCTTTGTCATCTTGGTGGCAAAAATACAATTTTAAATTTAGAATACTGCATTGTTGCATGTTTTTTAGAGTTTATTATCATCTCAAATATAATTAGGACTCTGAAAATATGCAAAAATGTGCGGTATTTTATGAAATTATCCGTAGAATCTTACCGTATTCTCGAAATTTATTGTATTTTTGCAGCTGTAATGACATTTAATAAGAGGTGAAATGAACAATATAGTTTGCAAAGTAGCAGCACTTGGTGGCACTATCTCCACTACTGATATATCTCATCTGTCAGAGTATAAACGACTGTTGAGAGCTAAGGAGCGTGGCGACTTGATAAAGTTGCGTCATGGCATATATGCCGTTCCCGATGCTTTGCTTAATACAATGATTGATGTGGAACGGATTGTACCTAATGGTATTGTATGCCTGTACAATGCGTGGGCTTACCATCAGCTTTCGACAACTGTTCCACCTGCTTTTTGTATAGCCATCGCCAACAAGCGGAAGGTGGTGATACCAGATACGCTTCCGATAGAGCTGTATTATTGGAAGAAGGAGAACTTGGAGTTCGGCATTATGGATGCAGAAATTTCAGGGTATCATGTTCGTATTACCGATATGGAGCGAAGTGTTTGCGATGCTGTAAAATACAGGAATAAATTGGGGTTAGATATTTGTGCTGAAGTGATACGCACCTATCTGAAAAAGCCAAACCGCAATCTCACTCGTTTGCAGGATTACGCCCAACGCCTCAGAGTGTTTAATACATTGAAAAATTATCTTGAAATAGCTATAGAATAAGATGGGAAAGAAAAACTACGGTAAGTCTGTTAAGACCCGCTTGCTCAATCTGATGAATGAGACAGGCTATAAATATATGTATCTCTTGGCAAGATATTTCAACGAGAGGTTGCTTTACAGAGTATCTGTAAGCCAATATAAGGACAATTTTTTGCTGAAAGGTGGCTCTTTGCTTTATGCGATGAACGGACTTGAGGCACGTCCTACAGTAGATGTTGATTTCATGGCAGATAGAATTAGCCGTGATAGGGATTTCCTTGCGCACGTGTTCCAGGAAATTTTGGGCATTGTATGCGATGAGGATGGAGTATCGTTTGATGTTAACAGCATTAAGTTGGAGCCTATAACTGTTGAAAAGAAGTATCCTGGCACAAGATTTTACTTTACGCCCATATGGATACTATCGCTTACAACATGTCTGTTGACATTGGCTTTGGTGATGTTGTAACTCCATATCCAACAACTATTGACTTCCCATTGCTTTTGCCTGACATTCCATCTGTGAACATACAGGCATATTCCTTGGAGACTGTTGTCGCCGAGAAATTCCATACGATGATAGACCGAGATGTGCTCAACAGTCGCATGAAAGATTTCTTCGACTGTTACCAACTCCTGACAAAGAGAGACTTGTCTGATGACACATTATATGATGCGATTAAGGCGACTTTCGATAATAGAGGGCTTACATACAATCCCGAATTGCAGTTGTTTACAGAAAGTTTTGCGACAGACGCAGCACGTATAGTTCGCTGGAAAGCATTTCTGAAAAAGATTCAATGGAAAGAAACTCTTGATTTCAAGACTGTTATGGAAGTAATAAAGGAAAGGTTGCAGCCTATGGCTGAAAAATATTGGAAAAAGTAGTTTACCCTTTTATCATTCTTTCGTCTTTGAATATAAAGAACACTAAAAATAGAAGATTATGATAAAAAGTAAGATTTCAGTTGCTGTACTATTTCTGCTATGCCTTTGTTGGTTACCAACACTTTCATTGGCAAAAGGAAAGAGCCATTTTACGGTAGAAGATTCACAATATGGAACTCGCCTTGTGAAATGGGAAGGAAAAGACTCTGTTGTGGATTTCAATAACATCCAAGAGCTTAAGGATGTAAAAGTAATAGGAGAAATGGCTTTTGAAATGAATAAGTACATCAAGCAAGTCATCCTTCCCGACAATTTGCTGATTATAGAAAAACGAGCTTTCAATACTTGTGAGAATCTTCAAACCGTAAAGATGCCAAACACAGTGAGGTATATCGGCAATAGTGCATTCAATATGGACCATCAATTAGAGCTTAGCGTCTTGCCGGACAGTTTGCAAGAAATCGGTGAATGGACATTTTGGGATTGTAATAAGGTCTGCATATCCGTGATACCTGAGCATGTGAGCAAAATAGGAAGACTGGCTTTCACTTGTTGCGAAGGCATAAAGGCCCTTGTATTCAAGAATCAACTAGAAGTAATTAACGACCGTGCATTTTCTGGTTGCAAGAACTTGGAACGCATAGTCTTTCCGAACAATTTGAGAGAGATCTCCGATTTTGCCTTTGCCCGATGCATTAACCTTAAAGGCATCAATCTCCCTGCATCTTTGCAGAAAATCGGATATAGAGCATTTGGAAACTGCGAGTCACTTTTATTCGTGAAGTATAATTCTAATCCCAAAGTTGACTCTTCCGCATTTATGAATTGCCCAATAAGCCAAGAGAAATAACATTAGTATCAACAATAAAGACAAAGAATATGAAAAAGATTGTTTTATTGATAACCACCATCTGCCTAACATCAGAGACATTCGGGCAGAAAACGAGTTCCTCTTCCGTAGATGAATACGAATGCATCTACGAGTACCAAATGAAGAATGACAAAGGCTCTTCTGATGCCACTTCTACCATTCTTCAAATTGGCAGAAACTCAGCTATGTTCTCTGATTACACTGCGTTTCAAGCAGACTCTGCCATTGCTTGCAAAGCGCCAGAATCAGAGATTCAAAAGTTCAAGACACGGGAAAAGAGAAATGATTTGCTTTTCGACCAATCTGTCTCTCAAAATGTGCCTAAGGGCAAACTGACCGTTTATAGCGTAATCACGCCAAACTACTACAGCTATACGGGAAGTGCCAATCCCATAAATTGGAATCTGAGCGAGGGCATTGACACTATCTGTGGTTACACCTGTCAGAAAGCTGTTGGAGAATATGGTGGAAGAACTTGGACTGTTTGGTATTCCACGGACATACCAGCATCCTTTGGACCATGGAAACTTTGTGGTTTGCCAGGCTTGGTATTGGCAGCAAAGGATTCAGAAGGCATACATAAGTTCAAAGCTATAACTTTCCGTAAATCAAGCACCCCTATGAACTTCAAGCCTTACACCAATACCATCAAGACTTCGAGGGAACAGTTTGTCAAGGCGAAGAATAAGTTTGAGCAAAATCCTATGGGCAACATTCCTGCAGAATCCATCAGCGAGATGACTATTCAGAAATATGAGGATGGTGGGCATAGTGCCTTGGTCAATGGTGTGGTACTGAGAGTGCGCCCTAATGGATATGTTCCTCTCGAATTGAAGTAAACAAAGAGATTGATAAATATGATAAGGTTTTTAATTTTGATGATGTTAGCTTGTCTCTGTAACTGCACTTTTGCCCAAAGTGTAGTTACAGGAATAGTGCGTGACACCATTGGCACGGCTTTGGAAGGTGTCATCGTAAGAGTAAATGCCGATAAGGCTACTCTTGGCTTTGCGAGAACATCAGAAAATGGAACTTATAAGATAACACTAAAGTCAGATGCCAAGCAGCTAATCGTCACTGCCGAAGCCATCGGATACGAGAAAACCAAAAGAGAAATCAAGAATGTCTCACAAGAGTGCAACTTCAATCTAAAGGAAAAGACCACAGACCTAAAAGAGGTTGTTGTAAAAGCTCCAGCCATCTACCAACGAGGGGATACTTTGTCATACAACTTAGCCTCGTATATCGGAAAGAATGACTATACGCTGAAAGATGCCATGAAGAAACTCCCTGGCATTGAAGTAGGTGACAAAGGTTCTATCAAATATCTGGGCAAGGAGATTTCTAACTTCTATATCAATGGCATGGATTTGTTGGGTGGACGATACAACATTGCCACTACCAATATACCCGCTTCTTTTGTCAACTCAGTCCAAGTGTTGAGTAACCACCAAGCCGTAAAAGCCAACAAAGATGTATTCTCAGACAACGTGGCTATCAATGTGAACATGAGCAACAAGGCAAAGTTTAAGCCTGTAGGCTCTTATGGAGTGTCATTAGGGGCAGGCAAACATACCTTATATGAAATCAATGGTGCCGGTATGCTCTTCAAATCCAACTTTCAAATGTTGGCTTCGCTAAAAGCAGGCAATATCAATCAGTTTGCATTGACTGATGGGACGAATCACTTTGACAACAAAGAGACATTATCTACGTTGTCTAATTTATTAGAGAACATTTCCGCTACCACTCCTCCTATTGAAGTTGACAGATATGCCTCACCAACAGATAGATTATTGTCATTCAACATATTGAGAAAGATAAGAAAGGATGTTACCCTAAAAGGTAATATCGGGTATAGCTATGCCAAAAGTCAGTACGACTATAGCTTGACGAGAAGTTATGCGGATGCGGATAACAATGTCATTATCGCCCAAGAGTATTCTCCCCTATCAACCATACATCGCCCAAGCATCCAGTTGGAATACAAGGACAACTCAGAAAAGACTTATCTTAGCAACACACTGTCGAGCACAGGTTCTTTTCTGACATCAGAATTGCCTACTAAAGAGAACGGTTCTCTCTTTAACCAGAAGCAGACCATGAGAGAGTTTTATGTGAACAACAAGTTCTCTACCTTGTGGCATCACAAGGATTTGTGTTGGGCGGTTACGTCTATCATGTCGTATCAAGGTTCTCCTATGGGAAAGATAACTCTTAACAAGGAAACTACCGATAATGTGGTACAAAATGCCAATGGAAGAAGTTTTCGTACAGAGAATACTCTCTCAATGTCTAAGAAGCATCTCTATTCTCGTATTTATTTACCAATATTGCTGAATTATTATATGGATAAGGTGCAAACAAGCCTGCACCCTACAGACGAGAGCAATGATGTGAATATGCAGAATCTCAGAATGGCTCTGGTACCACAATATGAGTACTCACATCCTCAATATAAATATGTCTTCCGATTGGAAATACCTATGCGCATAGACTATATAATCCATAAGGACAACTTGGAAAGCGCATCGTCTGGTTCTTGGTATTATTCTGTTTGTCCTAGCGTATATTGCAACTATAAGGTAACTTCTCGCTCGGTACTTCGCACCAACATATTCTATGCTCGCACCTTTGGGGACATTTTGGATTTCTTGAAAACACCCGTCAGATTCAATGACACCTCGCTGAAGGTTGGCTCTGGTATCTTGACGGACAACAAGAGTTTGAACGCCTCATTGCATTACGACTATAAGATACCACTGAAAATGTGGTTCTTCAATGCAGACTTTCTATATAATCAGGAAAAGAACAACTTACTGATGAGTCAAGATGCAAGTTCTACTCTCATCACGATGTCGAAGATATATGCCCCAAATACAGGTAGAAGTTTTATGGGGCAAGTTGGTGTCACTAAATTTATAGAACCCATCAAGACAAAGATTTCCTTGAATGGTGGCTACCAATGGAAGCGACAAACGACTTTGCAGAACGACAATCAACAGAAATACACATGGAAGAGTTGGGCATTCTCCCCATATCTGACTTCACAGCCTTGCAAGTATGTGGAGTTGGCTTATAACGGAATGTTTGCCAAAACTTATCTTTCCACGAAGTATCAGAACAACAGCTATCTGAGCCAACAACACAAAGTGTCATTGAAACTCATGCCATTCGATGGCTTTACATTCGACACTTCTGCTGACATTGTAAAGAATGAATTGACGAAAGATGTGTCAAAGACAATGAGTTTGTTCGATATGGGGTTGTCATATAGGAAGAAAGCCATGAAGATTTCTTTTGACATCAGGAACATTTTGAATCAACGCCAATATGCATACACTATCTATAATTCCGTCAATACCTTCACGTATAACTATCTACTGAGGGGAAGAGAGTGTGTCTGCACTGTAAAACTAACAATGTAAACCTAACAAAACAGGTGTTGTAAAATAAAGTTTTTATTATTTCTCAACTTTGGAGAGAAATACATCCATTTATGGCAAGGTCTTTGGGAGTAACCCAAAAGGTTTCGAGTAACTCGAAACATACCTTGCTGTGTCTTTGTGGACACAATGTTTTGGCAAGAATAAAACCTAATACCATTGAAAACACTGCGGTGGTTCGCCCAAGTGGCTGGAGGCGCAAAGCCTCCAAGGAACGACTCGTTTTTCGCTATGTCCAAAGGATGAAACAAATAAATCCCGAAGAATTGGGGACATAGAATACCATTCCTCGGGATGAACAAAAATGTATTCCTGCATGTCATACGATAAACATGTAAAACGTATGACATCAATGTATATATGCTTACACTATTCTTTGCATGGATATATCTTTATCACATTACAAGTGCATTTCTATACGACAGTGAACAACCGAAGCGTCAAAGATACGACCAATTTCAACAAAAGGCATTCGTCCCTCCGTTGAGTTGCAGGACAATAGTTGTTTTCTCTTTTGTTTCGTACAATCTCTTGAGGATAACTTCACGAAGTTGTGCTGCGCCAAAAGAGTGGAGACGAAAGCAAATGGCAACTATCATAGGAAAATTATACAGCGTTTGCCAAACACTAACGGGAGTTTCGTCCTTGCATTGGACTTCCGACATAGACAACATACCTTCTTTATATATGGCTCGTATCACTGAGTTGAGTTTCGGAGCGGTAACATAAAGTATATCAACCAACTCTCCCTCACTCATCCACAGTTCCTCTAAGTTGGACGGAATGGAAAGTATCCCATTTCCGTCCATAGTGATAGTTGTCCTTTTCATGCCATTCCTCCCATTACAGGCAAATGCCCCTTGATTCGACTTTCAAAGACAGAAATATCATGGTCAAGTTTGCTGCTTGTCACCTTGGCGTATATCTGTGTCGTGGTGATATTCGTGTGACCGAGAATTTTGCTAACGCTCTCTATTGGCATACCATACTCCAATGCTAAAACAGCCCAACTATGGCGGGAGACATGAAATGAAACTCGTTTCTTGATGCCACACATTACCGCTACTTTTTTGATGCGCTTGTTGATGCTGTCAAGGTTGCCAATGTTGAACAAGTGATTGCCGTTTCTGAAAGATTTGTATCTCTCAACTATCTGCATAGGAATATCCAACAGCTTGATTTGGAACGGTACGCCTGTCTTCTGACGCTTGGACACTATCCAAGGAGCACCGTTTACCATGGTGATGTTATCTTCCGTCAAGTTCTTGATGTCGATGAAAGCTATACCTGTCCAACTGCCAAAGATAAAAAGGTCTCTCGCAAATGCCATGTTGGGGTCTTCCAACTTTATCTCAGTCATGGCGGTAAGCTCGTCCAAGGTCAAGAACTCACGTTCCTTATGGTCTGGATCAACGTGGTACATGGCAAACGGATTTCTCGGTATCTTGCCGTTGTAGTGTGCCGCCGTAACGATATGTTTCAGAGGTATGGAGTAAATCCAAATGGAGGACTGCGCAAGCCCTACCACATTTTTCAAGTAAAGGCAATAGTCACGGATGAACTCCTCAGTAAGCTCATTCATGGACATATCGCTGCGCTTGTACTGATACTTGATGAACTCGGCAACGTACTTTCTCACCACAAGATATATGAACCGCCACCGTTAAAAATGCTTATTAGGGCGTTTCCATTGGGTAATGATTTGAAAGCGTTTCTACTTCTCTAATCTTCTTTTTCCTCATTTCCTTGTCACTGCCAACTAAAACCAACGACTGCCACAACCACTTGAAACTCAAAACAAATGCTCTATTTTACTATTTTTTGCCTTTTTAGGCGTCCTTTTCAGATAAAAGCAATTCTTAATATCCCTGCGCTCCGCTCTACATCGTTGAAAGTTCAGTAACATAAAAAAATACCACTTTTTTCAACCTTTTTTCCCGAATCCCTGCAAATCGCACAAATCGCATAATTGGGGGTTCGGGAATGTTGTATCTTTGTATCGTCAATCAGAGAGTTTGATGCAGCAACGGTCTCGGCGGAGACACAGACTGCTTTTACTAAAACTAAATTTTTAAAAGTATGATTCTCATCAAGTTAGTGAAGAACA
>OFMP01001859.1_pt1 | contig 10027 bp, 7 predicted proteins | sample 1541841 | NCBI WGS metagenome assembly OFMP01 (sample SAMN04209226, study PRJEB22552) | human gut metagenome | biome: gut; material: feces | host: Homo sapiens | place: USA: Oklahoma
ACCATCCACCGCGAGTTATCTTTCTTCTTCGGCGGAGTGGTGCTGATTTACGCGATATCGGGCTTCCTGCTCAACCACAAGCGCGACTTCAACGCCGAATACGACATCACCCGCAAAGAGTTCCGCGTCGAGAGTATGCCGCAATCCCGCACGGGATGGAACAAAGCTTATGTACTCTCGCTGCTCGGACCGCTGAACGAGACGGATAACTATACAAAACACTACTTCCCGTCGGCTTCGCAGGTAAAAGTTTTCCTCAAAGGCGGATCGTCGTTGGTAATCGATACCGGAAGCGGAGAAGCACTGTACGAATCGGTACGCAAACGTCCGTTGTGGAGCGGGCTCAACCGCCTGCATTACAATCCCGGACGTTGGTGGACCACCTTTTCCGACATCTTCGCCTTCTCGCTGATCCTCATTACGCTCACCGGGCTGGTGATGCTCAAGGGGCCTAAAGGGTTTTGGGGCCGCGGCGGTATCGAATTTCTGGCGGGTATACTGATCCCCATCGCATTCCTGGTTTTCATGTAACGATGTTCATACCTGAATAAAGTTGGTTGTATGTATTAGTTAGTTTAGTTCAATTCTTTTTCTTTCAGTTTCAAGTATCACTCAGTTTCAAATGCGGCAGCGGCCGCAGAGGCGGGTCTTTCGGGACCCGCCTTTTTGCACCTGTATTCCGGCAAATTACTCCGACAAACGGAGTCAGTCCTATTTCAGGATACAGATAAAATCCGGTTCCTGTGCATGAAATCAATACAAGCCCCCCTAGGGTACGGATCCTGTTCCCCTGTCAACAAGACAAACAAAACAAACATCTCCTACCGTCTCTATAAATTGCCTCCCTGCAGCGGATTTACACAATTAGAGATGCACACGCCATATAGACTGCATACGCCCGATCATGCAAAAAGGGAACCCCAACGGGACTCCCTTTTGCATATAAATATACCGGGTAAAGACACCCTGATCGGCTCAGGCAGGTTACTTGTCACCGGCGGATCACCATCAACGGGACGAACAGGAAGAGTCCCAGCAGGACTATCCCGGCGGCAGGCAGCCATGCGCGACGCAAGTGACGTCGCCGCACAATCAGGTAGACAACCGCCAACAGCACATTCAGCAACAGCGCGCAGGCAGAGAATCTACCCAGGCGCGGATAAACGTACTGATCGTCATAGGACGTAAAGCTCAGATCGAACGGGAACAGCCATTCGGCAACGCGCTGCCTCACTCCTTCCGCAGCGGGATAGGTCAACGTATCGCAAAGCGAGTAATCATCGGCGTCGACGGCATAATACCGGGTTCCTTCCTCACCGGAGATACTCACCGTCCAGTTGAACAGGTCGGCAACGATCATGATGTTTTCACTGCGCGGATCGAAATGTCCGACCGGCAACTGTTTCAGTTCATAGCCCGGATTGGTCAGCACATAAAAGTTATGCGCCTCGTCCGAAAGAAAAGCATAGCTCCGGCGGTTCGAAAACTCGGTAATGAAAATATCGGCGATCCGGACGCTGTCCGGCAAATCGACCCGGCGCACATACGGACGTCCCCGCAATTGCTTGAAGTGATACAGGCCGCCTTTCCCGTCCAGCAACATATACCCCTCGTCATACTCTTTACGCGTGGTCGGGTTACCCGACACGCAGGCGGCCGGAAATTCGAATCCTTTGGCCTGGAGCGCACGGGTGAAAAGGTCGCTTTTCCGGTCATTGACCCGATTGGTCGCCATATCGATAAACTCAATGCGGTCATGGATGCGGAACACATCGGGAGGCATCTGCAATTCGACGCGGCCCGACATGGCTTCGAGCAGCGGATAGAGCTCCGGCTTCACTTTGTTGATATCCGACGGAGAGTTGCGGAAATAAAAACTCTGCATCGAAACCGTTTGCGGAGTAAGCGCCACGCCGCGCAACGTATCGGGCTGACGGCCGTCGGAGAGCAACTGCCGGTAGTAAAACAACGGCAGGATGCTGTCGAATTCCCGGTCCGTATAGGTCTTGCCGGACGCATCGTGCCGCACGATCTCGCCATCGTTGAAATCAATCGACGCGAAACTCTCCGTCACGCAACTGTATAGGGTAAAAGGCGTCCTGTCCGGACGGACGGTCAGGAACCGGTAGGTCCACGGCAACAGCCACGCCAACAGTACCACAGCGGTAAAGAAGAGGATTATCTTGCTTAAACGTATCATAAATTCAATGGGTTAAAATCTTTTCAACAAAAGCAGCCGTTTCAAAGCCCGGCAGCACCGGCGCCGGATCAGTCCTGGCATCCCTCCTTGAAACGGGACACCGAAAGTTGGGGCAGCAGCATCGCCGCCGCCGTGTACACCACGAGCCAGGGCAAAAAGCAATTGTACGCTTCCGGCACAGAGGAAAGGAAAAAGATCCGCACTACGCCCACCGCAATCAGCAGGTCGATAATCCTGCGGCGCCAGGTCGGTTCGAGGCAAATCCACGCCGCAAAGAGATAGCCCGTAATGCCGCACAGGTACCACGGCAACGATGTGAGCAGGATGCGCGCTACCAGCTCGGGAGCCAGAATGCTTTGCAAATAGGCCCACAACGTCAGATAGTTCAACACGAAGATAATCCCGAGCTGTACGAGACCGGCTGCGAGCATCAAGCCGATCATGCTCCGTTGCGGATAAGGCAGGTGCAGCGTCAATTTCAGCCGCTTCTGCTGGATTTCGGGCACAAACTGCACCAGGGCGAGCAATACCCCTATCGCCAGCGGCACATAGGTCAGCAATTCGATAAAGACCGTCTCTCGCGAAAGTAGTATTTCCCACAGGTGTTCCACTCCTTTGAAGCCGATCACCCGCTGCAACTGCAGCAACGCATAGATCACGAAAACGGAAGAGACGATCAGGGCCAGCCAGAAATAACGGTGCGTTTTGATCCACTCCTTATAAAAGATCGCTTTTTTCATATTTTTCTACGGTTTCTATTTGTTTGAGGTGAACCTCAGTATTTGCCGGTCAGCCCGATAAAGGCATCCTCCAGGTTCATTTTTTCGGACTTCAGATCGCTGTAAGCGATACCGCTCCGGGTCAGCCATTCGCCCACATAAGCTTCGTCTGCGAACGAATAAGTCTCGCCGCTGCCGCGGATAACCGCGCTGTGATACAGTTTCCCGTCCACGGGAAGCGTTTCGGGCGCACCGGCTTCGAGCCGGAACGTATAACGGCGGAACGTATCGAGCAGCTGCGGCACCGGTTTCTGGATCAGGATACTCCCGTAATCCATGATGATGCAGTCGTCGATCAGCCGTTCCATATCCTGGATGATGTGCGAAGTGAGGAAAATGGTTTTGGCTTCGGCTTTGGCGTACTCCCTCAGGTATTCGATAAAGAGCCGGCGGTAACCGGGATCGAGTCCCATCGAGAAGTCGTCCAACACTAACAATTCGGCGTTCTGTGCCAGGATCAGTCCGAGGGCTACCTGCGAACGCTGGCCGCACGACATCCGGGCAATACGCTGTTTTGGAGCGATCTTCAACTTGCGGATCAGTTCGTAATAAGCTTCCCGGTTCCAGGCCGGATAGAAAGCCGAATAGTAACGTTCGATCTCCTCGACGGTCATGAATGCATACTGCACGTGTCCTTCGATCAGCAAGGCGATACGCCGCCGCGTCAGCGGGTCCATACGCTGTATATCCTCGCCGAAGATCAGGCACTCGCCCGAACGCGGCTGCAAATAACCGCTCAGGATGTTGATCGTCGTGGTCTTGCCTGTACCGTTTTTACCCAGCAGCCCCAGGATCCGGCCCCGCGGAACGCTGAAACTCAGGTTCTCGTAGATCATCCGGCTACCGTAATAGTGCGTCAGGTTGCGGCACTCAATGATATTTTCTTCCATGTCAGATTGTGTGATTTGTATTAAAATGCGACGCCGAAAACGATCCGGGCATAGTCAGAACGGTTGCCGTCGGCGAAACTGCCGTGCTGCCAATCGCCCTGTACGTACAGGGCCATCGATGCCCGGGGAAAATCGTAATTCCAGCGAAACGAAGCGCCGTAAAGGGTCATATCGGCGCTCAAATGGCCGAAATTCCGCTGCATCATCTGCCCGATCGAACCGTCCATGTCCAGTCCGTCCAATTTAAGCTCCGCAGTCCGGTTCGCCAAATAATCGGCCGACACCGACAGGTGCAATACCGAGCGACGCAGCCGTTTTTCGACGGTCAACCCGGCACCGCAGCCAACCTTTCCTAACTGCATTTTGCGCGACGGGCTCAGGTAAGTGGCCTCGAAGTCGTAATAACGTCCCCTCGGCTCCGCATAAAACGACCAGCCGCGCATCTCCTCGAAGCCCCACAGCGCCGACAGCACCAAGTCGGTCCGGTTGTTACGGTACTGCTCTACCGCACCCAATTTCGGATAATTCTGGCTGCCCGAAGCGTCCCCGTAGATATATTCTGTTCCTAACCGTTTCGCATAATTGCCGGACAGTTTTATACCCCAGTGATGGATTCCGCTCTGTCCCTGCCATCCCAATGCTCCGTCAAATACATTGTCCACCAACCTTGTTAACGGGAGTTTCTGATAGCCGGGTAAGATGCGCCGTACCGCCCAACCGGAATAATGTACCGACAGGAATAAACCGGCCCCATCGCGCGGGAATAGCTCCAATCCGGCACCGTACGTTCTCCCGCTGAAATAGACGGAAGTATTATTTTCAGACGAGGAAAACCGGGTACTGTACATTCCTAATCCGAGCATCTGATATAACTTGGGACCGCCCAACGGCGCATAAAAGCTCATACTACTTTTTTGCCGATAAACACGCAAATTGACCGATGTTCCCAATCTATAACATTCCCCGAGCGAAAGAGTCGCTCCGGTAGAAAGATTCAGATCTGAAACCACACTTTTCGGCCTCGGATCGACGGTCCGGTATTCGATTTCAGCACGGTAATCGGCATAGATCCCCCATGCTACACGTCCAAACTCCCGCGCAAAACCGCCTGCAAATGCATAACGCTCCGAAATGAGATTCCCGCCCACTGAATCAGCCCAAACATACGGATAAAGCAACTCGAAATCAGCATTTTCGTTCCACTCCGTATGCATCGTCCGCCCCAAACGATATCCGGCTCCGCCCCAAACCGTATTTTTTCCGCGACGGATATAAGACTGGGCGTCAAATGCCGCATAACGGTTCCCACGGCCAACTTGTGACACCACTGCTTCGTCCTCCTGTCGGTAAGATCCTGACAAACCGATAGTGGTCAGAGACGTCTTGAAACGGTAAACCTGAGCTGCCGGATTTCCATACACTTCATGCATAAAATGCCCTGCGGGAGAGAGACGCTCGCCGAGGCCTGTAGCCACCGACGAGCTGTCTCTTTGGACTCCCCGCGCGGACATTCCGGCACAAAGGCTTAACAATGCTAATGTGCAACGAAAAGTCATCTTCGGGTCTATCGATATTTTTTATTGCAACATAGAAGGTGTCGTGTGCGGAGTAAAGTCCTGGGTAGAATTGTTCGTATCCTGCAATTTACCATTGGAACCTGTTTTCCGGACAACAGCCGTGTTATACCGATTTTTATCGCTGTTATTCTCTGCGCACCACGTCCAACCGGCATCGATCGAAGAATCGATTACCAGCCATTCGAACATCGACGTCGGACTACAGTTAACAGCATCGACAATCCAAGCATTGGGGACTTTATAAGTATCAAGGGTTCTCTCCATCGTATAGTCCTCAAATGTCCATATATAAGTAGCCGTATACTTGTTATTTGTAAGAAAATCCTCTTTCGTTCCTTGCATCCTGGCAATCGCATAGGTCTCGGAACCACGATTATGGAAACCGGTAACGGTCAGCGAAGAAGAATACCATTTATCGAGATTGGGAGCAGGACCGTCCGTGTCGGGGTATACATCCGCCGCATCCCAATCGAAGAACTCGAAATCAGCCTTGCTCAGGTCGAACGAGCGGGAATTGTACTCCTTGTGGTTGATGCCGCATACGGCGATCAACAGATCTTCGCCCGGCTGCACCGGAACATCTTTCCCTGTCCCCGGAATCATAAAGACTGCACTGACCGAGAAATAATCTTTCATTATATTCGGGGTATAATCCTGCTTGTCATAAGGTTTGAATTCTGACAGCAAAATCGCCAAACTATCGGCATAAAGTATTTGATCCGAATTGTTCCGGATTTTAATGTACTGGTCATCACCGTATTGATCTCCTTTATCAGTCGTAGTTCCCGTAAAAAACACTTCGGAAATCACGAAACCCTCCGACGGAGAATAGAAACTAGTCTGTGCCTCCGGAATCGTAGCGGTTTCACCGGCAATGGCGATTGACTCCTGGTAAGCCCTGAACCCGGAAGTCACTCGACTGCCATCGGTCGCAGTATAAGACAGGGTACCCTCCACACTAACCTTATACAAGCCTTCCGGAACAGTTGCCGAAACAGTCAGGACCGTAGCTTTGGTTACCGAGGTGACAGTTCCTTTATAGGTTGTACTGGTATTGATGTTAGTAAACAAGGCGGTTACATCCGAAACCGTACCGTCACTGGCCGTCTCGGGCAATGTCAGCGTCCAGTTCACTACGCTCTCAGGAATAGCGGGTTCATCGTCCTTACAAGAGGTCAGAATCACCGCCGACGCCACCAACAATAAGACACCGAAAATTCTGGTCATTTTTTTCATAATTCATCGTTTATTTAGGGTTTATAATCGATTATTTACAGATATTGCCTCACTTTCTATAACTTTATAAGTTAAAATTGATCTCCATACCGAAATATGGCATTTCACTCATCTGCCTAACTAACACACCGTTAAGGCCTCTGTATTCATGCTTATACGAAAAGAGATGGTCGACAAACAATGCAAGTTGAATCCTCTCTTTAAAGAATTTTTTAGTCACTTTCAGATTCATCCCAACGTTGAACGGTTCTTCAATTCTTTCATTGAAATTAGATTCGGGATAGGTAATGATCAGCCATTGCAAATACATATCGTTCCGCGCTTCATCCACATTAAACGGATGACGCACTCCTTCCAAATCCATATATTCATCCGGAATACCCGTTCGGCGCAACGACCACGAACGATAGAGCCACATACATTCGATAGCGGCAGAGAAACCCAGCTTCAACCGTGGCAGATAGGTATCGAACATAAAGCGGGTATTGAATGAAATTTTCCGGGACCCATCCGGATCACTGTAATACCCTACATAGGGTACCCCCTGACCGCCCAGATTGACCGTCGGCCGGTACCAATAAGGTTCACTCTCGCTATAAAGTGTGCGAAACCAAGCCCCGTCAATCGTAACACGCGTCCGCAAAGCAGGAATACGTTTACTAGTAAACTGGTATTCAACACCTTCTTTAAAAAGACGTGTAGCATTGGATGCCATGCCATAAGATCCAAATGCCGTTACATCGGTATAAGGAAGATACTCAAGTTTCGGTGGAGCCGTTATCGCATCAGGATCGAGTCCCGTCGCATCATATTTACGGTAACTCATGGGCTGATAATACGTTGCCGTACGAAATCCAGACGTAATATCCTCCCTAAAATAGGTAATCGACAAACGATTTTCGCCATAAGAAATATCCCCGCGCACTTCCCATTTGAAATTTCGGGCTGCCTGCAGGTCGTAATTTGTCCGATCTACCACATAAGTTTTTAAATTCAATCGCCTGTAATCGGGATTGGTATGGTAGTAATTCAGCTGCTGCCAATCGTAATAGAGCAAATCGGGATACAGGTAGGTCAGCGACGGTGTCATCGTATGCCACCCCATACCACCACCTATCTCGAACTGCAACGGCCGGTCGGCTACCATTAGCCGGGGGAACGACCAGCGCAGGTTGACGCGCGGATCGAAAAAGAATTTACCGTGCAAAGCATAGCTGTCCGCAAGATTCAACATGGTCGAAGCACGCAATCCGGCCTGCACCTCGAGTTTATGACGCGCAACGGGAATGACGCTACGATCCTCAAAAAAAAGGGAAAAATCATGTCCCGCCGGGATATTGTAATAAGGGCGCGGACGAGTCGTCATCGAAGGATAAATAGGAAAGAGAGGATCGTATATTTGTCCTTGCCCGTAATTTTTATTCATCTGCCAATCGCTCCCGATAAGCATATCGTGCTGAGCTTTATCTCCATGAGCGCTGAAACGTGCAACCAACTTGGTAAATGCACTAAACGGCAAACTTTCCGATCCTCCCGTAGCTACATATTGCGGCGTCAACCACGTCCCGTCATGTATGCCCTCGTCGGTAGAAAGCGGAGGTGTGGGTTGGGGGCCGGAAAGAGAAACATACCGGGTTCGGTCAATTACATCTTTTTGCAGACTGACCGAAGTATTCAGTTCCAGAGAACGAAAAAATCGTCCCGTTTTACTCAACCATGTCAAGTTATTGGCCCATGCATAACGGTTATAGGTCGATTTGTAGCTGTCCTCTTTATGGTAGTTGATCTCCGGGTCGATCTTCACGTTATCGAACGACCCACCGTAATCCAGATTTGAAGCATAAATCAACGAGCCGGATTTGTATTGCCATTCCTTTGAAAGACGGACCGACGTATTAAGACGTTTATAATTTTCCAGGGAATTCCTGGGATCAATTTTCGAATCGAAAAAATCTATGCCGACATTGAGGGTTAGCTTCCGTTTTTCCCATTCGAAACCTTTGCCCGCATAAACCAGTTTACCATACGTGTCTGCTTTAAAACGAGCATTAAATTTATTGCCTCCCTTCCGACGATCTATTTTGATCAACCCGCTGGTCAGGTCGCCGTATTCGACCGACGGAATACCGCGCACGACCTCTACGCGCTCAATATCATCTGTGGGAATAGTCCGCATGTCCAATCCCCGACCGGTGGTATTACGGTTTGCAAGTCCATTATCAGTATTACCCGCGAGATACGACATATTGGCTTTAGTATTGATCGGTACACCGTCCATCAGGAACGAAGTGCCCAGCGACGAGATATCATAATCGGTACTGCTTCCATCCGTCTGGATTCCAGATCCCGCCTCCCTCAGGCGGATCAGGTTGGCAGCATCCATATTGGGAACCGTCGAACGTTCGCCCGGCAGCAACGATACCAGATCGGCAAAGCTCGACGGCTGCAGGTGCTCCATGGCCTGACGGTCGATCTTGGACGAGCTGGTCATCCCCCTGGACTCGGAAGCCGTCACCACCACCTCATCCAGATTTACGGCATCGGGTTCAAGGAGAGCCAGCCACGTAAAACTATCGTCCACTGGGATAACCTGCGTATAAGGTTTGTACCCTAAGAAAGTAACCCGTAATTTATAGCGTCCTGCCGCGACACGCTCGAACCGGCAAATACCCTGGTCGTCGCAGCTTCCCGACAGTATCCGACCGTCGGATTCGCATGTAAGCAACACGGCGGCGAATCCGACGGGCAAATCCGTCTGGTGATTTTGTGCCTGTATGGCAACCGTATACAAACCCGCCCGGAATTCCTGCTGTTGTCCCCGAACCGGGAAGACCAACAGCATCATACAGTATAACAGGGTCAGTATCCGAACGCTTTTCAACACTTTTTCCGATTTTGCACGGGGCAAAAGTACGGGATGCCGTCAGGTGCCGAAATCCCCAAATATGGCTAATTCGGAGCCCGAGTATCCCCATAGGTGAGGATGCTCCGTTTTACAGCACTGTCATTCAATTCAATCCATTTTATATAACACTATCCGACATGCAATGATTCGCCAATAGCAGGCACCATGTGTCGGAACACCGATATAGGGTCCTGCATACCGCGCCTGAACTATACTCCTCCTGCCCCCCATCCTCATTTTCAGCTATAAAACGACTCAAAATCCCTATTTTTGAGGACGGATGGTTTCCGCCAATCGCTATAATTTTGGGGCGTAAAATATAAAATGGAGAAAACATACGTGCTCCACAGCCAAATCCCCCAACTATTATCACACGATGAAATACCTCTACCATTACCTTTTTCTTACAACCAGCTTAATTTTGCTGGGCAGCTGCACCA
>OFMP01001860.1_pt1 | contig 10026 bp, 8 predicted proteins | sample 1541841 | NCBI WGS metagenome assembly OFMP01 (sample SAMN04209226, study PRJEB22552) | human gut metagenome | biome: gut; material: feces | host: Homo sapiens | place: USA: Oklahoma
GTTATGAAGCGCAGATCCGTCCTCGCAGCGGTCTGGCTTTGAAGCATGGCATTACCGTACTGAATACGCCGGGAACCATCGATGCCGATTATCGCGGCGAAATCATGGTTCTGCTCATCAATTTCTCTACAGAAAATTTCGTTATCAATGATGGCGAACGTATAGCCCAGATGGTGCTGGCTAAGCACGAACAATGCGATTTCATCGAGGTTAATGAGCTCGATGAAACCGAACGCGGAGCCGGCGGATACGGTCATACGGGTGTAAAATAACAGATTGTTAAAGAAAGATAGAATAGAAAGGATTAGAATCGTGAAGATGAATCTTAGAAATATCAGTTGGGCAATGGGGCTGGTCTTGCTGGGTTCGGTAGCCATGCCGTCGCTTGCCCGTAAGAAGAAGGTGCAGCCGGTTCAGAAGCCGGCGGTTCAGGAGGATCATCTCTCTCCAAACGACCGCCAGCGCTACAACTATTTCTTCCTGGAGGGAGCGCGCCAGCAGGCTGCCGGCAATTATTCGGCAGCTTTCGACCTCTTTGAGCATGCCCGGAAGATTGACCCGAAGGCGGCTGAAACCTATTTCTATGAGTCGCTTTTCTATTCTCAGCTCAAGCAGGATTCCCTGGCACTTGCCTATATGCAGAAGGCAATAGAACTGAATCCGGAAAATCAGACCTATGCAGAGCAGTTGGGCAGATATTATATAGGTAGCCAGAAATACGATCTTGCCATCAATGCCTATGAGGATCTGTATGCCAGAAACCACGATAATACCGATGCCCTCCGCATCCTGGTTCAGCTTTATTCCCAGAATAAGGATTATAAATCAGTACTCAAAACCATTTCGCGTCTTGAGGTGGAAGAAGGTGAAAGCGAACAGTTCACCCTCTCTAAAATGAGAGTTTATGAACTGATGAACGATAAGAAGGCTGCCTATCAGGAACTGAAGTCGCTGGTAGACCAGCATCCGCTGGATATGCAGTACAAGACAATGCTGGGCAACTGGCTCGTACAGCACGACCGCCAGAAGGAAGCTTACAAGTGCTTTACCGATGTGCTGAAGGAAGAGCCTGACAATTCCTATGCCCAGATGTCGCTTTACGACTATTATAATGCCACCCATCAGGAGCAGCTTGCCGAGCAGATGCTCGATAAGATATTGATGAGTCCGAAATCGGATCTGGAGACCAAGGTGATGATGTACCGCTCTTTCATTCAGAAGAACGAGAGCGAAGGGGGCGATTCTACCAAGGTGATTGCGCTGTTTGACAAGGCGCTCAACGTGGCTCATCCGTCAGCCGATGTGGCAGAGATGAGAGCTGCTTATATGAGTTTGAAGAAGATGCCGGCCGACTCTGTTTGCCGTGCCTTCGAAAAGGTGCTTACCATAGCTCCGGATAACGTGAATGCCAGAATGCAACTCGTACAGATGCTCTGGAACGAGAAGAAATATGACCTGGTTTCCCAGCAATGTAAGGCGGCTCAGGAGTATAATCCCGAAGAAATGGTGTTCTATTACTTCGGTGGAATGGCGTATTATCAGAAAGATAAGGAAGACGAGGCGCTCCGTGAGTTCCGTCTCGGATTGGCGCAGGTGAATGCACAGTCGCCGGCTAACCTGGTTTCTGACCTCTATGCCGTAACCGGCGATATCCTTCATAAGAAAGGTGAAGAGCAGGAAGCCTTTGCGGCTTACGACTCCTGCCTGCAATGGAAAGATGACAACGTGATGGCGCTGAACAACTATGCCTACTATCTGAGCGAGAAGGGCGTTGACCTGCATAAGGCTGAGTCGATGAGCTACAAGACCATCAAGGCAGAGCCGAACAACGGTACTTATCTGGATACCTATGCTTGGATTCTCTTTATGGAAGAACGCTATGCTGATGCCAAGACCTATATAGATCAGGCACTCAAAAACCGCGATTCCACCGCAGATAACAGTACGGTTCTGGAACATGCCGGCGATATCTATTATATGAATGGTATGACCGATGAATCCGTAGATTTCTGGAAGAAAGCCTATACCGGCGAGAACCAGACTGAGGTGTTGGCATGGAAGATTAAGAACAGACAATATATTACCGAAGAAGAACTGAAGAAGCGTAATGCGCCAAAGCAGAAACCTGCCGCTACGAAAAAGTCAGTTAGAAAAAGTAAGAAGAAATAAACGGAAAGTAGAAAAATCAGGAAAGATGAAATATATAATGAAGAAGAATAAGATGATGCTGCTTGCCGCAGCCTGCAGCATCCTGCTCCTCGGTTCTTGCGGAACCAGCAAGAATGTACAGGGCTCTGGCTCCACATCAGCCAGTCATCAGAAAGAGAATGCCACCAAGGGTTCTGACTCTCGTCAGAGTGAGACGCTCAAGAAGTTGGCTTTCGTACAGAAGGTTTCAGACAATCAGGTGTATACCAAGAATATTGTAGGCAACATGTCGTTTACTCTCCAGGCTGGTGATAAGGATATTACCGTGCCGGGCAAACTGAGCATGCGTAAGGATGAAATCATCCGCATCCAGCTCTTTATTCCTATCTTAGGTACAGAGGTGGGCCGTCTGGAGTTTACTCCCGACCATGTACTTATCATCGACCGTCTGCACAAGGAATATATCAAGGCAGATTATACCCAGGTAGACTTCCTCAAGAAGCAGGGCATCTCCTTCTATTCTCTGCAGGCTCTCTTCTGGAACCAGCTGCTCCTGCCGGGCGAAAGGACCGTGAAGGAATCAGACCTGAAGAAGTTTGATGCCAGACTGGATGTGGCAGGAGATGCTGTGCCGGTAAGTTACAGGAACGGCAATATGACCTATGCCTGGACAGCCAACCGCACTACCGGCCGTATCACAGCAGCAGATGTTGTCTATAAGAGTACGCAGAACGGCACCTCCAATCTCCACGTCGACTACGGCAACTTCAAGAGTGTAGGCGTCAAGATGTTCCCTGCCTCCCTGAATCTGTCGATGACCACTACTGCTACCAGGAAAAAGCAGGAGGCTAAGATCAATCTGGAATTGAATCAGGTGAAGACCGACAGCAAATGGAGCACTCAGACCGAGATTTCGGGCAAATACAAGCAGATTTCTCCAACTGATGTGCTCAGCAAGATATTGAGTATGTAAATACTCATCAAGAGTTTGAAATTATAGAACATGGGTTTTTAATATAAGAAATGAAGCGAATCTTATTATTCATCATGGCAATCACCTTCTCGCTCGCACCTTTTGCGCAGAACCATACTGCCCAGAAGAAGCCGGTGAGGAAGACTGCCGTAACTGCGAAAAAGAAGGCTGCTACTCCTGCCAGAAAGAAGAACAGCAGAAGGCATGTGTCCAGAAAAACATCCAAATCAGCTGCGTCAACCAGAGCAGAACGCAAGGCGGCAACCTATAGTAATGCCTCTATCCGAGGTTTGCAGGGACAGCGCGCTTCTATCCGGAAGAAGATCAGAGAACAGGAGCAGGCTTTGCAGAGAAATAAGGCGGATGTGAAGAAACGTCTTGAAGACCTGATGGCGCTGAACGGAGAAATAGACCAGCGTCAGAAGAAGATTGACGGTATCCAGAAGGATATCCATCATATTGACGGCAATATCGGCATTCTGCAGGCACAGTTGAAAACGCTTCAGCAACAGTTGCAGGACCGTAAGAACAAGTATATCCGTTCCATGCGCTATATGAGCCGTCATCATACGGTTCAGGACAAGCTGATGTTCATCTTCAGTGCCAAGAATCTGACACAGATGTATCGCCGCCTTTCCTTCATCCGCCAGTATTCTTCCTATCAGAAGGTGCAGGGCGAGGCTGTAAAGGCTAAGCAGAAGCAGGTGAACGAGAAGCACCAGCAGTTGCAGCATGTAAAGGGACATAAGAATACCTTATTATATAAGGGTAAGCAGGAGAAGACGGCATTGGAAGGTAAGCAGACCCAGCAGCAGGAAATGGTGCAGGGACTGCAGAAACAGCAGAAGACCATTCAGGCTGTGATTGCCGACCAGCGTCAGAAAGATGCGGCAATCAATGCACAGATTGACCGTCTGATTGCTCGGGAAGTTGCCAAGGCGAGAGCCCGTGCTGCTGCCGAGGCTAAGCGAAAGGCTGCTGCCGCTGCTGCCGCCAAGAAGCGTGCCGAGGAACTGGCTCGCAAGAAAGCTGCTGCCGAGGCTGCTGCCAGGGAGAATGCCCGTCGTATAGCCGAAGCCAAGGCGCGTGAGGCTGCTGCCGAAGCTGCCCGCAGAAAGGCTGCCGAAGAAGCAAGACTGGCTGCCGAGGCTGCAAGAAAGGCTCAGGAGGAGGCTGCTGCCCAGGCTGCTGCTCAGGCGAAGGCAAAAGCGCAGGCTAGGGCGCGTGCTGCTGCCGAGGCTGCCAAGCGTGCCGCCGCAGAGCAGGCTGCCCGTGAGGCTGCTGCCGAACAGGCTGCAAGAAAGGCGGAGGCTGAAAGACAGGCTGCCGAGTTGAAGGCGAAGATGGATGCGGAACGCAGTACCCGTGAGATTGCCGCTGCTAAGAAGGAGGCTCAGGAGGCTTCTACCTTGAGTTCGGTAGACCGCATGCTGAGCGGTGGATTCGAGGCTAACCGTGGTAGATTGCCGATGCCTATCAGCGGCAGTTACCGTGTGGTGAGTCATTTCGGTCAGTATAATGTAGAAGGTTTGAAGGGCGTAACGCTCGACAATAAGGGTATCAATATCCAGGGCAAGCCGGGTTGTGTGGCTCGCAGCATCTACGATGGTGAGGTGAGTGCCGTCTTCGGTTATGGTGGCATGTGGAACGTGCTGGTTCGTCATGGTGCCTACATCTCTGTTTACTGTAATCTGAAATCGGTCAGCGTTCATAAGGGTCAGAAGGTACGTACCCGTCAGGCATTGGGTAGTGTTGGCTCTGAAAACATCCTCCAGTTCCAACTTCGCAAGGAGACTGCCAAGCTCAATCCGGAGGCTTGGCTGAGCCGATAATGTATGAATGAGCCGATAATGTATGAATGAGCCGATAATGTATGAATAGTTGCAGCAGGTAGTGTATGAATAGTTGCAGCCGGTAGAGTTTTGCCCCACACGCCCTGAACCAACGGCCACCGGCCGAAGGGAAAGGGCAGAAGCCCCTGGAAGCAGCACGCCCTGAAAGGGCAGAAGCTCCTAGCCCAGGGCATCGCCCTGGGTATAATAGCAATCAGCAAGGCGCCCTGTAAGGGCAAAAGCTTTGTATATTGCCAGGTATTTTAAAGCTTTTGCCCTTACAGGGCGACAGGTTTGTGTCCGTTATTACCCAGGGCGTTGCCCTGGGCTAGGAGCTTCTGCCCTTTCAGGGCGTGCTGCTTCTAGTTCAATAAATGATAGAAATGAAACCTCCAGTCAATTGGTTTGATTGTAGGTTTTTTAATTGCTTACTAAAGAGGTGGTTACTGGCATTTTTTTTGTGATGTAACAAAAACATTATCTTTTTTATCATTTTATTTTTATTAAATATTGCTTTAGACCTAGTCCAACTTTTTATTGTAATTTTGCACCCGAATTTTGAAATGAATATAATAACTAGACTAGAAAAGAAGTTTTATAAAAGCATTATGAATAGATGTAAAAGATATATAGAACTATTCTTGTACTGTTGGCTCCTTATCATTTCGCTTACTTCTTGCGTTTATGATGACTATTCCAGTTGTCCGCCAAAGGATGGCCGTAGATTGGTGCGGATTAATGTAGATTGGCGTTTGTTTGATAAAGAGGTGCCTACAGGTATGACGGTCATGGTGTTTCCCTGGTCAGGTGGTGCTCCGCATACTGCCTTGACTAATGACATAACCCATGCCGACTTTTTCTTGGAACCTGGAAAATATCATGTACTGGTATTCAACCAGAGTACGACCGAGTTTGGTACACTCGAATTTCAGGGAATGGACTCTTACGAGACGGCGCGAGCTTTGGTACTGCATACAACATCGCGCTGGTACTCACGTGGAGATGGTGAACTGATAGGGGTTGAGCCCGAGTGGCTTGCCTCTGATAAACTCGATGAATTCGATGTTTCTGGAGACTATTCTGAGGCTACTTTAACACCAAGGAATGTGATTTCGCATATCCAGGTCAACGTGAAAGTTCCAGGTATAGGAAACCTGTATTCTGCGAGAGGATCCCTAACTGGTATTTCAGATGGATTTCTGCTGGGACAGGGAAAGCCGCTTCAGAGTAGTAAGGTGACTTATCTTCTGGAGTCCTGGACGAAAACGATAGATAAAAATGACGCGACACTAGGAACGTTGACGACATCGTTTAAATGTTTTGGCCTACCGGAAACTGCCCATCTTGATGCAGAAAACAATAAGCTGTCTTTTTCAGCTTTGTTGATAGACAAAAAGACGCAGGTAGATTATCAGTTTGCGGTAGGAGATAAGTTTCAGGAAGATGAAAATTCATCGGAGTTAGGTTATTTTTCTTCTCTCCATGTTGATGTTGAGTTGCCGAAACCTTTACCTGATGTGAAGCCTTCGGAAGGAAGTTCGGGCGGTTTTGATGTCACGGTCAAGGATTGGGGTAAACCTGAGGATATTGATATGGAACTGTAGAAAAAGTGATAAGAATCAGATAAAAATAGTAAAAGAGTAATAATAGATTAGTTTAATTTAAAAATCCAAAAAGATATGGATAAGAAATTTGTTATGAGTATTGCTGCAATGGCAGCGTTGACATTGGTAAGTTGTTCAAGCGATGACTTGGATAGTTTTTCAGACAATTCTTCTAAGAATGAGGCTATCAGCTTTGATGGCTATTTGGGAAGAAGTGCAGTTGCTGTAAATGGTACACGTGGTAGCGTGGAGACGGTGACGACGCTTAAGGCTAATGGTTTTGGTGTGTTTAGTAAGTATACCCCTACTGAGGAGGGTCAGGCTTCTTTTCCTGATTTCGCCAATCAGCAGGTAACTTATAAATATTCAAAGTGGACATATTCTCCTATTAAGTATTGGCCAACAACAAATGGTCATATTGATTTCTATGCGTATGCTCCTTATGATAAAAACACAACGTTAAATAATACATCTTTTGAATTTAATGTTGATCCTGATGTTGCTAAACAGAAAGATTTGTTGTGGGCTAAAGCTAAAGTTCAGATAAATACACCGATCACTAGTACAAATAATAAAGTGAATTTTCAATTTGCTCATGCTTTGTCTAGACTTGGTTATACTATAAAGTTACATGAACAATATCCTTCTGCAACTTTTAAATTGAAGAAGATTACATTGGCAGGATCTCCTGATGGAACAACGAATGCTTTCTATAAAAAGGGTACCATAGATTTGTCTACGGTAAAAGATCCAACATCAGGTGCAACAACAGGTCTTTGGAATACATCATCATCTGATAAGCAGAATTTTGATTGGTTCTCTGGAACTTATGAGAATTTAAGTACAACTGCATCTAATCCTGATAAAGATAATAATTATTTGTTTGTAATTCCACAGGAATTTAAAGAAAAAACAACAGAAAATCCAGATGTAGATGAACTTTATGTTATCGTAAATTACACTATAACCTATAGTGATAATAAAACGCAAACAAATACGGTTTATAAGCAAATTAAAAAGAATTTCGAGCGGGGTAAGGCATATATGCTTAACTTGACCATTGGTCTTCCAATCGAATTCGATGTTAATCTTACTGAAGGTGTTGGTGTTGAAGGTTGGGGAGAAGATGAAGGTATCAATATCGGTTCCGATGGCAATCTTTGGGATGGTATCGAATAAAAATAATGAATTTAAATTATCATAAGATGAAGTTTCTTCGTTTAGCCTTTTATGTTTTGATAGCACAGCTGGTATTATCTGGCTGTGCCGGCGAAGGTGTGGAAGAAACTTCATCTTCTTCAGCTTCTGAAATCAACTTTGATGCTTATGTGGGTCGGAATGCTTCAACCCGTTCTAGTATAACCGATATAAAGTTTCTCCAAGGGAGTGTATGGAACGCCGGATTTGGTGTCTTTGCAAGATACGGCAATACTCATCTGATGGATACTGAACACGTAACCTGGAGAAAAGATCATTGGGGATATGACCATATCCGATTTTGGCCAAGTAGTGGAAAAGTGGATTTCTATGCCTTTGCGCCTTATAGTGAACAAGTAAAAATGGGCGGCCTACCTGATAGTCTGGTCAACCAAGCTGATAGTAATAGTCCAAATACTTATATAGATTTTCCTTCTAATTGGTCTCCTATAGATTTGATATGGTCCAAACAACCAGATCAAACTGCACCAACATCTCCTGATAGTAAAGTGACATTTCAATTTAAGCATGCTTTGGCTCGTTTGAGCTTTGATATCACAGCTCCGAATTTAGAAGATGGTACAGTTATAAAAGTTCAAAGGGTGAGACTATATGGCGTCTCAGACTTTAAAGGCGTCTTTGTTATGGAGGGCTATCTGAATCTTAATACGGGAGCTTGGATTCTCGCCGATAATGGTGTTAAATGGCATTATACTTGGACACCAGAAGGCAAAAAAGCTGACATACCAAATAACGATAACGGTAAAAAAGATAGTATCGTATATAAGTTAAGTGACCCTCCTGAGTTACCCAATCTAAAAAATAAAGTAACAAATGATGGCGATTCTTATATCTTTATAATCCCTCAGACGAAGACCGAACCGTTTCATCTAGCGATAACTTATACGGTACAGCAGGGAGATTTTAAGGAAACGGTGACGGTAAAGAAAAATCTGCTAGATGTTCTTGATAAGTCAGGAGCTCCTAATCCGTCTTTTACGTTTGAAAAAGGAAAAGCGTATGTCTTTCATTTGAAACTTTCACTTGATCCTGTCGATTTCAGCGTAACGGTTGATGGCAAGAAGAGGGATGAGGTGACAGGTGAAATAACGATTTAATAAGGATAATCTGGAATATGAAGCGGAATATTTATAGTAAGTTATGGGTGATTTTCTTTGTCTTGATGGGTGCAGCCTGTACCAATCAAGTGGAGGATGCTATTCCTGTATCTGGTCAGCCTATTGAGTTTTCTGTGCAATCAGATTGGAAGGAAATTCACAATTCTCGCTCGAATGATAAAACGCAATTTATCGGAGGTGACGAGATTCAGATTTTCGGTTTTCATAAACCTTCTAAAGATGCGGTTGAGAATGTTCAGTTTATGTATAAGGAAGGCGATCCGACGACAGGTCAGAAAGTAAAATTTGATAATGGGAACTGGAATTATTCACCCAAGCGTTTCTGGCCTAAAAAGGGAGTGCTAGATTTTTTTGCCAGTTATCCATGCTATCCATACAACTCTATTCACTATGACGTAGAAAAGAAGTGGATGACTTATGAAAATAATTTGACACAAGATCTGTTGTATGGCTTAGCTACCGATCGTGATTGTGCAAGTAAAGATAACAATAAGGTGCCGATCTGGATGGTGCATGCCTTGGCTAAGGTGAGAATTATTTTAGACAGCTCTTTGGGTGATATCGGAACAGTTCAAGTCTTTGGTTACAAAACTGGCCATTTCTCTCCAATTAACTATGGAGTCCCTGATTGGAAAATTGATGATAAAACGCCTATTTCTGTTGACTTTCGTAAATATGAAGGCAAAGTAGACGAAGAACTGAAGAATAATAATTCTGTTACCGTATTTATCTTGCCGTATAAGATTACGGGACTCAAGATGTGGGATTCTGGTAGTCATCTGATTAATGCTTCTGATGAAATACAGAAGTATACGTTTGAGGCTGGAAAGGTATATAATCTCACGATATCAAAATCAAATGGAGTACGGAAGAAGAATACAAATAGCCGTTCTATAGCAATGTCTGTTCGTTGTGTTTCGGAATAGCGAAAAAATATCGACCTGAACGGTTGAAATTACCCAATACGCCCTGAACCAACGGTCACCGGCCGAAGGGAAAGTCACATCCAATACGCCCTGAAAGGGCAGAAGCTCCTAGCCCAGGGCATCGCCCTGGGTTATTACAGACGCAAACTTGTCGCCCTGTTTTACTCTAATTGAGCAAGCTTTGAGCGTATTTTTTAACGTTAATTA
>OFMP01001863.1_pt1 | contig 10010 bp, 9 predicted proteins | sample 1541841 | NCBI WGS metagenome assembly OFMP01 (sample SAMN04209226, study PRJEB22552) | human gut metagenome | biome: gut; material: feces | host: Homo sapiens | place: USA: Oklahoma
CCCGGGTCTGATCCTTGCCCTCCGGGGTGTAGATGGCGGCTGCACCCCGCTGGATCACATAGGGCACCCCATTGAACTTGGTGCACTGGCGGCGGTTCCACAGGGCGTTGAGGCTGGCCCCGTCCCGCTTCAGCTCCATGGGCACCACGGTGTAGGCGCAGCGGTTGCCGGTGAAGCCGGCGGTCTTGGAGTAGGAGCGGAACTCAATGGCACAGGTGCGGGCCCCCTCGATCTCAAAGATGGTGTGGGGGACGTCCTCCTCGGTGATGAAGGCCTCGTAGGCGGAGTCGTACAGGATCACTGCGCCGTTGGCGTTGGCGTAGTCCACCCAGACCTTCAGCTGCTCCCGGGTAGCCACCGCGCCGGTGGGGTTGTTGGGGAAGCAGAGGTAGATCAGGTCCACCTTCTCCTGGGGGGGTTCAGGGGTGAAGCCGTTCTCCGCCACACAGGGCATATAGACCAGCCGGGACCAGCGGCCCAGCTCCTCCTGATATTCGCCGGCCCGTCCGGCCATAGCGTTGGTGTCCACATAGACCGGGTAGACCGGGTCGCACACCGCAACGACGTTGTCCGTACCGAAGATGTCGCCGATGTTGCCGCAGTCGCTCTTGGCGCCGTCAGAGACGAAGATCTCCTCCGGCTTGATGTCCACACCCCGGGTGGCATAGTCATGCTGTGCGATGGCCTCCCGCAGAAAGGCATAGCCCTGCTCCGGGCCGTAGCCGTGGAAGCCCTCAAAGGTGCCCATCTCATCCACTGCCCGGTGCATCGCCTGGATGACCGCCGGGGCCAGAGGACGGGTCACGTCGCCGATGGACAGCTTGATGATCCTGGCCTGGGGGTGGGCGGCGGAGTAGACGGAGATCCGCCGGGCGACCTCAGAGAAGAGATAGCTGCCGGGCAGCTTTAGAAAATTCTGGTTTACCTTTGTCATATCGCAACAGCTCCTTTTGGTGTGATGTGCCAAGTCAAGGGACTCTTACCTGCTATTATCCCCCATGGGTCCCCGCTTGTCAATGCGGGATTTGTCCTCCGGCTGCTCAGGGACCTGCATCGCGTCCACTCCTTTCTGTGTCCTATCATCATAACACGGTTTTCTGCGGATGAGAAGCGCCGGGAGCCTGCTGGATGGCTCCGCTCAGCGGAGGGAATTTTGTATAGTTTCTGTGGAAAACCTGCGTTTTTTCTGCACTCTGGGCCCTTCCTTGTGGAAAATGTCACTTTTTATTCTGCTGTCCTCTGAATTTCTGTCTCCCGCTCCCTTGCCTTTTTTTCCGCTTCTGTGTTATGATGGCGGTATCGAGAGCCGCCGGATCTGCCCGGAGCCCGCACACCGATCGCCGAAGGAGGAAGCTGTCCCATGGATCAGGCCGTCGTCATCCGTCCCCGGTTTGAACCGGGCCGCCGTATCATCGCCGTCAGCGACGTACACGGAAATCTGGATTTTTTCCGGGGGCTGATGGACCAGGTGGGTCTGACCCCGTCTGACATCCTGGTGCTGGTGGGGGATCTGCTGGAGAAGGGGCCGGACAGCCTCGCCCTGCTGCGGTATGTGATGGAGCTGTCCCGCACCCACACCGTCTACCCCCTGTGCGGCAACTGTGACGGGCTGGTCCTTCGCTTTTTTGATACGGATGAGCTGGACGGGCGCTTTTACTCCGCCTATCTGCCCATCCACCCGGAGAGTACCATCCGCCAGTTGGCGGAGGAGCTGGGCTTTTCGAACTGGCGGGATTTTCCCGCTCTGCGGGCTGCCCTGCGGGAGGCTTATCCGGAGATCCGCGCCTGGCTGCGGGGGCTGCCCACCATCCTGGAGACGGAGCACCTCCTCTTTGTCCATGGCGGCGTCCCTTCCCGGGAGCACATGGAGACGCTGAATCGCTGGAAGTGCATGAAGAACGACAACTTTCTGGGGCAGGGCCATCGCTTTGACAAATATGTGGTGGTGGGACACTGGCCGGTGACGCTGTATCACCCCCATATTCCATCCGCCGCACCGCTCTTTGCCCGGGAGCAGAATATCATCTCCATCGATGGGGGCTGTGTGCTGAAGCTGGACGGCCAGCTCAACGCCCTGATTTTCCCCACGGAGGACTCCGACACGTTTACCTGGCAGGCGTATGACGGTCTTTCGGTCTATACCGCCCTGGACCGGCAGGAGGCCTCCCCCGACTCCATCAACATCCGCTGGGGCCGATCCGACCTGGAGCTGCTGGAGTCCGGAGAAGAGTTTTCCCTGTGCCGGCACCTGGAGTCCGGCCGGGAGCTGTATATCCTGACCTCCTACCTCCGGCGGGATGGGGAGCGGCTGTGGTGCGAGGACTCCACGGACTACCGCCTGCCCGTCCTCCCCGGTGACCCGCTCTCCCTGGTAGCCCGGACCTCCCGGGGCTGCCTGATGAAAAAAAACGGCGTGACCGGCTGGTATTCCGGCCGCCTGACGGACACACTAGAAAAACAGATCAAACAGTGAGGATTAGAATTTATGTTGGATTTTCACCCGTTACAGCTGGAGGACCTGCCTAAGCTCCGCAACTTCTTTCAATACAGCGGCAGCCGGGTCTGTGACACAACTCCGGGTACCGTCTTTATCTGGCGGGACCTGTACAAGACGGAGTGGGCGGTCTATGACGGCTCCCTCTATTTTAAGGTGGACTACCCTGGTTTGGGCCCCACCTTTACACTGCCCCTTGGGGGCGGACGGCCGGAGCACTACCGGCAGATCGCGGACTACTGCTGCCGCCGGAATATGCCCATTGCCTTCACCCCAGTCCCAAGGGATGAGCTGGACCGCCTGCAGGAGGCCTTTCCCAACAGCGCCGCCATCGCTAACCGGGATGCCTTCGACTACCTCTACCGGGCGGAGGATCTGAAATTTTTCCGGGGTAAGAAGCTCAGCGGCCAGCGCAACCATGTGAACAAATTTTTGAAGACCTACGGCACCTGGTCCTTCCGGGTGATCACCCCAGAGGACGTCCCCCAGGTGGAGGCGTTCCTGGACCGGTATGCCGCAGGGCGGGATAAGGCGTCCGCCTCTTTCCACGAGGACCTGGCCAAGACCCGGGAGGTGCTGGACAACTACGACACCTATGATATGCTGGGGGGGATGCTCCTGGTAGACGGCCAGATTGTGGGCTTTGCCCTGGGGGAGATCGTGGGGGATACCCTGTTCACCCACATTGAGAAGGCAGACCGGGACTATCAGGGCTGCTATCAGATGCTGGTGGCCCAGTTTGCCCAGCAGTTTGCCCATGAGGGCGTTCACTTTATCAACCGGGAGGATGACGCCGGCGACCTGGGCCTGCGCACCAGTAAGCTGTCCTACCACCCGGTGACTCTGCTGGAGAAGTACACCGTCACAGTGGACGAGCCCTGTAAGTTCTGCGCCTTGGCGGAGTAAACCCAATCAGAACATGGCTTCAGAATGGAGCATGACCAAAGTGCCGGACTTACCGGCGCTTTGGTGCAAAGTAAAGACTACGCGTAAAACGCGTGGCTTGAACAAGCCCTAAAAGGGTATAGGGTTTTCGTACTCGCGTTATCCTCGATTTGATCCGATTTTCTATTGCCCTTGGATGTACTTCCTCAGGGCCATCTCTTGGATACCTATGGTGCTCATATAGTAGCCTGTCGACCAGAAATTCTGGTTCCCAAATTTATACTTTAAATTTGCGTGACACTGGAAAATCATCATTGCACTTTTCCCTTTAGATCCCCCATAAAACTCAATACGTCAAACTTTACAAAGGGCGAAAACAGACCGTGAAACGGGCTGCTGACAACAAATAAAGGCTGAGTATCAAGCACCGGAAAAGTGCGAGGTATTCAGCCTGCTTTGTTGTCCGGGGGTTCCAAAGGGGCTTGCCCCTTGGCACACGACTTTGCTTGCAAAGTGTAGTGTATTATATGCTCTGTCGGTGTTGTGGTAGTGTCAACAGGTCCCTTATTGTACCGTATCAGTCCCAAATCACAAAAAGCTGCACATTTCCATGCAACAATAATTATTACTATTCGTAAATGAAAAATATAAATAAAAAATCGGTGAGTCCCATAAAGACTCACCGATGGTCCGAGTGCCATTAAAGGATCTGTGGAAATCCAGTAATATCAATGGTTTGCAAGCAGCAAGCAAGGCTTTTATCCTATAAGAACTTAACAGTGAAAAATGCCGCTCAAATTGGCTTTGAGCGGCATTTCCATAGTACCGTATCACGGCATCACGAGATATTAGGATGCAGCAAATAATTCCAAATTGCTGTCCTTGTTACGCTCACTCCATCGAACCACTTTTGCATCATAATTTAAGAACGCATCCTCGATCCCCTTGGCGATGGCATTTTGGTCGTTTAAGATTACGATCAGTTGGCTATCAGTTCTTCGTGCCGGCTTGGTGTCATTCCACGCAAACAAAATATTTCCCATGCTCGATTTGTTTGGGTTATTAACCGCCTGACAAAGTCTTTCTGGCTTTGTTTTGCTTCTTTGCAACAAGAAATCATAGTTGTGAGAGAATCCAGAAAGTCCTGTAAATTGAACATTTTCTGAATAAAAAATATCTTTCTCTGCAAAGAAGTCCTGTATGTCATCGAGAAAGAGAGAACTCACTTTAGCCTTGGAAACAGTGAACATATCATCAATTCGCAACATAGCTTGAATGAATAAATGCTTTTTCTGTGCGAAAGAATTAGCCGGGGCCTTACAAATCAATTCATCGCCATCAAGCCTTACACCATACTGATTCAATATCCGTTGCAGGTGGTTTTTTCGTGCGGGCGTAAATTGAAACCCCTCCATCTTCAAATTACGAATTGTAGCGCTATCATCTGTAAAGTAAATATCATCACCAATTTGGCGCACATAGATTTGAAGATAGTCATTTGCGTTATCTAAATAAGGAGTTGTAATCTCGTAATATTCTCCTACTTTTTCAAATGTAATCTCCTGCTTTAACCATGTTGCGTAATCATCAATAAGTTTTTGAATATCCAAGATTAACCCTCCTTTCATTACAATAGTTCAAGTTGATAGTTGATATTCGGTTGCTCAACAACATTAAACTTCGTTAAAAAAGCGATTGTGTTGTCGACAAAAGCATCTTCTTGGACATCTTCTGCCGGAAAAGCATAAGTGCGTCCATACTCTTCCGTGTATATATGCCAATGACTACCACAAATTTTTTCACCATCTGGATTACGGTGAACATTAGACGGATTGATATGAAGTTCCAACAACATTGTCCCATTCTTTTTAATACGAGCACCAATGTTGTACTTGAACGGTTGGATTTTTCCTCGGTATATTTTTATTGCAAAAATATCTTTTTTAGTATCCCCGACGACATCAAATTCTTTCTCGTCACCACGAGTAGGAAAATTCAATTCGGCAATCAGAGAACGCTTTGTCATATCAAGTAACCTGCGAGCTTCTGCATTGGTAAGTTTAGAAACGCTCATCCGATCACCTCCTTATTTTATTTAGTTTAGCACGCAATTTACATTCATTCAATATGTGGTAACCATTTAATACATTTTCTTTTGCGGTCAATACCGCCCAATGGGACTACGGGCGGCGTTTTCAAATATCCTAACGAGAAAGGAGGGGGGCTCCCCCACAGGCCAGCCATCGGGCTGGCTTTTTCTATTTCACAACGAAGGAGGTTTTTAGGTGGCTGACGATAAAAAGAATATTCCCGACGCTGGGAAGGTAGACAATCCCCCCGAGCTGGGAAAGGTAGAGCCCGCCAAAGCTGCACCCCCGGAGCAGGATCAGCCCGCCCCGGCCAAGACGGAGGCTCCCGTGACAGAAGATGCGTCCAAGGTGGTAACGCCCCCTACGGCGGAAAAGCCCGTTGAGGGAAAGACAGCTCCCGACCCTGCGGGGGAGCAACCGGCTCCGGCGGGTAAGGAGGATCCCAAAAACAAGGACACTCCTGCTCCGTCTAAAGAGGGTACGCCGCCGAGCAAGGACGAGAAGCAGACCACGATCCCCGGCATGGGAAATCCCGCCCCTGCTGGAAAGGTAGTAGATTTTACCGCTGCCCGGGAAGGGGCAGTGGAGGGCAAGCCCCCGGAAAAGGCGGCGGCCCCGGATAAGGGCAAGCAGGAGGACAAAGTGAAGGATGCGGCTAAGCCCCGCAGGGGCCGCCCACCCAAGGCTGACAAGTCGGCCCCCGACAAGGCCAAGCCGCAACCTCGGGACAAAATGTCCCAAAGCAAACCTCCTGCCGGGAAAGGCGCTCCCGCCACGGCGGAGGCCCCGGCTGCAACCGAACAGCCGCCCGCCCCTCGGAATGCTGCCCGTGGCGTGAAAGAGGAGATTGTCTATCTCAATCTTTCCGAGCTGCACCCGTTCAAAAATCACCCCTTTGGAGTCCGGGACGATGCGGAAATGCAGGGACTGGTGGAGTCGGTCAAGGCCGCTGGGGTCAATCAGCCTGCGCTGGTGCGGCCCCGTGAGGGCGGCGGATATGAGATCATCGCCGGACACCGCCGCCAGCGTGCCAGCGAACTGGCCGGGTTTGTCAATATGCCCTGTATCGTCCGCAACATGACCGATGACGAGGCCATCCTCGCCATGACGGACGACAACCTGCGGCACCGGGAGAGAATTTTGCCCACGGAAAAGGCCGCTGCGCTGAAACAGCAGGTGGAGGCCATCAAGCACCAAGGAGCCCGGCCCGGCGAGGATGACCGGGACGCCGGAAAACGATCCACGCAGATCGTCGGGGATCGCAACGGCATGAATTACAAGCAGGTGCAGCGGTATATCCGCCTGACCGAGCTTGTCCCCGATCTGCAAAAGATGGTGGACGAGAAGCAGCTCTCTTTTACCCCCGCCGTGGAGATTTCTTTCATCCGCCCCAGGCACCAGAAGTATATCGCCGTTGCCATTGAGGGGCAAGCGTCCTCTCCGTCCCTTTCCCAAGCCCAGAAGATGCGGGAGCTGGATAAGGAGGGCAAACTGAACGGAGATGTGATCGATGGTATTTTGAGCGAACAGAAGAAGGAGGTTGACAAGGTGATCATCAACAGCGCCGAACTGGAAAAGTATTTTGGCAAGGACAAGACACCCCGGGAGATGAAGGACACCATTCTGGCCCTGCTGGACGAGTGGAAGGAGAAGCAGCCCCCGGAGCTGGGCAAGCCCGACAAGAAAAAGGATATGGAGAAGTAACCGACCTTGGGACAATTTGTCCCGAGGTCTTTTCGTTCTCTCGTTCAAGGCTCTTGGGATTTATCCCCCGTCGCCGCCTTTTACACGGCATGGCCGGGCGCTGCCCGTCAAGGGTGCATGGCACCGCTGCTCTGCGGCGGCTTGCCCTTTACGGGCGGCCCCGGCTGTGCCATTCCCGGGGCGTGACGGGGGTATATCCTCCAGAGCCGCCCCCTTTCCCATGAATGGGAAGGGGCGGGGGGATAGGGTTGAACACCATGAAACGGAGGCTTTCTATGAAAAGACCCCTTGCGTATATCACCGCCACATGGTGCGGCGAGGACTACAAGAACACAGAACAGGCGGCCCGGTATTGCCGGGTAGTGTACGAGGCGGGCTTTTCGCCCATCTGCCCTACGCTGTATCTGCCCCTGTTCCTCAACGATGCTGTCCCCGAGGAGCACAAGAGCGGTATCGACATGAGCCGTGACCTGCTGCGGCGCTCCCATGTGCTGGTGGTGTGCGGCCAGACCGTTACCGAGGCCATGAAAAACGACATCGCCGTGGCCCAGCGACTGGGGATCACCGCTACAACGCTGGAGGGTATCCTCGCCGTCAAAGGACAGGGAAGGCGCTGATGCCCGCCCTGTTTGAAGCCTATGTCACCAATTTGGGGAAGTACAACGAAGGTGAACTGGTAGGCGAATATCTGAAATTCCCCACGACACCCGAGGAAGTGCAGGCCCTCTTAAAGCGCATTGGCACTGACGGGGTGCGGTACGAGGAGATCTTCATCACCGACTTTGACGGGGATGTGCTGGGGCTTTACGACCACTTGGGCGAATATGAGAACATCGACGAACTCAACCATCTGGCCTGCGTGATCTCTGAGCTGGATCAAGGCGATTTGGAGAAATTTGAAGCGGTCATTGACAGCGGTGAATACACCGGCAGCGTGAAAGAGCTGATCAATCTGGCGCAAAATCTGGATTGCTTCGAGTTTTATCCGGGTGTGACAGACGATGAAACGCTGGGGCGTATTTATATGGAAGATATGGAGGCCATTGATGTGCCGGAGCACTTGCTCAACTATTTCGACTACGAGGCATACGGGCGGGATATTCGGCTCAACGAGGATGGATACTACGCCCCCGGCGGCTATGTGCTGAACAATGGCGGCAGCTTCATTGAACACTACCACGGGCGGGAGGACATTCCCGACGAGCACAAGGTTTTCTCTATGCCCAAGCTCAACATCCGGGAGCAGATGTCCGCTTACAAAGAGGTTATAGACCGTTCCTCGCTGGAGGGAGAACGGCTGCACCCGAGAAAGGAAGTGCCGGAGCGATAACAACACTTCGGGACAATTTGTCCCAAAGAAAGGGGTAGTTTGACTGGTAGATGAAGATATTTCCCGGCGCACAATTGCCGTTTCCGTGAAGGCATCCAAGTTGACTGCCCGGGGCCTTGCCTATGTGCTGCGGGCCATTGGCCGAAAAATCGCCAAGCACCACCGGGCCAAGCAGACGCCCCACGGCAAGCAGAGTGTGAAAAAGCTCATGGCCCACGGTGCATCGGCATCCAGCATCGAGCTGTCCGGCGATACCAAGCTGTTTGACCGGGTGGCCCGGAAATGGAATGTGGACTACGCCTTTTACAAAATCGGGCCGGACAAATATCTGCTGTTCTTCAAAGCTGGGCAGGCCGACGCTATGACCGCCTGTTTCTCGGAGTACTCCCGCAAGGTGCTGAACAAGTCCAAGTCCCGGCGCATCCCCATCCGGGAACAGCTCAAGCGGGCGTCGGATCAGCTTGCCCAGGAGCGGCCCCGTCCCAAAGAGCGGGTACAGGAGGTGGCTCATGCCGACAGATAAAATCCGAAAGTACATTCTCCCCAACATTCCCTATCTGTTCATCGGCTGGGCCTGTCTGAAACTGGGGACGGCCTACCGTCTGGCGGCGGGGGCCGGGTTTGGGGAAAAGCTGCTGGGGCTGGGCCGGAGCATCGGCCCGGCCTTTGCCGACTTTGCGCCGGGGCTCGATTCCTTTGACTGGCTGGTGGGCCTTGTGGGGGCGGTGGCCTTTCGCCTGCTGATCTACTTCAAAAGCAAGAGCGCAAAGAAATACAGGCGGGACCAGGAATACGGCTCCGCCCGGTGGGGAACGGAAAAGGACATCAAGCCCTTTGTCGATCCCAAGTTTGAAAACAATATCATTCTTACCGGGACGGAGCTGCTCACCATCAACACCCGGCCAAAAAATCCAGCCAACGCCCGCAACCTCAACGCCTGCGTCATCGGCTCGTCCGGCTCTGGCAAGACCCGGTTCTGGCTCACGCCCCAGCTGCTCCAAGCTCATTCCTCGTATGTCTGCGTCGATCCAAAAGGAGGTGTCCTCGGGCAAGTAGGCCACTTTCTCCAGCAGCGGGGATATAAGATCAAGGTGTTCAACAGCATAGATTTTTCAAAGTCCATGCACTATAACCCGCTGGCCTACATTAAGAACGAGGCGGACATCTTAAAGTTTGTAAACGCCCTAATTTCCAACACCAAGGGCGAGGGCAAAGAGGGCGATCCATTCTGGACGAAGGCCGAAACACTTTTGTATTGCGCCCTGCTGGGGTACATCATTTTTGAGGGCTCCGAGGAGGAGCGCAACATGAATACGCTGGTTGACATGATCTCCGGCATGGAAGTCAAAGAGGATGACGAGGACTTTCTCAACGCCGTGGACTATATGTTCAAGGGGCTGGAGCAGCGCAAGCCGGATTGCTTTGCGGTGAAACAGTACAAGAAGTACAAGCTGGCCAGCGGTGTTGTATGCTCTAAAAGACTTCTTAATCAAGCGGTTGGGAAGTC
>OFMP01001874.1_pt1 | contig 9969 bp, 3 predicted proteins | sample 1541841 | NCBI WGS metagenome assembly OFMP01 (sample SAMN04209226, study PRJEB22552) | human gut metagenome | biome: gut; material: feces | host: Homo sapiens | place: USA: Oklahoma
ATTATATAAAGGTACAATGAAAAAGATTATTTTATGGGGATTTTATGCGATCTGTCTGGTTTGTTCGGAGACAGCAATGGCGCAGGACGGGAAAGACCGTAAGGGTGACATGCGACGGGAACAGATGATGGAAAAACGTGCAGAAAGATTAGCTGATGAATTGGAGCTGAAAGGAGATGCACGTTCGGAGTTTCTGGTTACTTATAAAAATTACCAGCAGGATTTGATGTCACATCGTAAGACGCCTCCATTTCCGGCAGACTTGGGAGGGAAAAAAGAATCCGAGTTGACGGAGGAGGAAGCAGCAGAGCGCATAAAAACGGAGTTTGACCGTAAGGCACAGCAAATCGTAGATGCGTACAACACGCTTGAAGTAGATAAAAAGTACTATGAGGTATTTTCTAAAACGATGTCTGCCAAACAGTTGATGAAAATCTTTGTTCCGGAGAGAAAAATGAATGCTCGTAACGGGGGCAGACAGAGTGTGGGGAAGGGCGGAGGCCGTTTGTTTGGGGAGCCAAATGGTTTTCCGCAAAATGGATTTGAGAGAGAGGCCGACTGGTAATTCCAGTTAGGTATAGTTGGTTTTTAAGGTAAAAAGGGAGGGAGATTTGCTGATGTAAATCTCCCTTTTTCTGTATGACGGGCATGTCATGTATCTGTGGTGTAAGTCCATACGGGGCGTAGTTGCCGACGAACCCCATAGCGACTCGTAAGTTTCAAGGGGCAACCCTTGGGAGAGAAGAAGCGATAGCGAAATCGTGGCTCGACGGACAGAAACCCGATACGAAGGCGTATCAAGCGGACAAGATGGCAGAAGACATTGAAGCTCCCAAAGGCAACCGTAACCTTGATGCGTAAATCGGGCGAGTAAACGATGAAAGATGCATGGTTTATCCCGTGAGGCCTCGGCAGTGGTTCATGCCCATAGTAACAACGAATGCCGAGGAGTCAGCAGAGGCCGAAGTAGCCGACATCGTGTATGTCAAGGCGAAGGGCCGAATGGTTTGAAACGTTAATCAACAATGTATGTGTCACGACACAAGGCTGATTAGATGTGTGGGCAAGACGTAACGAGCCGAAGCATCGTCAGACTAAGCCGATTGTCAGACAGCGGAAATTAAGAAAGACGGAGACATGAAGTTAATAGAAAGAATACTTGAAGAAAGCAACATCCGACTCGCGCAGGAACAAGTAATTGGCAACAGAGGTGCGGGTGGTGTCGACGGCATGAGCGTAGACCAACTTTCCACCTATATGACGGAGAACTATGCAGAAATCAAGCGTTCAATCATGGCAAGAGAATACCGACCGCAACCGGTGCGCAGGGTTGAGATACCCAAGCCCAACGGAGTCGTGAGAAAACTCGGTATACCCACGACAGTTGACAGGACACTCCAACAGGCGATAGTCCAAATTCTCAGTCCAATCTTCGAGCAGGAATTCCAACCGCAGAGCTACGGCTTCCGCCCCGGTAGAAGTTGTGAGCAGGCCGTGTTGAAACAGCTTGAATATCTCAACGAGGGATATGAATGGATAGTGGACATCGACTTGGAAAAGTTCTTCGACAATGTGCCGCAAGACAAACTGATGAGTTACGTAGGGAGAGTAATCCAAGACCCTGACACTGAGTCATTGATACGCAAGTATCTGAAAGTTGGTGTCATGGAGAACGGTAGTTACTCTCCAACAGAGCAAGGCGCACCACAAGGTGGCAATCTGTCGCCGTTGCTTAGTAACGTCATGCTCAACGAACTCGACAAAGAGTTGCAAAGTAGAGGACTCCGCTATGTTCGCTATGCCGATGACTGCGTCATTGCAGTAGGGAGCCGAGCGAGCGCAACGAGAGTGATGCACTCCATAACCGATTGGATAGAGCGCAAACTCGGGTTGAAAGTAAATGCGACCAAAACGCATATCTGCCGACCGAGCAATCTAAAATACCTCGGCTTTGGCTTTTGGAAATCTTCAAATGACAAGCGATGGAAAGCCCGCCCCCATGAGGACTCCGTAGACAAGTTCACACGTAAACTCAAGAAACTCTGCAACCGCTCAAGGAGCATATCCATGGATGAAAGGTTACAATTGCTAAACTGGACAATCCGAGGGTGGATAAACTACTTCTCCATAGGTTCGATGAAGAACAAAATGGAAAAGATAGATGAACACCTCCGTACCATGTTGCGCAAAGTAATCTGGAAACAATGGAAAACTCCCAAGAAAAGAGCATGGGGACTTCGGAAGCTCGGTATCGACAACGATTTAGCCAAACTCACCTCCAATTGTGGCAACCGCTACGAATGGGTAGTAAGACGCACGTGTGTCGTCAGAGCTATATCGAAAGAAATTCTCACACGCAGAGGATTAGTCAGTTGTCTTGACTACTACGTCCAACGTCATGTTTTGAAAACAAATCAAACCGCCGTATGCCGAACGGCATGTACGGTGGTGTGAGAGGAAAGGAAACGAAAGTAGGTCAGAAAACTTTCGTTTCCCGACCTACTCGATTCCTTTTTTCCAACCGATTATCCCGTTAAATATCAATCCACTAAACTCCAAAGTAATGAACAACAAGAAGAACAACGAAGGGCAGTCCGACTTTTCCTATTACGGTCTGTACCTGATGGACTACCTCCGCACGAACAAGTTTGAACAGGCTACCGACACCGCTTTCATACGGGAACGCGCCGATCGTGCCGCCGAAACGTATGAAAAGGCGCGGATTGAAGGCTATCCCACCGACGGTGCGCAGGAACTGGCGATGGAAACACTGCTGCGCGGGTTGCACTATTCCCGGTACGCCATGCTCCACGAAGTCGTGGAGAACGAGTTTGCCGACGAAGTGCCGGAAGAGAAACAAGAAGCCTTTATCCATAAACTCCTGCCGCTTGTCGGCAACGTGTTCTCCGTCTATGACCTCTCGGATGACAATTTCGCCCTGTCTTCCGATTACGACCTGCTCTACACGGAGCTGACGGGAGCAACCGTCCTTTACTTAGACGAATATGGCGTTTAACCGCAAACAGAAACTGCGGGACAACATCGAGGCGATACGGACGGCATTCATCCTTGACAGGGAAAATAGGACAGCGACAACCGAAGAGCGTGCCATACTTCAAAGGTACTGCGGTTTCGGCGGTCTGAAATGTATCCTCAACCCTGCAAAGGAACTGACGGATGCCGTCCGGTGGGCGAAATCCGACCTCGAACTGTTCGCCCCGACGGTGGAGCTGCACAGGCTTATCCGTGAGAACAGCAAGGACGAAACAGAGTACAAGCGGTTTGTGGATTCGCTGAAAGCGTCCGTGCTGACCGCTTTCTACACCCCCAAAGAGATAACCGACACCATCGCGGACGTGCTGGCAGATTACAGCGTCCGCCCCGCCCGTATGCTCGAACCGTCGGCAGGTGTCGGCGTGTTCGTGGATTCCATGCTGCGGCACAGCCCCAATGCGGATGTGATGGCTTTCGAGAAGGATCTGCTCACGGGTACAATCTTGAGGCATCTCTATCCCGACCAGAAAATGCGCACCTGCGGTTTTGAGAAAATCGAAAGACCGTTCAACAATTATTTCGACTTGGCGGTGTCCAACATTCCGTTCGGTGACATTGCCGTGTTCGACGCGGAGTTTCAGCGGAGCGACTCTTTCGGCAGACGCTCCGCCCAGAAAACCATCCACAACTATTTCTTTCTCAAAGGACTGGATGCCGTGCGTGACGGCGGTATCGTGGCGTTCATCACCTCGCAAGGGGTATTGAATAGCACCAAGACCTCCGTGCGTAACGAGCTGTTCAGTCAGGCCAATCTGGTATCCGCGATACGCCTGCCCAACAACCTGTTCACGGACAACGCGGGCACGGAGGTGGGCAGTGACCTGATTGTCCTGCAAAAGAACCTCAGCAAGAAGGAAATGTCGCAGGACGAGCGGCTGATGACCGTGATACAGACGGACACGAAAACCGACCTGACCGACAACGCCTATTTCATCCACCACCCGGAACGCATCGTGCATACGACGTCGAAACTTGACACTGACCCCTACGGGAAGCCCGCTATGGTTTATCTGCACGAGGGCAAGGCAGCAGGCATCGCCGGGGATTTGCGCCGTATGCTCGACGAGGATTTCCATTACAGGCTTGCCATGCGCTTGTATTCGGGTTCAATCCGGCAGGCAGGAACGGAAGAAAAAGTTGCCGTTCAAAATAAAGTAGAGCGTCCTGCCATAAAATTGGAAACAGTATCCTCGGCGCAGACGGTGGAAACTCCGACAGAAAAGCCGCAACCCGCAGATGAAAAGCCGGAGATAGAACCGCGCCCGCAATATTCCGCAGGCGTGCAGCTCACCCTGCTTGACCTCTGGGGGATGACGGAAGAGGTCAGCCAACCGAAAACCTCCAAAAAGAAAAAGACGGTGAAAAAGGCAGTTACGGCAAAGTCCACTCCGCCCAAACCGAAAGTCACGGTTACACCGACAGCTCCAACTGCAAAACCCGCAATGGAGAATAAGGAGGTGAAAGCGGAGAACACCGCCAAGCCTGCCGACCCGGACGACATCTATGCCACACTGGACTGGGATACCAATCCTCCCATCAACGGTTTCTATGAAATGATGATGGGTTTGACGCCGGAGCGTAGGAAAGAACTTCGGGAACTGGCAAGGCAGCATAACGAGAAACAAGTGGCGGAAAAGACGGAAGTGAAAGCCGTGCCGGAAACTTCCCGTGAGCAGCCACGACAGGAGGAAACACAGCCGGAGGCAGTCGCCGCACCTGCCGTTACAGATACCCCATCGGAAGCGGTGGGGACTTTCCTTTTCCCCGACATCGAAGCGGAAAAGCCGAAGGAGGAAGTCGTGGACCTTTCTCCGCGTGCCTACCACCGCACGCCGGAGATGCACCTGCGCGAAGGGTCGCTGGTGGCTGACCGGGGGCGTCATAACATCGGCTACCTGAAAGACATCACGCCATACGGGGCGACATTCCAGCCGCTCGACCTGAAAGGATACCAGAAGGAAAAGGCGTTGTTGTATGTGTCGCTGCGTGACGCCTACGAGCGTCTGTACCGTTATGAATCGCTCCGGCGCGAGGCAAATGTTCCGTGGCGAGAGCATCTGAATACCTGTTACGATGAGTTTGTCATGCGCTACGGCAACCTCAACGCCAAGCAGAACGTGAAGTTAGTGATGATGGATGCGGGCGGGCGCGACATCCTTTCGCTGGAACGGATGGAAAACGGAAAGTTCGTCAAGGCGGACATCTTCGAGCATCCTGTTTCCTTCGCGGTGGAGAGCCATGCCAACGTAGGCTCTCCCGAAGAAGCCCTGTCTGCGTCGCTCAACAAATATGGTACGGTCAATCTCGACTATATGCGGGAGATAACCGACAGCACGGCGGAGGATTTGCTCACTGCCCTGCAAGGGCGCATCTACTACAATCCGCTCGTGACCGGTTACGAAATCAAAGACCGTTTCATCGCCGGAAATGTCATAGAGAAAGCGGAACGCATAGAGGCATGGATGGGTGACAATCCCGAAAATGAGCGTATGCCGGAGGTGAAGCAGGCGTTGGAGGCTCTGAAAGATGCCGAGCCGCAGCGCATCGCCTTCGAGGATCTGGACTTCAATTTCGGGGAACGCTGGATTCCGACGGGTGTCTATGCCGCCTACATGAGCCGGCTGTTCGACACGGAGGTGAAAATCGCCTATTCCGCAAGCATGGACGAGTTTTCGGTGGTGTGCGGCTACCGCACCATGAAAATCACGGACGAGTTTCTGGTGAAGGGGTATTACCGGAACTATGACGGTATGCACCTCCTAAAACACGCCCTGCACAACACCTGCCCTGACATGATGAAGTCCATCGGCAAGGACGAGCATGGCAACGACATCAAGATGCGCGACAGCGAGGGAATACAACTCGCCAACGCCAAGATTGACGAGATACGAAACGGCTTCTCCGAATGGCTCGAAGAGCAGTCGCCGCAGTTCAAGGAGCGGCTTGTGACGATGTATAACCGCAAGTTCAACTGTTTCGTGCGCCCGAAGTATGACGGCTCGCACCAGACTTTTCCCGACCTCAACCTGAAAGGGCTGGCAAGCCGGGGTATCAAGAGCGTCTATCCCTCACAGATGGATTGCGTCTGGATGTTGAAACAGAACGGCGGCGGAATTTGCGACCACGAGGTGGGAACCGGTAAGACGCTGATAATGTGCATCGCCGCGCATGAGATGAAGCGTCTGAATTTGGCACACAAGCCGATGATTATCGGGCTGAAAGCCAACGTTGCGGAGATTGCAGCCACCTATCAGGCGGCATATCCCAACGCACGTATTCTGTACGCTTCGGAGAAGGACTTTTCGACCGCCAACCGTGTGCGCTTCTTCAATAATATAAAGAACAACGACTACGATTGCGTCATCATGTCGCACGACCAGTTCGGCAAGATACCGCAGTCGCCGGAATTGCAGCAGCGCATCCTGCAAGCAGAGCTTGACACGGTGGAGGAAAACCTCGAAGTGCTACGGCAGCAGGGAAAGAACGTGTCGCGGGCGATGCTGAAAGGATTGGAGAAGCGCAAGCACAACCTTGAAGCGAAGCTGGAGAAGGTGGAACACGCCATAAAGTCACGCACGGACGACGTGGTGGATTTCAAGCAGATGGGCATCGACCACATCTTCATAGATGAGAGCCACCAGTTCAAGAATCTGACTTTCAACACGCGCCACGACCGTGTGGCGGGATTGGGAAACAGCGAGGGAAGCCAGAAGGCACTTAACATGCTCTTTGCCATACGCACCATACAGGAGCGCACAGGAAAAGACTTGGGTGCGACCTTCCTCTCCGGCACGACTATCAGCAACTCACTGACTGAATTGTACCTGCTGTTCAAGTACCTGCGCCCGAAGGAGCTGGAACGGCAGGACATAAGGTGTTTCGACGCTTGGGCGGCGATATTTGCCAAGAAGACGACGGATTTTGAATTTAACGTGACGAACAATGTGGTCCAGAAGGAGCGTTTCCGCTACTTCATCAAAGTGCCGGAGCTTGCCGCCTTCTATAATGAAATCACGGACTACCGCACGGCGGAGGATGTGGGCGTTGACCGTCCTGCCAAGAACGAGATACTGCACCATATACCGCCCACGCCGGAACAGGAGGACTTCATACAGAAACTGATGCAGTTCGCCAAGACGGGCGATGCCACCTTGTTGGGCAGGCTGCCGCTTTCGGAAACGGAAGAAAAGGCGAAGATGCTCATCGCCACGGACTATGCCCGGAAAATGGCACTCGACATGCGCATGATAGACCCGAATTACGAAGATCATCCCGACAACAAAGCGAGTCACTGTGCCAAGATGATCGCGGAGTATTATCAAAAATACGACGCCCAGAAAGGCACGCAGTTCGTTTTCTCTGATTTGGGGACATACCAGCCGGGCGACGGGTGGAACGTCTATTCGGAAATCAAGCGCAAACTGACGGAGGACTACGGTATACCGCCAAGCGAGGTGCGCTTCATTCAGGAGTGCAAGACCGACAAGGCGCGGAAGGCGGTGATAGACGCCATGAACGCCGGGACGGTGCGTGTGCTGTTCGGCTCTACCTCTATGCTCGGAACGGGTGTGAACGCCCAGAAACGGTGTGTGGCTATCCATCATCTCGATACGCCGTGGCGACCGTCCGACTTGCAACAGCGTGACGGACGCGGAGTTAGGGCAGGTAATGAGATTGCCAAACATTTCGCCGGGAACAACGTGGATGTAATCATCTACGCGGTGGAGAAGTCACTGGACAGCTACAAGTTCAACCTCCTGCACTGCAAGCAGACTTTCATAAGCCAGCTCAAAAGCGGTGCGATGGGTGCGCGTACCATCGACGAGGGGGCAATGGACGAAAAATCGGGCATGAATTTCTCGGAATACATGGCGTTGCTCTCCGGCAATACCGACCTGTTGGACAAGGCGAAACTGGAAAAGCGGATCGCATCGCTCGAAGGGGAACGCAAGTCGTTCAACAAGGGCAAGCGTGATTCGGAGTTCAAGCTGGAGTCAAAGACCGGCGAGTTGCGCAACAACACGGCTTTCATAGATGCCATGACGGAGGACTGGAACCGCTTCCTGTCGGTGGTGCAGACCGACAAGGAGGGCAACCGCCTTAATATAATAAAGGTGGACGGAGTGGATTCCGCCGATGAGAAGGTCATCGGAAAGCGTTTGCAGGAGATAGCCAAGAATGCCACGACCGGAGGGTTGTACACGCAGGTCGGTGAACTTTACGGTTTTCCGATAAAGGTGGTGAGCGAAAGGATACTCAAAGAGGGATTGGAGTTCACCGACAACCGCTTCGTGGTCGAGGGGAACTACAAGTACACCTACAACAACGGGCATCTGGCGATGGCTGACCCGTTGGCCGCCGCCCGCAACTTCCTCAACGCGATGGAGAGGATACCCTCCATCATCGACCAGTACAAGGCGAAGAACGAGGTGCTGGAGATGGAGATACCGCAGTTACAGGAGATAGCGGGTAAGGTGTGGAAGAAGGAGGACGAGCTGAAGCAGTTGAAGTCCGAACTTGCCGCCCTTGACCGAAAAATTCAGCTGGAGCTTGCGCCACCCACGCCCGAAGTCGCAGAAAAGGAGAATGAAGGGCAACAGCTCAAGCCGGAAGCGGAAGATGTGAGGAACAGGCAGGCGCAATATCCCGAAAATGCACCGCCGCAGATACGCAGTCCGGCGGATAGTATCGTTGCCAACCATGTCATAATCGGGCGTCCGGGACTGTATGCCAAGGAGGAAACCCGGTCCAAAGGATTGAAAATATAACCTAAGGAATTTTATCTGAAGTATTAATAAGGGCTATCCCAAAAGGTCTAAAAGTAAATTTTATCCTTTCTGCAAGTATCTATAGGATGGCAACTGCATTTTTTTCTTTTTGGGCAGCCCTTATTAAAATTTATTCTTATTTTAGGTTATATACATTCATGTCCATTTATGTAAAAAATTCCTGCTGACCTTGTTTATGTCTTGTCAGTCACCATTTGCAAAACCATATTTGACCCTCAAAGAGGCTGAATTTGATAAGTAACTTGCTACATACTCATAATAAGGAGCTAAATAGAACACGAATGGGAAATACACAAATGCTAAACTAAAGAAGATATTGGCCAAAATAAACGCTATACCGAGAGAGAAACTTGATTTTTCAACTTCCTAAAACGGTGTTGTTCAAACATTTCTACTTATTTGTACTTGCCAGTTGAACCTACGCTTCCCTAATAAAATGTCTATGGTAAAAAGTTAAAAAATCCTCCCACTTTTGTTAGATATATTTTTTTGTGTAATTTTGTAATCGTTATGCGGCAGTAATAATATACATATTAATACGAGTTAGTAATCCTGTAGTTCTCATATGCTACGAGGAGGTATTAAAAGGTGCGTTTCGACAATGCATCTACTGTAGTATATTATTGCTTAATCCAAATGAATATTATAAATTTAGGAATTCTTGCTCACATTGATGCAGGAAAAACTTCCGTAACCGAGAATCTGCTGTTTGCCAGTGGAGCAACGGAAAAGTGCGGCCGTGTGGATAATGGTGACACCATAACGGACTCTATGGATATAGAGAAACGTAGAGGAATTACTGTCCGGGCTTCTACGACATCTATTATCTGGAATGGAGTGAAATGCAATATCATTGACACTCCGGGACACATGGATTTTATTGCGGAAGTGGAGCGGACATTCAAAATGCTTGATGGAGCAGTCCTCATCTTATCCGCAAAGGAAGGCATACAAGCGCAGACAAAGTTGCTGTTCAGTACTTTACAAAAGCTGCAAATCCCGACAATTATATTTATCAATAAGATTGACCGTGCCGGTGTGAATTTGGAGCGTTTGTATATGGATATAAAAACAAATCTGTCGCAAGATGTCCTGTTTATGCAAACTGTTGTCGATGGATCGGTTT
>OFMP01001875.1_pt1 | contig 9966 bp, 7 predicted proteins | sample 1541841 | NCBI WGS metagenome assembly OFMP01 (sample SAMN04209226, study PRJEB22552) | human gut metagenome | biome: gut; material: feces | host: Homo sapiens | place: USA: Oklahoma
ATATTTACCAAGACCGGTTTCCAGAAGACATCCGATGGATATAGGACGCAGGGCAAAACAGTTTGCACCTTTTGCAGCACTTCGGGGACTGGATGAAACCGTTCGACAACAAGAGATTCTTTATGAACCTAGAAAGATTCTATCGGAGGAAAAGCAAAATGAGTTGGATATGAAATTGAATATCTTAACTTGTGACCGGAAGATACAAGTAACATATTTCGTAAGGTCACAGAAGAATCCATTAATCGGTCAATACCATACGATAATGGGAACTGTAAAATTCTTTGATTCATCGTCATATTTACGGATTGATGATATCACTCCCTTACTTCTTCGTGATAGTTCCTCGCAATAATTTCTAAAACAAAAGCCGATCATATATTATTATACAACCGGCCCTTGTACATCTTCAATTATTTTTCAAATGGTTTGTATTCAACATCAAATCCAAAGTGCTTAGGTCCGAAGCATTCCAAACCTTCTGGAGTAGTCCAGATTTCAGGGGATGGAAGTGCAATTACTGTCATCTTATCACCAACTTCAAAATTAGGTGTAGTCATTGGATTTCCTTCTCCGTTAATCATGCAGATTAGGTCTGGAGCAATTACATCAACTTCGCCATTGCGGTATGAGATGATGTTTTCGTTCTTAAACCAGATGCGATATGCTTCGTCCGTATAATCTCCTTCGCCCTTTAGATGAATTTCACCAAAGTTGAAGCCATCTCTTGTTTCACAAGTGTAATCTGAAATGTGGCCTCTGAATAATACTTTACCTTCTTTATCATCACAGATAGCAGAAGCAACATCTCCGCCAGCTTCCTTTGTTTCTCTAAGAACTCTACCGATTTCCTGAGCGTAAGTAATTGCACCAGGAATTAGAGAATTCTTGATAACCTTACCAACGTTTGCGTGATCAGCTACACCTACAAGGTTGTCACTTACAACGGCAATAGCTCTAACGATATCTTCAGCTCTTAGGTCATCCGCTACATTCTGAATTACAATTTTTTCACCAAATTTTGTAGCTACGCCCATAGGAAAAATAGGAACGTTCTTTACATAGTATGTAGAATGCTGCAGTTCAGGAACTGAACGTCCGGCTGGGTCAGCGTCAATAAGAGGTAAATCCATTAACAGTGCAACGTGAAGAGCCTCAGCTGTATTTTCTCCACCTAATTCAGTTGAGCCAATTGCATACATTTTCTTACCTAAAGATTCCTCTAGAGCCTGTACAGCTAAAACTGCGGGAGCTGTTTCGCTATGCTTCAGATGAGCTAATCTAGGATCAGGTTTAGCTGATGGAGCACCGCAACCATAAGGAGTAACAACATACTCGTCATCTGGAAGTTCATCTAAAGTGATTAATTTTAGAGTTTTTCCCTTTTCGAAATGTTCTTCTAAAAGAGCCAAACCGTCAGCAAGTGGACCGCCACCACCGGTACCAAGCACTGCACATCCGTACAATAGATCGATCATGTCCTGTTTGTTTAATTCTCTCATTTTTCTGTCTCCTCTTTTTTTGTGATAATTTATGCTATATTTTCGGCGTTATCTCTTGATGCAGATGGAATAAAGCGCTCTGCAATAAGATAGATAACAAAACCTATAATGATACCAACGAATTCAATTTTAACTAGTGTATAAGAAATAATTGCACCTAATGCCCAAGCAATTACACCAGCCCAGTTTACACCGTCCTGTGGTCTAAAGTTCTTAGCTTTACCTTTTCCTACAACCCAGTAGTCAGCAAGAATTACTCCGCCAACAGGACAAACAACGTATGATAGTAAGCTTAACACTCCCTCAACGTGTCCCAAGATACCCAGGTCGCATAATACAATACCAACAATTCCTGAAATTAAAGTAGCTTCTCTTCTTCGGTTATCTTTAAGCTTAAGTGCCATAACAATGTTAAGACCTGCGCTGTAAGCATTTGTTGAGTTAGTTGTCCATGTTGAAATAACAAGTGCAATGATGCCCAGGAGTGGAAGTCCTACTTCAATTAGAACCATACTGATATCATACTGTCCTGATAGCTTTGTAAGAACGATTCCCATAATCAGAGTTATTACACCCATTGGGAATACACCGTAGAATACAGATTTAACAGTGTCTTTTCTGCTTTTCTGGAATCTAGTATAGTCAGGACCAGTGATTGTACCTACAGCAGTGAAGTTAAATGATAGTGCTACACCTGACATGAAGCTCATAGATTGTACAGTTCCTTCATCGTTAAGGTTTCCTGTTCCGTAAACCTTAAATGCTAGGAATGTTCCGTAGCACATAATGATCATTAGTAATGGAATAGAAATCTTGTCTAGTTTTTCTAGCGCATGCACTCCATATACTGCAGTCAGAAGCATTATGATTCCCCAAATTGTGTTTGAAACTACAACTGGAATATCCCATCCGGTCATAGCTAGCATTGCGTTACTGAAGGCTTCTCCACATACTCCATTCTGGATTCCAAACCAGCCAATCATGTTAACAGCAAAGATTGTACTTACGATAAATCTAGCTCCGCTTTTTCCAAAGCCGGCCTGACAGCATGTGCAGGATGCTAGTCCAAGGTCACAGCCTATCATTCCCGTTGCAACCATACCTACTACTACAATTAAGTAGCCTAGTGACCCTGAAATAATTGCTGGCCATATAGGCATTGCTTCCGCTAATAACGCTCCCAATAGGAATGCAGGAACGCATACACATATGCCGGCCTGAACGAAGGCTAACGAAATCCAGTCTTTTCTGTCTTCAGCAGAAATCGCCTGCAGAGCTGTGACTTCTGCTTTCTTATCTTTATTTTCATTTGTACTCATAATGGGTACCTCCTTTTGAATCTTCTCTATGATAGCACACATTATTATAAATGATAATTATGCAGATGACAGAATTATTTATCAATCATATTGTGCTTTTGCACAAAAGCCTTGTTTATGACTGTGAGTTTTGATATCATAAAGGAAAAAATTATACTAGGAGGAGCCATGAGTGTTACTGTTCAAGATTGTTTAAGACTACCCTCTTTTCATTCTGCGAGAGTGATTGCAGGCAAGAATGGACTGGGTAGAATAGTATCATCAGTATCTGTAATAGAAATACCTGCAAAGTCTGTAGAGGCAATTAGTGTATTCAATCCCAATGAGTTGTTAGTCACGTCATTTTATTCAATTAAAGATGATCCTACTAGACAATGCGAGGAAATGAGAAACTTATATGATGCTGGAGGCGTTGCACTAGTGCTGTTTTACGTGGGTGACGTCATCCCTCAGGTGTCTGACGAGTTGTTGCAGACTGCAGACGTTATGAACATACCTTTAATTCTTATTGAAGACGAAGCAGAATATAGTGTTAGTTATAGTGATGTAATTAAAGATGTAATGGGGGCTGTTTTCTACGATCAGGCATCTACGGATTCCTTTTCAGACACTGTGGAGAATAGATTGAAGCAGATTCCTTACAATAAAAGAAGCATGGAAACCCTGCTAAATGTAATAGCTGAAACTTATAACTGTAACCTTGTGCTTTATAACAAAAACGGTTTATATTTCACATCTATATATAAGCCGTCCTTTGGACAATTTGGTCCAGAATTCTTTTTTAATGCCTTCGCTGATGGCTCAACGGACCTTTTCTGTAAAAGCATAATGTTGCAGGATAAGTCATTTTATTTGTATAGAAAAGAGTTCCCCCACGCAGGAAATACCTGGCTTACATTATATGCTTCAAGCAACGAAAACAGCATTAGTGAACACAAGCTAGATGAAATTTGTGCATGCACAAATTTCTTCTCAACCTTATGGGGCTACACCCTCGATATGCAGAATTATAATACTGTTATTACTTTGATCTTGAAATCATCGCGCGTAATAGGAGAAAAATTCCTTGAAGCTAGTGGTGTGCCTTTTTCTAAGCTTTCAACTATTCTTGTAGTAGAATCGGAAAAAGACAATTTAACAGACATTCTTCGGCAGATTGAAGGCATATTGAAGGAAAGTGAAAGATTCTACGTTAAGGATATTATTGACGACAGACTTGTAATTCTAAGTTCTATAATGGTTTCCCAAAAGGATGATGGCATTATAGCTACGGAAATAGAGAAATGCATAAACGAGTATGAGGGAGCCTTGTTTTTCTTGGAGTCTAGCAAAAATCTAACTTCAATGAGGAAAATATACTCAGACTTTTGTGCAAATTCAGCAGCAATGAGCAAAATTTTCATCCACCGAAAATTTCGCGACATGTATGATGTTATATTTTCGCAGGAAATCACAAATCTAGCTATAAATAGAGGCAATCGAAACGATCAAATCAAATCCATAATAGAAGCCTTAAAGGAGGACGACAGTGACAACCTGATGGAAACCCTTGCAGTGTACCTAATCGACTGCGACTCCCAGTTGAGCACCACTGCAGCCACCTTGTTTTTGCATAGAAATACTGTGACGTACAGGCTTAATAAGATAAAGCAGATAACAAACACCGATTTCACCCTTATGCCGGCCACCTATGATTTTTATCTAGCAGCTGCGCTGTGGCGGTTAAACGAAAATTCCTAATGTGAGAATTTCAAATCAAAGTCTATCACTCGTGATTGACAAAATATGACGAGGGCTTTATTGCAGTGGTGCGCTCGGTGAGCACACCCTTACATACAAAATTAGGAGAATCTTCCATTTTGTATGTAGGGGTGTTTCAGCCCTCCTTTAGTACTGCGATTCGTGTTGTGATCAGTTGTTTAGTCTGTTCTATATATTTCTCCGGCAAATAGGAATCTTCACATGCACATAAAAGTTTGTCTTCTAGAGAACACATTTTAGAAAGCATTTTTTCTGCTGCATTCTCAGCAATGCCACACTTAGATGCAAAAGACATAAAATCACGTTTTTTCAGACGTCTCTTCTTTCCATTTAGAGTCAATGCCATTTCTTCTTTATCTTCTGGTACTGCGATATATCTCTGAATCTGCTTTGGGCTGTCACCAAACTCTTCTCCAATTAATTCGATTGTCTTCTTGCCTTTCTTTTGTTGGCCACTTTGTCCCTTTTTCCGACCTACTTTTTGTTTCATTGCTTCATTTTTCATTCTGTAAGCAAAAGCTTTTTCGCTGAAAGAGATATGTTCCCGGTGCAAATTTGTATCAACCATTTTTACAACCGCATCTTCATAGCTCATAGGCTGGATCAGTACCGGTATTTTTCTATATCCCAAAAGCGCAGCAGCTCTTTTTCTTCGATGCCCGGAAATGATTTCATAAGTACCATCTTTGATTGGTCTGACAAGTAGTGGTGTTAAGATCCCGTACATTTTGATACTTTCTTTCAGCTTTTCCAGATCGTCATCATCCCTTACTTGGAAGGGGGGATGACGAAATGCTTTGAGTCGTTCTATTTCAATTTCTACTATGGTTTCGCCTTTCCAATTACTTTTTTCTTTTACTTTCTGCATGATTTACCTCCTTATCTTAGGACGACAAAAAACCCGTCCAAACTAGAATTTTTTATAAATCTAGTCTGAACGGGCATGCCATTCGTTCGTTAGCAGGGCTAACTCTTAAATATAGATTTCAGCTAATCGATGTTTGCAAGATTCAAATCGGATGAGTGAATTTACTTTACTTTTCTCTATTTTACATCCCTTTTCTTTGGTTAATAAGACCACTTTCCCAAATGTTAGCAGGACTGTAAATTTTTCTTGTTAGCAAATGACTGCTTTTTATTAGCTGTCAGCTAACAATTTTATGGATTTGTTAGCAGAAACAGCTGATTTTCAAAGCAATTATCTTTCGAAAAAAAGAAAAAAGCGGATAACGATTTTGCTAATCAGCTAATCATTTCCGCCTCTTATCAAGCGTTCCCTGTAGGAATCGAACCTACAATAAAGTCTTAGGAGGACCTCGTTATATCCATTTAACTAAGGGAACAATTGTATCTGTATTCCAGACACAGTTAATATCTTATCATAGAACCTACAAATTCTCAACCGTTTTTCATCTATTTGGAAATGAACCGTGTTGATGGAAATACGAGGAGAGAAACTTGATGTAATCGGGATATCGTCTGAACAGGTAGACAAGAATCAAGTAGTTGTTAAGCATGTTAAAATAGATGGGAAACACTGTAGATGTATGACGAGACGGGACGATAGTTATATTGTTGCCGTAACAGTGGAGGATTCTGTTTATTTACAGGGAACTCTTTTAGCAATACTGATAGTGGGCACTTATCTGGTATTGGCGACATGCTGGATGATGTATATGCTCTCGAAAGTTATAAAAGAAAGGGATAGAAGAAAATAAAGCCGGTGCAGGATTCATTTCCTGTATCGGCTTTACTGCTCCTATCAAGACTCTCTATGTTTCTCAATATAATACGGAACGCAGGTTGTGAAGAAGTCAAGTAGCGTATCTGCATAAGAAGTATTATCTTTTGGAATCGCATGAAGTACCTGTTGAATCGCGAATCCATCAAGTGTAGCCATAAAGATAGAAGCGAATTGTTCTGCAAGCTTACGATCATCAAGTGCAAATGCAGAAGCAAAAAGCGTAGCAGCCTGATCCAGGATCGACTTCAATCCGGAGGTATATTTCTGGGAAAATTCTGAATCACATTTCATTGCATCCGATAATAGAAGTAAGTATAGCTTTTCTTCCTGAAGGCGTTTGAAACGAATCCGAGCTTCTTTTTCTACATCAGAAAAGAGAGAATCTACGGTGATTTTCTCGTTTTCATTTTCATGAAAAATACGATGTGCAAAATGAATCGAATCAGTGACAATCTCATCAAATAAATCCTGTTTATTCTTATAGTAATAATAAATCGCGCCGGTTGTCATATTGGCTTCGGCAGCAATCGAACGCATACTTGTCTTATCAATTCCGAACTTTTCAATCTGTCGGATCGTAGCTTGTTTGATCTGTGTTTTGGTTGAATTTTTTTGTTCATTCATGTGTTTCTTCACCTCAAAATGAATTGTGTTATTGCGCACAGTATACATGTTGTGACAGGCTCACCAACCTTGAAAAGATTATAGCATAAAAAAAGATAAATGTAACATCGATATTTGTTTGACAAAGCACATAACAAATGTTATGTTGGTCTTATAGGAAATTATTATAATTTATGAAAAGATTTATGAAAAAGGAGAGGGAATATGACAGACAAATTTAAAGGCTGGTATCCGGACTATATTGAGAACGAAAAAGAACGTGAACCAATCTTAAAACTTGCCAAGATGATGACAGGGCGTGCAAAGAAAAAGCTCGGATTAGAGAAGATGACAAAGTACGATCCGGAGTATTGGGGACTGGCACTTTTGTGTACGGATGAGCAGGCTGAGATCGCAATGAAGATGGGGGTGCGCCAGCCGAAAACTTTAGATCAGATGGTGAAGGTGACAGGCAAGGACAGAGGTTATCTGGAGAAACAGTTAGAGGAAATGGCAGAGGTTGCGCTGGTGGAGTATAATTGGGAAAATCCACAGCATGAGAAGCAGTATGTACTGCCGATCTTCGTACCTGGAAGTGCAGAGTTCTCTTGTATGAATGCGAAGATGTTAGAGAAGCATCCGGAGCTTGGACTTTTCTTTGAGAGAATGAGTCGTATTGCATTGGAAGGACTTGCACCATTTATGCCAGAGGGCGGTGTTGGAATGCATGTTATTCCGGTAGAGAAGGCGATTTCAACAGAGAATCAGTCTCTGCCAATCGAGCACATTTCACATTGGCTTGAAAAGTATGAGGGAAAATATGCAGCGAGTCCATGTTCTTGTAGAAGATCTCGTAAAACATTCGATGAGGGATGTGCGGATGATCCGGAAGAATGGTGTATTGCGGTGGGCGATATGGCAGATTATATCGTTGAGACAAATAAAGGTGGACACTATATTACAAAGGAACGTGCGTTAGAGATTCTGAAACAGGCAGAGGACAATGGTTTCGTACATCAGATTACAAATATTGACGGTGAGAATAAGATTTTCGCCATCTGTAACTGTAATGTAAATGTCTGTTATGCGCTTCGTACTTCACAGTTATTTAATACACCGAATATGGACAGATCTGCATATGTTGCAAAAGTTGAGACAGAGAACTGTGTGGCTTGCGGACGTTGTGTAGAGTACTGCCCGGCAGGTGCTGTTAAGCTTGGTCAGAAGCTTTGTAAGAAGGATGGTTCTCAGGTAGAGTATCCAAAGCATGTTCTTCCTACAGAGAAGAAATGGGGACCGGAGATGTGGGACGAAGACTATCGTGATAAGAACCGCATCAACTGTTATGATACAGGTACAGCTCCGTGTAAGACAGCCTGTCCGGCACATATCGCTGTTCAGGGTTATATCAAGATGGCAGCGCAGGGAAGATACAGAGATGCCCTTGCACTGATCAAGAAGAACAACCCACTCCCGGCAGTCTGCGGACATATTTGTAACCGTCGCTGTGAGGACGCATGTACACGTGGAACAATCGATCAGGCAATTGCAATCGATGAAGTTAAGAAGTTTATTGCAGCTCAGGATCTGAATGCTGAGACACGTTTTATTCCGGAGAAAGTAGTTCCGGCAACAAAAGGATATTTCGATGAGAAGATTGCGATCATCGGTGGTGGACCGGCAGGTTTATCCTGTGCATTCTATCTTGCTGAAAAAGGATATAAGCCGACTATTTTCGAGAAAAATGAGCGTGCCGGCGGTATGCTCGTATACGGAATCCCATCATTCAAATTAGAGAAGGATGTCGTACAGGCAGAAATCGATATTATCAAAGAGATGGGGGTAGAGATCAAGACTGGTGTAGAAGTTGGAAAAGACATCACATTAGACGAACTTCGTGCACAGGGATACAAAGCATTTTACATTGCAATCGGATGTCAGGGCGGACGTCTTCCGGGAATCCCGAATGATACAGCAAAGGGATGTGCATCTGCGGTTGATCTCTTAAAAGAGGTGAATGCAAATGAGAAATACGACATCAAGGGTGACGTAGTTGTCATCGGTGGTGGTAACGTAGCAATCGACGTAGCAAGAGACTCTAAGAGATGTGCAAGTGACGATACAAAGGTAAATATGTTCTGTCTGGAGTCCAGAGAGACAATGCCGGCTTCCGTAGAAGAGATAGAAGAAGCTGAGTCAGAAGGAATCGTTGTAAATCCGGGCTGGGGACCGAAGGAAGTTCTCGTAGACGAGAATGGTGAGGTTCGCGGTGTTGTATTAAAGAAATGTCTTTCTGTATTTGATGCAGAAGGAAGATTCAATCCGACATATGATGAGAGTGAGCTTATGACAGTAGAATGTAAGCATGTATTCTTCTCTGTTGGTCAGTCAATCGTATGGGGTGATCTGTTAAAGGGAAGCAAGGTAGAACTTGGACGCGGCAATGGAGCAGTTGCAGATGAGCTTACTTACCAGACAGCAGAACCGGATATTTTCGTTGGTGGAGACGTTTATACAGGACCGAAGTTTGCAATCGATGCGATCGCAGCAGGAAAGCAGGGAGCAATCTCAATTCATCGTTTTGTACAGCCACAGTCCAGTCTTACAATCGGACGTAACAGAAATGATTTCATCGAATTAGATAAGAATGACATCAAGGTGGAGAATTATGATAATTCCAGCCGTCAGATTCCAGGACTTAATGATGCAATTGATACAAAACATTCTTTCCGTGATGCGAAGCTTTTATTTACAGAAGAGCAGGTGAAAGCGGAGACAGCGCGCTGTCTTGGATGTGGAGCATCTGTTGTTGATCCGAATAAATGTATCGGCTGCGGACTTTGTACAACAAAATGTGAATTTGATGCAATCAAGTTACATAGAGAACTTCCGGAATGTAGCAGAATGGTTCCTTACGAGGATCGTCTGAAATTTGTTCTTCCGAACATGGTAAAACAGTCCATCAAACTAAAATTTAAGAAGAAATAAATTTGAAAGAAATTAAAGTAACTGTTCAGAGCCAACCTCCAAAATGCTA
>OFMP01001886.1_pt1 | contig 9927 bp, 5 predicted proteins | sample 1541841 | NCBI WGS metagenome assembly OFMP01 (sample SAMN04209226, study PRJEB22552) | human gut metagenome | biome: gut; material: feces | host: Homo sapiens | place: USA: Oklahoma
TCCAGATTATGGTTTCTTCTTGTTCCGGATATGATGCTCTGGGACAGGAACGAAATATCGGCAAAGCTGTTGATATAGTCCAGCGGATCAAAGCAGACATTTCCACGCGATGGATGGACAAAATCAAGATCCAGAATCTTATACCCCCGGTTTTGCAGCAGCGGGATGAATTTGTTCACGATCCCGCGCTTTGTAACAGAACAGACGATCGAGCGCGAAAAGGATTCCAGAAGGAATGGTTCCACGATCGAAACCGTTTTGCCGGAGCCGCTGCCGCCCACGACAAGGATATTGTTATTCAGTCCGGTTTTCCGGCAGTCTGTACTGAAGATGCAACCATCGCCCAGGATCATGCGGTCGGCCCTGTCCGGGTACTTTGCCGGGATGTTCAAAGATCGTGTCTTACGTTTTGCCATTGCCTTGATCCTCCCGTGCTTTTAAAAGCGTTGCAATCTCCCCGAATGGGATGACCCTGTCGTACAAGCAAGCCTTATCCTGAACGGAGACCGATCGGGTATCTTCCGCCTGTCTGTCTGCCGGAGCGGTTCTGTCGCTCGCCCGGAACATGATGAGGTTGCAGTTGCTCATGGTCGAACTCTCCTTTCCTTTTCCTGAGAACTCTAGGCTGCAGTGCGGTCTGGTCTCTTTTGTCTGGCATAAAGATATCAGATGGTTTTCTTTCACCGGTGCAAAAAAACAGATTTTACCTGAAAGTTGGGAATGAAAGTGGCTCATAGAGAAAAGCCGGACCTTTCCTTGGACGTGAAAGGTCTGGCTTTTTTCATCCTGATACAAAACAAATAGTGGGTTTTGTGTGCCAAGGGGGAAAATTCAAAGGGAAGATCATCGGGACTGTATGCAGGAAACATTGAGATTTTCCTTGTTACAGTCCGGCAGGTGTGATATGATAAAATCATAAACTCAGGGAGTGAATCGCAAAATGTAAAAAGGAGTTGGATATATGAAAAGTTTTACCGGGTTCAGGCTATCACTTTTCAGCTTTTTGGACCGGCATCCCCTTTATCCTTACCGGAATGACGCAGGAGAGCTGAAAGTTCTTCTAATCGGTTATGGCCAGCGGATCCTGGATGATATCCTGCCGACAGTCGCAACGAACGGGCAGCTTCTCGACACAGCGCTTCATATCACGCTGGCAAGTTCCAACCCGTCGCAGTGCGTGGACACGCTCCTTCAGAAGGTACCCTATCTGCCACATTTTTCGGCAATCTCCTGCATGAACAAGCGGGTCTCTGAAAGTGAGATGGAGGATAACCGGTGCACGCTTTCTTTTGAGAAAGCACAGCTGACAGCAGAGGGAATGCAGCAGCTTGCCGGGGAACACAGCGATTATCGGTATGTCATCATTTCAACCGGAACCGATGAGAAAAATGCCGAGCTTGCACGGGCGTTTGGCAGCTGCGGACGCGATGAGACGGTGTTGATCGCCTATGTGCAGAGAAAAAAGAAGCCTGGGCTGACGATGCCGTCCACAGAACAGGCCGAGCTGATTCCATTTGGTTTCGATGCCGATGGGGCAGAGTTTTCGGAGGAACTGGAAAAAATCGGCCTTAACCTCCACAGCTCCTACATTCGCTCGGCAGACAGCCGGTATTCCGCCAACAGCGTGCTCCACGATTTTTACCATGATAAGTATACCTATGTGTCCAACATGGAAGCCGCCATCCATATCAAGGCGAAACTCCTCTGCTGCGGCATTTCCTGCAGCGACCTGAAGCAGGCGGCCAAAGAGTTTTCGGCACGGGTTGCAAAGGATCCTACCCTTATCGACCGGCTGGCATCAATAGAGCATGACCGCTGGGTATTCAGCAAGATCTTTGCCGGATACCGGCAGCTGCAGGATCAGACCTTGATTTACCGGGACGGCAATACCACCCACAGTTCTGCGCAGAAGTGGCATACCTGCCTGCTGCCGGTAGATCACACCGGAGCTTCCTCTATCACAAAGGAAATCTGGCAGGCGGCAGAATCCGGCACGGTGTCCGATTCCAAACTCGACCCGCTGGATCAGATGACATTGCTGCTCCATCAGAAATGCAGAGAAAATGCAGAAGCACACACCGGCACGGTGGACAGCCTGCTGAAAACGATTCAGAATCTGCTCGCGGACAATGCAAGCTTTCCCCTTTCTACATATGAGTCGTTCAAACAGCTGTCCCTTGCAGTGTCTGAACTGCGGATCCACAAAAGAAGCGCGATTTCCCTTTATCGTCGGTCGTGGAAAAAGTTGTATGACCAGATTCGGGCCGATGACGGTGTGCACGCTGCGGTGCTGACCTCTATCCTGGATAATTTGCAGGCAGAGATGGGATCGCTCATTGAATACGTTTCCCGGAAGGATTACAAGGAGCAGGACCGGATTCTGTGCCGGGGCATTCCTTATGCCCTGACCCATCAGTTCCGTCCGGTGGTTCTCAAACTGCTTTCCTCCAAAACAACGGACAACATTGCATCAATCCAGCAGATGAATCCTGCGGCGGTCACGTTTGTGGGGATTGCCCGTACCGCAATGGAGCTTGCCCAGATCGATACCGTGCTTGCAAACCTGAAACGCTATGTTTCCCATTACCTGCAGGAAACGGAATTTGAATACTCCATCTTTGTACCCAATGAATTGTGCGGCACCGCAGACGATGAATGCGAGGATCTCGTGTTTGTTCCGCTGCTGGAGCGCAAGGCACTTGTCGATGAAATGAGCATGCTGTTTTCGGCGGCTCCGGCGTACATTGATGTCAGTGGAGCAGATCCGCTTCTGACAACTGCCGCGATGGCGTATGCAGATACGCAGGGCTGCGGGGTATTCTATAACTATGGTGGTGCCTTCTTGAACATTTCCCGCGCAGAGGAGCTGGAGTATCCGTTCCCGAAGCAGGGCTTTACCGTGGAGCAGATGTTTGCCATCAACGGCGCAGATACCATCGGTGCGGAATCCTCCCGGATCACAGGCCTGGAGGGTATTTACCAGCCGCTGTGGGATCTCTTCCTGCAGAACAGTATGTACTGGAATACACTCCCTGACAAACGGATCGCTCTGCCGGATGACCGGACGTATACCTTCCCCTTTGCCGGAGAAGGCGGGGAAGTCACGATCCGGACACAGCAGGCTGTGGCACAAAAGCTCTTCCCGGTGCTGCAGCAGATGGTGCAGCTCCAGTATATCCAGGATATCTCATTTGATTCGGTCTATGGTTCGGCACGGACGATCCGTTTTTCAGTCCGGCCCGGCATCACGGATGCTGCGCAGTTCCAAGCGGCGCTGCAGTCCCTCTGCGATGGATTTGATCCGCAGACTATGACCTTCAGCCTGAATTATAACCATAAGACCCTGCAGGTATCCGGCCTCCGCTGTACGGTTTCGCTGGCAGATGATAATCCGGCGTACCTTAAGGGGCATAAGACGATCCTGCAGCGGCTCACGGAACTGGGCGGGATCTATGATGTTGTCTACAGTGACCCGAAAACCTGTACGTTCCGGCTTGCCAGCCCGGAAATGCGGCATATCATGGAAAAAGCCGGCAATCTGGCAGAAGCCTATGTGTATTATACCGCTCTGCTGGACTGTGGCTTTGATGATGTGGAAAACGGCCTTTCCTTCCGTCATTCGGTAGGCTCCGAGATCCGGAATGAGATCGATGTTCTCTGCACCAGCGCGGACCGGTCTTTGTTCATCAGCGTAAAAGCCCGCAACGAGGGTGCGTTTGCAGATCCGGATCTGAATTATCTGAACATGGTCGCCTATGAGATCCGCTATGAGGCGGAGCATTTCGGGCTGAACAGCAAGGCGGTTCTGGCGGCTCCTGCGCTGCCGATGTTTACCCTTGCCGCCAACGGGACTTACGTGCTGAGCACCTATGCCATGAAGTGCCGGTCGCGCGGGGTTTATCTGTGCGGCAGGGAGTGCTTCCAGAGCGGGATGCTCGGCCGCACGCTGACTGCTATCATGAACGATGCAGACGATACCTGGAGCGATTTTCTGCGCCCGGCCGCAGGAACTGCCGCACCGGCTGCAGAGATGCCTTCTGCAACTGCGCCGGTTCCGGCGGATACGTCTGCTCCAACCCGGACCATGGAGCCGGATCCGGCTCCTGCGGCGGATTCCATACCGGCTCAGATCATTCCGTTTGAGAATCTTGCGGAAGGCCAGGTCTATTATGGCAAGATCGTCGGAATAATCCCCAAGTCTGCCTTTGTGGAGATCGGCGTCCGCCACAAGGGCACTGTTGTGAACGGAGCACTGTTCATCTCAGATATCGCCGACTGCTATGTGTCCGATATCCACGACTTTGTGCAGGAAGGCGACGTTGTAAAGGTGGTCGTGACGTACATCGACCCCCAGAAGACGCAGTTCCGGGTCTCCATGAAACAGTGCCGGAACGGCAATTGAAATAATAAAATAAGGGCTTTTTTCGCTTGACTTTCCGGGCATAGCAAAGCCTCCCCGTGTGGGTTTATGATCCTGCACGGGGAGGCTTTTTGTCTGTTGTCTACTTTTTGTGAACCTGTTCAGCAGACAGGACGACTATTTTTGGTTTGCTTCTGCGTTTCAGGGCGGATCACTGTTGTGCAAGCTGCTTCTGGTAAAATTCTGCCACTTCGCGCCTCAGACTGTCTGCTTCTTCTCTGCGGCCTGTTTTTTCCAGAAGGGCTGTCAGATTGTCGCAGACCAGCTGTAACTTCGGCAGGTAGACTTTTGGATTTTCCTCGGCCAGATTCCGGCGTATTTTTAATGCCTCCCGATACAGTTCTTCCGCCTCCTTGAATGAGCCAATATCAGAGAGAAGATATGCCAGATTGTTGCAGCTGATTGCCAAATCAGGCAGATAGGCATCGGGATTTTTCTCGGCGAGTTCTCTGCGAATTTTCAAAGACTCCTGAAGAAGTTCTTCTGCCTCCCTGAAAGAGTCGGTATCATGGAGAAGGAGTGCCAGATTGTTGCAGCTGTCTGATAGATCTGACAGATAGGCATCTGGAGATTTCTCGGCGAGTTCTCTGCGAATTTTCAAAGCCTCCCGATACAATTCTTCTGCCTCCTTAAAAGAGTTGGTATTATAAAGAAGGCATGCCAGATTGCTGCAGCCCCTTGCCAGAGCAGGTAGATAAGCATCGGGATTCTTCTCGGAAAGGTCTCGATAAATCTTCAAAGCCTCCCGATACAGCTCTTCAGCCTCCTTGAAAGAGTTGGTATCACAGAGAAGGACTGCTAGATTGCTGCAACTGTTTGCCAGGACCAGGAGATAAGCATCGGGATTCTTCTCGGCGAGTTCTCTGCGAATCCTCAATGCTTCCCGATACAGTTCTTCTGCCTCCTTGTAAGAGCCAGTATTGCGGAGAAGGATTGCCAGACTGCTGCAGCTGATTGCCAGATCAGGCAGATAGACATCAGGATTTTTCTCGACCAGATCCCGATAAATCTTTAAGGTCTCTCGATACAGTTCTTTCGCCTCCTTGAAAGAGCCGGTATCGCGGAGAAGGGCTGCCAGATTGTTGCAGCTCGCTGCCAGACTGGGCAGATAGGTATCGGGATTTTTCTCGACCAGATCCCGATAAATCTTTAAGGCCTCTCGATACAGTTCTTCTGCCTCCTTAAAAGAGCCAGTATTACAGTAAAGAACTGCCAGATTGTTACAGTTTGTTGCCAGAACAGGCAGATAGGCATCGGGATCTTCCTCGGAGAGGTTACGGCAAATCTTTAAAGCCTCCCGATATAGTTTTTCAGCATCCTTGAAAGCGTTGGTACTACCGAGAAGGATTGCCAGATTATTGCAGATTTGTGCTAGATCAGGCAGATAGTCATCCGGATTCATTTGGGCTAATTTTCGGCGAATCTCTAGGGCTTTCCGATACTGATTCTCTGCTGCCGTAAAATCGTTCTGCGCGGAATAATCCAACCCCATCAGGTTACTCAGTGTTGCCCGCTGTACTGCGCTGATATCCGGCTCCAGCACATACCAGTGCTCCAGCCGCTGCGCGATCTCAAGAGATTTCTGATATTGGCGCTGATCATGCAGGAAAAAGGCGTACTCATACAGCACGTCTGGCTCCATGTGGTGTTTCGTTGCCAATGCGGTGATGTCCTCATAGACAGCGACGATTTTTCGAGCATTCTCCGCTGTATTGCCCTCAGCCTCATAGGTGTCGATCAGCGTTTTCTGACCGGAGATATATTCCAGGATCGCATCTTTTTTGATTTCAATGATTTCCTCTGCCTGGCGGATCTCCTTTTTCCACGTCTGATCTTCCAGCAGAGTTCTGGCAGCCTCGTAGTTGCCCATGTCAATCATCTGCAGGGCGTCCCGCTCGCGCCAGTTCAAGGACTGACCCAGCTGGCGCTTTTCCGTGGACTGACGGAACAGCTGCAGAACATCCATTTCCAGCGTATGGAGCTGTTCCGCAACTTTGTTCCGCTGCTCACTGTTTGCCAGCAGCCGCTGCATGGCATCTCCCGCTGGGTTCTTTGCATACTCCAGTGCCAGTTTGCTCATCTCGTCTTCCAGCTGGGCCTTCTGTGCCAGAAGCTTCTGGACCGTCTCATTTTTACTGTAAAGCGGGATGTCTGCCACGGAGAACATCTTGTGGCCATCTAGGGATGCCATGCCGTCCTCGACCTTCACTGTGCCGCCTACGGTCTGATCGCGGGTCAGTTCCAGCAGCATATTCAGTTTGATCGTGTCCACGTTGCCGAAGGTGGAATAATAATGCCCGATCTCCTGATCCAGACGGTTCATGAAATCACGGACGTTCTTGCTGGCAGATTCCCCCTCCGGCAGCTGCCGGAAGTAGGTGTAAATCTTAGGAGCACCGGCTTTTCGGAACTGATCCAGTGCCGTATCAAATTCCTCGATCGTGTAGATGGCATCGTCTGCCCGGTCAGAGCCTCTGCCGAAGAGGATGTAGAAATACTGTGATTCCCGGATGGTCTGGTTGTACTCTGCCTGCTTCCGGTCCTTTGCCACCGCATTGGAAAGGTCCTCGCAGATGGTGAGTTGAAAATAGATGCCGCGTGGGACATAGATATCGTTCAGCGAGCGGATAAAATCGCTCAAGCTTGCCCGCTCCTGCGCGAATTCGATGATGGAAGACGCGATAAACAGCTTGATGTACTTCATCTGATCTCCTCCTGCATTCCCTGCGATGCACCGGCAGAACCGCCGGCCCGTTCGTGCCCATAAAATCATCCGGGATACATTTATAATAACACGGACTTCTGAAAATGTGAATGCACCATCCGGAAAAATCCTGCAGGGTCGTTCTATTATAAAAATAGGAAGCGTCCACTCATTTGCCTGAGAATGAGTGGACGCTTTTTCGTTATGTCAGTTTCATGTTTTCTTTCAGGAACCTTCACGAAGACACGGAATAAGAAGCAGCTGAAAGAAGAACATACGGTATGATGATGCCAGAAACCAACCCGAAAGGAGAACAGAACAATGACCGCAGAATTACAGGCAAAGCTGGCTGAACGGATCAGCCGGGAATATTTTCTGAGCGAGGACGCCGCAAAAAAGCAGGCACAGGAGGCGGTGCGGCACTGCCCGGATCTACTGCAGAAGAATCTGGAGCAGTGGGCAGCCGGAGAACCGTTGACAGAGATCAGCATCAACGGATACTCCATTCCCATGCTCCTGGCACTCTGGCACAGCCCGGATTTCCTCGGAGCAATGGAGGTGCTTGCGGAGTATCTGACCGGTGACCGCGACAAGGCAGAACGCCGGATCTGGCGGACGCGGAGGTGATCCAGGTGAGCGACTATGGAGCGCATCCGACCCAATACGGAAACCTGAGCGATGGGAACCTTTATGCGATGTACCGCGAGAGCGTGTACCGCAGCCTCAGCGAAAGCCAGAAGCTGGATCTGCTGCAGGAAACCGTGAACCGGGACGCCGCAGCGAGAGGTGAGGTGGGAAGCCCGAAGGTCCGTTTTGAAAATCTGCCGTCCGGAACCGACGGCTATGCTGAAAAAGGCATCATTTCCGTGAACCGTGATCTGGCGGTGAACGGGACCCGGACGGCGACGTATCAGGGCAAAACGTTGCAGCATACGATCAATGACTACAATATCCAGAGCCTGGTCACAGTGCTCCACGAGAATGTGCACTGCTGTCAGGACCAGATCATTGACGGCACGATTCGGAATGCGGATTCACAGCTTGCGGCAGAATATCGCGCCAACGACTTCACGATAAGTGTGGTTCAGCAGGGAAACAACCTGGACTTTGGAAGCCAGTACCTTACAGGCGAAACATCCAACGGCTACTACTTCTATTACTTTCAGGCCACAGAACGGGATGCTTTCCGGTGGTCAGAAGAGGAAGCAAGCCGCATCGTGCAGGAACTCACGGCAAAGTACGGCACGGAACCATCGTTTGAGGCCTACGAAAAAACGCTGCAGGCGAATGGCTATTCCGTGATGGAAGCGGAAGCGATCCAGCGTTTTCAGAATCCGGACTTTGTAAAAGACCTGAACCAGGTGCTGATGAACCAGTATTATGGCACCCACAAGTCTGTGGACGCCAGAACAGAACAGGCTGTCAAGAACGAAATGGTACAGAGCCGGCAAGCTCTGCAGCCTGTCACGACAAGGCCGTTATCCACGGGAAAGGAGCAACAGAATATGAGTTTCCAATATACACCGATGACAGTCGAAGAATATGACCATTTTCTTCGCAATGCGGTCAACGAGTACTATGTGCACGCCATGAACGACCCGAACATGAGCAGGGAAGAAGCGCTGCGGACATCCGGTGAAGCGGCCGAACGCTATCTGACGGCGGTGGAGGAGTACAAAGCAGCCATGGAAAACAATGCAGAAAACAAGATCGGTGCTGTGAACGACAACTTGAATACCGGCGGACCGGTAGAACAGGCCTCTGCAGGTGCCGTGAATGAACAGACAGAGCAGACCTCGGTGAACACAGGCGTGGATGTCGGCACAGATGTCGGCGTGAGCAACGGCGAAGGCTGTAACGAAGATATAGGTCTGGGTGGAGATCTGGACCTGTGAGAAAGGAGCATCATAATGGCATACGAATTTGGAAACCGCCTCGCGGAAAGCACTGCGGCAAATCAGAACCGGAATGCGGGAGTTTATACGAGAACGCTGATCGGACAGACGATCCGGGAAACACCTGTCCCGGTATGGACCGCCGAAGCGGCACAGCATCCGTTTGTGACGTTTGAAGATCCCTCCACCAGAAAACGGATTGGGATCAGCAAAGACATGCTGTCCTACGGGTTCCTCACCCTTGCGGAGCCGGGCGGCGGCAAAACCAATCTGCTGAACATGATCACCCGGCAGCTCCTTGTCAGCCAGGAAAAAGGCGACAAGATCATCATCTTTGATACCAAGGGCGATTATTACCGGGAGTTCGGCGACCGCATCCCGAAGAAGGATTGCATTGTGGTCGGTGCGGGCAGCGAGTATGCTGGCCTGACCGGCTGCCACAATCTTTTTGCGGAGATCATGCCCCGCGCCAGCAATGGCCGGTTGGTGTATACGCCGGATTCGGATTCCGATGCGCTGGAAAAAGCAAAGCAGCTTTTTTCCGGGATGCAGAGCGAGTCGCAGCCCATCTTCCCTGCCATGGCTGAGCAGATCGTGGCCGGATTGCTGATCTATTTCATGCGCCGGTACTGGATGTCGGAACCGGAGAAGCTGAACAATGAGGCGTTCATCCGGTTTGTCACGGCAAGTACGAATGCGGAACTGAAGGCCGTCTTTGAACTGGACTATATGAAGGACTACCGGAACTGCATCAGTTATATTGCCGGTACCAATAACCAGACGCAGGGTGTCAGCAGCTACATCGGCACAGTCCTCCGGGAATTGTTCATTGGCCCCTTTGCAAAGCATGATCCGGGCAGGGAGTTTTCCATGCGGGAAGTCGTGGATGCTGCAGACCGGAAGGTTGT
>OFMP01001899.1_pt1 | contig 9856 bp, 6 predicted proteins | sample 1541841 | NCBI WGS metagenome assembly OFMP01 (sample SAMN04209226, study PRJEB22552) | human gut metagenome | biome: gut; material: feces | host: Homo sapiens | place: USA: Oklahoma
CTTAAGTACACAAGAAGGGTGCTCAAGTCAGCGGCACTTACCTATGTAGCCAGTGCGGCGGCTGCTATTTTACAGCTCCTTCGTATAATACTTATCACAAACGGACGCAGACGGGACGACTGATACTGTTTTAGCTGCAAGTAGGTTAAACTATATGACATCGAATAAGAATATAAATAATCATAATAATAAAAATAGCCAAATAAACAAAAATAATATACCGGGCAGACCGGCAAGATCAAACGTGGCAGCGCATAATGAGCACTCTGTGGATACGCGTGAGCTTGCCCTTGAGATGCTTATTGAGATTAATGAGCGTGGTGCCTTTTCACATATCGTGCTTCGCAGTGTGCTTGACAAGTATCAGTATCTGTCAAAGCAGGACAGAGCCTTTATGACGAGGCTTGTTGACGGCACTATCGAGTATATGCTGCAGCTTGACTACATCATAGACTCTTTCTCAAAGACAAAGGTAAGGAAGATGAAGCCCTTCATCAGAAACCTTCTTCGCATGAGCGTCTACCAGATAAAGTACATGGACGCGGTGCCGGATTCAGCTGTATGCAATGAGGCGGTGAAGCTTGCAAAGAGGCATAAGTTTGCACAGCTTTCGGGCTTTGTAAATGGTGTTCTCAGAAATATTGCAAGAAATATAGATTCAGTACAGTTTGATACCTTAAGCATACGATACTCTATGCCACAGTGGATAGTGGACAGATTTGTTGCGGCATACGGAGAGAAAAAGGCAGAGGAGATTTTCAAGGCCTTTCACAGTAAGAGCACAATAAGCATCAGGACAAACCTGACCAGGTGTACTCCGGATGAGCTTCGCGCGATGCTTGAGGCAGAGGGTGTGACGGTCACAGCGGTTGATGAACTTGATTATGCGTTTGTTATATCTGGATTTGATTATTTGAATGGCTTGCAGAGCTTCAGAGACGGACTTTTCTATGTGCAGGATATAAGCTCCATGCTTGTCGCACAGACGGCTGCTCCAAAGAAGGGCGACTATGTGATAGATGTATGCGCAGCACCGGGTGGCAAGAGCACCCATATAGCTGAGCTTTTGCAGGGAAGCGGCCATGTGCTCGCGCGTGACCTGACCGATACCAAGGTCGGTATGATTGAGGAAAATATAGAAAGGCATGGTCTTAAAAATATGTCGGCAGAGGTGTGGGATGCCACCGTACCTGATGCTGATTCGGCAGGAAAAGCAGATATACTGATCTGTGATCTGCCGTGCTCAGGGCTTGGAGTGCTCGGAAGAAAGAAGGACATCCGCTACAAGATGACACCTGAGTCTGTAGATGAGCTTGCCGCTCTTCAAAGACAGATACTTGATACCGTGCATACATACGTGAAGCCAAACGGAGTGCTCATGTACAGTACATGTACGATAGATGAGGCTGAGAACGAGGACAATGTGAGGTGGTTTATTGAAAAGCATCCGGAGTTTGAGCTTGATAAGAGCTTTGCTGAGGGCACCGGAATGAAACAGATACTGCCCGGTGAGCATGGAAGTGACGGATTCTTTATTGCAAGATTTATAAAAAGCAAATTATGATATTAAAGTAAATCATGAATTAATAAATATAAATTGGCTCGAATTAGTAGAATTATAAAACAATAGTTAAATGCAGATTTAATAAAAATAATATGGAACAGATAAAAGAACAACTAACTGACATCAAATCAATGAATATGGACGAGCTCACAGAGTTTATCATATCGCTCGGAGAAAAGAAATTCCGTGCGAAGCAGATATATGAGTGGATTCATGTGAAGCATGTGGAAAGCTTTGATGAGATGACCAATATTTCAAAAAAGTTCATACAGGTATTAAAGGAAAATGCAATACTCATCTCGCTAAAAAAAGAGGAGGTGCAGGTGTCAAAGCTCGATGGCACGAGAAAATATCTCTTTGCACTGGACGATGGTAACGTCATAGAGAGTGTGCTTATGAAGTACAAGCATGGAAACTCTGTATGCATATCTTCGCAGGTTGGCTGCAGGATGGGGTGCAGATTCTGTGCATCTACTCTTGACGGACTAGTCAGAGGGCTTAGGCCGTCCGAGATGATTGACCAGATTTATCAGATAGGCAAGGACATAGGGGAGCGCATATCAAATGTGGTTGTCATGGGCACAGGCGAGCCGCTTGACAATTACGACAATCTGCTGCGCTTTATAGAGCTTCTTACTGATGAAAACGGTATCAATATCAGCCAGCGCAATCTGACAGTTTCCACATGTGGTCTCGTACCGCGCATGAGACAGCTTGCAGATGAAAAGCTTTCTATCACGCTGGCGCTTTCACTGCATGCCTCCAACCAGGAAAAGAGAAAAGCTCTCATGCCGGTTGCAAACAGCTATGATATACATGATGTGGTCGATGCATGCAAATATTATTTTGCACAGACCGGCCGCAGAGTCACCTTTGAGTATAGCCTGGTAGGCGGAGTGAACGATACAGCCGAGGATGCAGCAGAGCTTTCGGCACTCGTACATGGCATGAACTGCCATATAAATCTGATTCCGGTAAACCCGATAAAGGAGCGCGATTACGTGCAGTCCAACAAGGGTGTTATAGAGGCTTTTAAAAATAGGCTTGAAAAAAACGGAATTAATGTTACTATTAGAAGGGAAATGGGCAGGGATATAGACGGTGCCTGTGGACAGCTTCGCAAGAAGCATATAGATAAGGAGAGAGGAATAAACTAGATGAAGACGTTTTCCATTACGGATGCAGGTGCTATTCGTGAGATGAATCAGGATTTTTATTTCTCGTCTGACACTGCAGTAGGAAATCTTCCGAATCTTTTCATCGTAGCAGATGGAATGGGAGGACACAAAGCCGGTGACTATGCTTCCAGATACACTATAGAGCGTGTGGTTGCATCGGTATCGAGAAATGCCGGGGATGAACCGGTATCCATCATCAAAGAGGCTATCAACAAGGCAAATGAGCTTTTGGTGGCTGAGTCTCGTGGGGATGAAGCTAAGCGTGGAATGGGTACCACCTTGGTCATAGGAACTATTATAGGAAACAAGCTTTTTGTGGCCAATATAGGTGACAGCAGGCTTTATATTGTAGGTGGCACAGAGCAGATCAGACAGATTACCAGGGATCATTCACTGGTTGATGAGATGGTCAGGATGGGTGAGATAAATGCCGACGAGGCGAGAGTTCATCCGGACAAGAATATCATCACGAGAGCTGTCGGGGCAGCAGATCATGTTGAGGCAGATTTCTTTGAGGTCGAGCTATGTGAGGACGACAGGATTCTTCTGTGTACAGACGGACTTACAAATATGGTGAGAGATGAAGAAATATGCGATACTATTAGGCAAAATGATAATATCGAGACAGCAGCGTCACAGCTTGTCGCCATGGCCAATGCAAACGGTGGCCGCGATAATATCACAGTAATGATTATTAAACCATTTTAAGACGAGGTAATAACAGATGTTAGAGATAGGAAGTTTTTTATCGGATCGATATGAGATCCTAAGCAAGGTTGGCGCAGGCGGCATGTCCGATGTATACAAGGCAAAAGACCATATACTGAGCCGTTTTGTAGCTATAAAGGTTTTAAAGCAGGAGTTTTCGGAGGATAGTTCATTTGTGACCAAGTTCCGTGCTGAGGCACAGTCAGCAGCAGGACTTGAGCATCCGAATATCGTAAATATTTATGATGTAGGCAGCGAGAATGGGCTGTACTACATTGTCATGGAGTATGTCGAGGGTATCACACTTAAGACTTATATCGAGAAAAAGGGCCAGCTGTCATTCAAGGAGTCTGCAAGTATTGCAATCCAGGTGGCAAGGGGCATAGAGGCCGCTCACAATAAAAATATCATCCACCGTGATATCAAGCCGCAGAATATCATTATTTCTACAGATGGCAAGGTAAAGGTGACAGACTTTGGAATTGCAAAGGCTACATCTTCAAATACAATAAGCTCAGATGTGATGGGCTCAGTACACTACGCATCTCCGGAGCAGGCAAGAAACGGCTTCGTTGATGGCAGAAGTGATATTTACTCACTGGGAATCGTAATGTTTGAGATGGTTACAGGCCGTGTGCCGTTTGACGGTGATACCACAGTGGCAGTTGCACTGCAGCACTTACAGGAGGAGATTGCAAGGCCAAGCATCTACGCACCGGATCTGCCAATCAGCTTTGAGAAAATCATCTTAAAGTGTACACAAAAGACACCGGACCGCAGATACCAGACTATTGAGGAGCTTCTCACAGACATAAGGCGCTCTCTTGCGCATCCTGATGAGGATTTCGTCACAATAGCTCCACTCGTTGACGGTGGCAAGACCAAGGTTATAAGCCCGGAGGAGCTTGACAAGATAAAAGAGGGCAGAGGTGTCGCAGAGGACTTAAACGATGATGATACCGATGCAGATAATGATGATGAGTATGCTGACGATGAAGACGATGATGATGAATATGATGAGTCACTCTTAGACGACGATGATGACGACGAAGACGAAGACGATGATGATGACGGCAAGCTTTTAAATCCAAAGATGGATAAAGCAATCACAATCATGGGTATAGTAACAGCCGTAATCATTGTAATAGTTATCATATATCTTGCACTTTCGGTGGCAGGAGTGTTTAAGTTTGGCGGCAAAAAGAACTCAGAGTCACAGCAGACAGAGTCACAGACACAGACCGAGTCTGAATCAGAGTCAGAGACACAGACTGAGACAGAGGGCCAGATGATTGACATCAGAGGCATGTCAGTGGATGATGCTCAGAAGGCAGTAGACCGCTTAAAGCTTGACCTCACAGTATTTGCATTTGAGACAAAGCAGTCAGATCAAAAGGACGGCACAATCCTTGAGCAGGATGTCAAGGCCGGAGATACAGTAAAGCGTGGTTCACAGATTAATGTAGTTATCGCAGGAAAAGGTGATAGTACATCAGAGATGGTCAAGATACCAAGTGTAATCGGAAAGACCAAGAGCTCGGCAAAGAGCACACTCGAGTCAGCAGGCTTTAGTGTCACCTTCGAGTATGGAGATTACAATGACAGTGTAGCAGCAGATGTAGTAACAGCACAGTCACCATCAGCAAAGAAACAGGCCGCAAAGGGCAGCACAGTAACAGTCACCCTTTCACCGGGCCAGAAGCCAATCACCGTGCCAAACGTAGTAGGCGCCTCACAGTCACAGGCAGAAAGCGCCCTCGCAGGAGCAGGCCTCAAGTACACCTACGCCGACTCCCAGTACAGCGACACCGTACCAGCCGGCAGCGTAATCAGCCAGACCAAATCCGGTGAAACCGTAGCCGCAGGCACCACAATCACACTTACACTCAGTAAGGGTAAGCAGGAGATATCGACTAACGTAAGTAAAGGAGTTAGTTATAGTGGAGAAGGAACTGTAGTAAAAGCAGAGTATAAGCTTGTAGGTAAAAGTGGAACTGTATACGATAAGGGTTCATATGAAAATACGTCATCATTTACAGTTTCCGGAACAATGAAAGAAGCTACAGGAAGTATTGTGGTTACTTGGACAGTTCAGACAGGGGAAACAGATGAAGCAGGAAATCCTGCAACTGTCACACTTGATCCAGTAACGTATAGCGTGCCATAAGCATAAGAGACGCTAAATAATTATTATAAACCGGAATAGCAAAAAAAGGTAGATATTGCCATAGCGTGGGGCAGCACAAGGAAAACGAGCCGTAGCGCAGCTACGTCAAGTTTTCCGTATCGCCATCGTATTTGTAAATACAAACAATACACATATAGCGCACAAAGCAGCAACCCAATACATGTCCTTATTGTAGCCACCGGATAGCACCCACGAAGTGGTGCAATCCGCACCCCACTTCCACACCAACCCGCGGACGAAAACCTGAACTCGCGGAGAAGGACTGTAGATAGCGGGGCAGGCATGTGTTCCGAGAAAAAAATATGAATTGCCCCGGGGTGCCATAAACCTACCGAGGAAAGAACAGGGCAGAGCAAGCCATAGCCTGTCCGTAGGAGAGCCCGGGGCTGGCTTCATATTTTTTAAGAGGAATATATGCATGCCCCCGCCACCAACACAACCTCAAAGCGCGGCATGTATCCCCGCCGAAAGCGTGACTCCTGCAAATACAAAAGCACACAAGGAAAACCATGACAGGAAAAATTATTAAAGGAATTGCCGGCTTCTACTACGTCTACGTAGAAGAACCCAAAGAAGCAAAAGAAACTGCCACAGGCGGCACTCTCTACGAGTGCAAAGCAAAAGGCACCTTCAGAAAACAAAAGATAAAGCCGCTGGTTGGCGATATAGTCGACATAGCAGTCCTCGATGATGAAAAGCACATAGGCAATGTCGAGCGTATACTGCCACGGAAAAACGAACTTATCAGGCCGGCTGTGTCCAATATAGACATGGCCCTGGTTATTTTTGCATCCGCAAAGCCGGATCCCAATTTCAACCTGCTTGATAGGTTTTTGTGTATGATGGAGTACCAGCATGTCCCGGTTACCATATGCTTCAACAAAAAGGACTTGATCACACCTAAAGAGCAGCAGGAGCTTAAAAGTATATACGAGCCGGCTGGCTATAGAGTGCTTTTTACCAGCACGAAAACAGGTGAGGGCATAGATGAGATAAAGCACATTTTAGAGGGAAGGACGACCACGGTTGCAGGTCCCTCGGGAGTTGGCAAGTCATCTATCATAAACTGTCTGCAGGATGATGTGCAGATGGAGACCGGACATATAAGTGAGAAAATAGAGCGAGGAAAGCATACGACCAGACATTCTGAGATTATCCCGATAAAGGATGGCACGTATATCATGGATACACCCGGCTTCAGCTCGATGGATGTGCCGGGCTTTGAAAAGGAAGATCTGTGGACTTGTTATCCGGAGTTTGTAGAGTATGAGCCATATTGCAGGTTTCAGGGCTGTAGTCATATAAATGAGCCGGACTGCGGCGTGAAGGAAGCTCTTGCAGATGGGAAAATATCGCAGGTGCGGTATGATAATTATAAGCTTTTATATGAGGAGCTTAAAAACAGACAAAAGTATTAATTTAAAGCATAATCAAACGGAGGAAAACATGAACTGTTTATCACCATCAATTTTATCAGCGGATTATTCAATACTCGGAGAGCAGCTTAAGCAGCTTGATGAGGCCGGAGCACAGTATGTGCATATAGATGTTATGGACGGCAGCTTCGTTCCCAGCATATCAATAGGACTGCCTGTCATAAAGACAATCAGAAAGTGCACAGAGCGTATGTTTGATGTGCATCTGATGATAGATGAGCCGGTCAGATATATAGATGATTTTGCGACAGCAGGAGCAGATATCATCACAGTCCATGCGGAGGCATGTAAGCATCTTGACAGGACAATCGAGGCAATAAAGGAAAAGGGCATACTGGCAGGTGTAGCATTAAATCCGGCTACTCCGCTCTCAGCCATAGAGTATGTGCTTCCCAAGGTGGACATGGTGCTTATCATGACTGTAAATCCGGGCTTTGGAGGACAAAAGCTTATTCCGTACACTGTAGACAAGGTGCGCGACTTAAAGGCACTTCTTGAGAAAACCGCAAATAAGGCTGATATCGAGGTGGACGGTGGTGTTAATCTTGAGAATGTGGAGACACTGCTTGCGGCAGGAGCCAATATCATTGTTGCGGGAAGTGCGGTGTTTAACGGAGATATAGAAGAAAATGTAAATGGTTTTCTGAATATCATGATGTAACAGATGCAGGTTAAAACGGAGATGCTTCCGGGGCTGTAGCAAATGTGGATATGTTATTTATAAGAAGGTGGACAAAATGAGGTATTTGATTGTATGTGGTGGAAAAATAGATAAGGAATTCGGCTTAAATGAGATAAAGACTGACGGAATAGATGCCATAATTGCGGCTGACAGCGGAATGGATTTCCTGTACGAAAACGGTGTCACGCCTGATATAATTGTAGGTGATTTCGATTCAGCCACAACAAAGGCCTTAGAGTATTTTGAGAGAAAGGGACAGACCGAGATACACAGGCTCAATCCCATAAAGGATGATACTGATACAGAGTATGCCATAAGACTTGCCATAAGAGAGGGTGCACGAAGCATAGTGATGCTTGGAGCAACAGGAAGCAGAATAGACCATGTGCTCGGCAATATTTCACTTTTGGGAATAGGATTGGAAAGTGGAACTGATATCAGCATTATCGACACAAACAACCGTATAAGAATGGCGGATAAGCCCGTAACCATTGAAAAATCAGCCCAATATGGCAGGTTTGTCTCGCTTATAGCAGTGACAGACGACAATGAGGTGAGCCTTAGAGGCTTTAAGTATCCTGTTACGGATTATTCCTTTGACAGATTTACTTCGCTTGGCATATCAAATGAAATAATTGATGACCATGCAGTGATTGATATCCATAGAGGAAAATTTATCATTATTGAGTCAAAAGATTGACTTTTTAGGAATTTGGGACTATTATATTTTTAGGATTATTTCGGAAAATATGTATGGTCATACAGTAAAGACAGGCGAGAAAGGACACTATGCATTCTTTTAAATCAGATGAATTTAAGATAAGAGTATTGACAAAGGACGATGCGGAGGAATACAATGCACTGCTTCGTTATGCTTTTCAGGTAACAGAGGCAGATCTTGCCGAGACCGGTTGGAAGGATGATGAAATCAAGCAGTCGAAGTTTCCGGTGCTTGAGAGAGCTGATGTGCTTGGCTGCTTCAATATCATAGACCAAAAAGAGGAGCTTGTGGCTCAGTTTGCGGTATATCCGCTCGATATGAATATATATGGTGAGCGCTACGAGGTAGGCTTTGTCACAAGTGTGTGCACGTATCCTGAGTACACAGGCCATGGTCTCATGAAGAAGCTTATGAGAAAGAGTCTTACGAGGATGCGCGATAGCAACAAGTCGTTTGCCCTTTTGTATCCATACTCCATACCTCTTTACAGAGGACTTGGCTGGGAGATTATCTCAAACAAGATGACATATGTGATAAAGGACAGACAGATTCCTACAAAGCTTAAGGAGCCGGGCTATGTGCGCCGTGTGCAGTGGGATGACGAGCAGTTTAAGAAGCTTCATACTCACTTTGCTGCGAAGACTCACGGCTGTCTGTACAGAAACAATCTGGCTTGGGAGGAGTACTTCCGCTGGGATGAGGACGATACGATGGTCGCCATCTACTATAACGAGGATGATGAACCGTGTGGCTATATGGTGTATCTTATCAGCTCCGATGTCATGCACATCAAGGAGCTCATCTACTTAAACCGTGAGGCGCAGCTTGGTCTGTGGGAGTACATTCATGCGCATGATTCCATGATTGATGAGGTCAGAGGCAACAACTATTACAGCGAGCCCATCGCTTTTGAGCTCGATGACAGTGATATAAAGGAGACAATAAGACCATATGCCATGGGCAGAATCATCGACGTGGCGCAGTTTATTTCACAGTACAACTGTGACCCTGATGGTCCGGGCGGCTGCTTTAGCTTCGAGATAGAAGATGAGCTTCTGCCGTGGAACAATGGCACATTTGTCATTGATTTTGAGGGAGGTCATTGTACTCTCACCGACAAAAAGCCACAGCATCACCTAAGCATGTCTATTGGCACGTTTACCACACTGCTTTTAGGCTACAAGAGTGCTGAGAAGCTTTTGCAGATGGGCAAAATACAGGCTACGTATGATGCTGTTGCAAAGCTTGACGATATTTTATATCATGAGATACCATATGTATCTGACTACATATAATGATAAAAGGTCAAAAGGTAAAGGAAAATAATATGTCAAATTATGTGATTAGCTGCTGTTCAACAGCAGATCTTACCAGGGAGC
>OFMP01001915.1_pt1 | contig 9786 bp, 10 predicted proteins | sample 1541841 | NCBI WGS metagenome assembly OFMP01 (sample SAMN04209226, study PRJEB22552) | human gut metagenome | biome: gut; material: feces | host: Homo sapiens | place: USA: Oklahoma
CAGAATGCGGGTGTTTTGAGCCTTATACATGAAGAATACGACGCTTTCCTGCGGTTTTGAACGACGTGTGGAGAGAATTTTGGGGTGAAAGAAATGGTAAATACAGAGAAAATTGTGGGCTATTTGAAGAAGACGTATCAGCCGGATGCGGTTATTGTTTACGGCTCGTTTGCAGACGGAAGTGCGAATTTGAACAGCGATTTTGACGCGCTTATCATCGCGGGGGAAGAAAAAACGCACGATTCGTCCATTGTGGACGGCGTGGTGCTGGACGTGTTCGTATATCCGGCGGAAACGTTTTCAGCGGACTATGACCCGGAGGAGTTTGTGCAGGTTTGGGACGGGAAAATCGTACTGGATGAGCACGGCATTGCCGGGCAGTTAAAAGCGAAAGTCCTTGACTACATCGAGCATCTTCCGAAGAAAACGGTGACGGAGGTCGCGCAGGAAGTGGAATGGCCCAAAAAGACGCTGCGGCTTATGGAAAAAAGCGATGCAGAGGCGTTCGGGTTATACGCAAAAGCCCTGCGGGAATTTGACAGGGAAAGCTTATCTGCATGGATCGATTACTTAAAAAGCATGGTGAATATACGGCCGGACGGGACGTTGACGCGATAAAAACCGTGAACTGTGCGTGAAAGCGGGGCGCTTTCGGAGAGGCTGTTTTTGCGGAAGGCGGATGGAATGTAATTTGCGCAGGTTTGCGTGATAAAAAGTCAGGGCTTATGCAGGTTTTGCAGACGGAAGGAGACGCGAAATGGAACAGCAGAGCTTATTTGGAAACCGGGCGGGGCAGGACATGCCGCTTGCGACGCGGATGCGGCCGCGGACGCTGGAGGAATTTGCGGGGCAGCGCCATTTGCTCGGCAAGGGCAAGGTGCTGCGGCAGCTGATTGAAGAAGACCGCGTGTCTTCCATGATTTTCTGGGGGCCGCCGGGCGTGGGTAAAACGACGCTGGCGCAGATCATTGCGGCGCGGACGAAGGCGAATTTCATCAATTTCAGCGCCGTGACGAGCGGCATCAAGGAAATTCGCGGCGTGATGAGCGAGGCGGAGCAGAACCACCGCATGGGTGAGCGCACACTGCTGTTTATCGACGAAATCCACCGCTTTAATAAGGCGCAGCAGGACGCGTTTTTGCCGTTTGTGGAAAAGGGCAGCATCGTGCTTATCGGTGCGACGACAGAGAACCCCTCGTTTGAGGTGAACGCCGCACTTTTGTCGCGCTGCAAGGTGTTCGTTTTGCAGGCACTTTCCGAGGATGAACTTGTGGAGCTGATGAAGCGCGCAATCAAAGACCCGCGCGGCTTCGGTAACCAGACGGTGGAAATCACCGATGAGATGTTGAAAATGCTTGCAGCGTTTGCAAACGGTGACGCGCGAACGGCGCTGGGAACGCTGGAGATGGTCGTTTTGAACGGGCACCGCGAGGGCGACAAGACGACCGTGACGATGGAGACGCTGGAGCAGTGCATCAGCCGCAAGTCGCTTTTGTACGACAAAACCGGCGAGGAACACTACAACATCATCTCGGCGCTGCACAAATCGATGCGCAACAGCGACCCGGACGCGGCGGTCTACTGGCTTTCGCGTATGCTGGAGGCGGGCGAAGACCCGCTGTATGTGGCGCGGCGGCTCATTCGGTTCGCGAGCGAGGACGTGGGCATGGCGGACAGCCGCGCACTGGAGATCGCCGTGGCGGCGTATCAGGCAAGCCATTTTATCGGTATGCCGGAGTGCTCGGTGAATTTGACGCACGCCGTGGTGTATTTGTCGATGGCGCCGAAATCAAACGCGCTGTATGTGGCGTATGAGAGTGCGAAAAAGGACGCGCAGAAAATGCTCTCCGAGCCGGTGCCGCTCGTCATCCGCAACGCGCCAACAAAGCTTATGAAGGAGCTGCATTACGGTGAGGGGTACGAATATGCGCACGATACGGCGGAAAAGCTGACCGCGATGCAGTGCTTGCCGGATTCGCTTGCCGGGAAGAAGTATTACAGACCGACGGAACAGGGCAGCGAAGCAAGGGTGAAGGAGCGACTGCGGCAGATTGAAGCGTGGAAGGCGGAGCGGAGGAAAAAGTGAGGTTGCGTTGAGCAAAACTTTTGACAACGATTGACGAGAGAGCGTGAAAATTCGGGGGCGTTTTATGTTGGCGGTTAAGTTTTACGTAGATGTGAAAGACGAGCTGCTGCGTTTTGCAGTTGTTATTGCGAAGCATGACGGGAAATGGGTGTTTTGTAAGCACAAGGAGCGCGAGACGCTGGAGTTTCCGGGCGGGCACAGAGAGACGGGAGAGGCGATTGCAGAGACGGCGGAGCGCGAGCTTATGGAAGAAACGGGTGCGGTGAAATTTGAGATTCGTCCGATCTGCGTGTACTCCGTGACGGGCAAAACGCGCGTGAACGAGACGGGTGAAGAATCGTTCGGCGGGCTGTTTTATGCGGAAATCGCATCGTTTGGGGAGATACACAGCGAGATGGAGAAAATTGTATTATGCGACGCTCTGCCGGAAAACCAGACGTACCCGGAAATTCAGCCGGCGCTTTTGAAAGAGGCGAAAAGACGGGGGTTCGGAGCATAAATCGGCATAAAGAAAGCACGCAGAGCATGAAAATCTGCGTGCTTTTTGTGTGTATTGTATTGACTTGAAGCGCCGGGGCGTCTTCAGTTTTTCGGTTTGTTTTTTTCAAAGAGGATGGAGAGCCCTTTGAGGAGCAGGTCGTCATCTAAGATGATCTTGTTGCGGCAAAGGGGCGCAATGACGGAGGAGAGTCCGCCGGTTGCGACGACCGTGCAGGGGGTGTTTAGTTCCGCGTTGATGCGGTCGATGAGGCCGTCCAGTGCGCCGGCGTTGCCGTAGAGCAGGCCGCTTTTGAGGCAATCTACGGAATTTGTGCCGATGGTATGCTTCGGCAGCTCGAACGCGACCTTCGGCAGCTGCGCGGTGCGGCTTGCGAGGGCATCGTGCGAGACGGCCACACCCGGCAGAATCATGCCGCCGCGGTATCCGCCCTCCGCATCCAGAACGGAGACGGTGGTGGCGGTACCCATATCGATGATGATCTGCGGGAGGGGATAGTGGTGGATGCCCGCGACGGCGTCCACGACGAGATCGCTGCCGAGCTGGGCGGGATTATCGATGTGGATGCGCAGGCCGGTTTTGATGCCGGGGCCGACGACGAGCGGCGTGAGATGCAGGTATTTGTGCACCGCGTCGCGCATGGTGAGCGTGACGGCCGGGACAACGGACGAGAGAATCGCGCCGTCAACCGCGGTGATGTCTGCGCGGTTCATATCAAACGCCATTTTGAGCATGGCAGCATATTCGAGCACCGTTGCGGTGGGGTTTGTGGAGACGCGTTCGCGGAAAATGACCTGTCCATCGGCACAGCAGCCGATGACAATGTTGGTGTTGCCGATATCGATGGCTAAGATCATGGGAGGACCTCCTTTTAATCTGCTTTTTTAGCGGGTGTTTGAATAAACCCGGCTTTTAAGAGGACGCTGCCGACGGCGCCGGTGATGACGGTGGACGAGAGCATCTCGAACACGGCATTGACGCCGACGAACGCGCAGACGAACAGCAGAATGTTTTGGCCGTTGATCAAGCCCTGCATGTACTCGGTTTGCCCGAAAAGCAGGATGAGTGCGGACATGAAGAAAAGCGTATTTAAGAACGCAGCGGCGAAGCCCGTGACGAAGCACGCGGCGACGCGGTTCAGCTTACTGACGCTGCGGAAGATGTAGCCGAGCAAAAAGCCGTCCAGCATACGCGGGACAAAGCACAGCAAAATGGAGAAAAACGGGTTGATGCTAAAAAGCGTGGACCCGAGCATGCTCACGCCGCCGACGCCAATCGCCTGCAGAAAGCTTGTGAGGCCGAAGACGGATCCTGCGATGAGACCACCTACAGGTCCGAGGGCCAGTGCGGACACGGCGACCGGGATAACGTTGAACGTGATGGCGAGCGGCCCGATGTTCAGATAGCCGAGCGGCGTAAAGGACATCAGCAGCAAAAGCGCCGTCATCAGGCCGAGCAGAGTGAGCTGCTTTGCGTTAAATTTCTTGTTCATATTCAATTTTCCTTTCTTGTTATTATTCTCCGTAGGAGATACAATACAATACGAAAAAAGTATAGCACAGATTTTGAAAAATCGCAATGTTTTCTATTGACTTTGACGCGGCGTAAAGTGATAAACTGGGCTTAGCCCGAGAGGAGGACGAAAGATGAAAAGTGGGCCCAATCTCGCCACCTCAAGCAGGGACGAGAAATTCTGTATTGCGATACTGAAAAGCTGTGCTATACTGAAATTAAGAAATTCAGTTGTATTGAAAAGCTTGATTTTGGAGGTGCACAGTGGAAAATAAGGATATTTTAAACGCTTTGCAGAATTATGAAATGACATTCGGAACGTCAGAAAACATATTTAACGGCGGACTTTTGACAGATGCAGAGCGCGATTTCGTGATGCGTGACAGCAACGCATTTTTGTTCGGGCTGATTGCAGATCAATCGGTGAAAGCGGAGACCGCATGGTCACTGCCGTATAAATTGGCGCAGCGGTTAGGGCATTTTTCCATGCAGAAGATTGCCAAAGAAAGCTCGTCGGAAGAAATAGGCACGCTGCTACGCACAAAGCCGGCATTGCATCGCTATCCTGGCAATATGGGGCGGTATTTGTGGTCGGCAGCCGAAAGACTTACATCGGAATACGACGGCTGCGCCGAGAATATCTGGGACAATGTGACTGCCATGGAGATCGTAGAGCGGTTGGAGGCGTTCTCTGGAATCAGCCACAAAAAGGCTTCACTTGCTTGTTTGCTGCTTTGGCGCGATTTGGGTGTCGAAATATCAGATAAAGAAAATATAGATATTGCGTATGATGTGCATATTCGGCGTATTTTTCTGCGCGCCGGGTTCTGCGAAAAAGATACATTGAAAGACGTAACGGAAGCGGCGCGGCGGCTGAATCCTAAGTTTCCGGGTTATTTAACTTCGCCGTTCTGGGCCTTAGGCCGAAATATCTGCCGGCCGACGGAGCCATTGTGCGGACAATGTCCGATACGACCCTTTTGCGCACGGCGTTTGGATAAAACTGAAAATCTCCGTGCTTGAATTTTGCACAGTCAGGAAAGCGGGAGAATCAGCAAATCGATTTGCTGATTCCGGTGAAAGAGAATATAAAAAAACTACGGTGCTCGCGGGTACCGTAGTTTTTCTTATATAGGGTTTACAGCGTTTTAATGCAGCGCTTTTTTGGGACAGACCTTGGTGCATGCATAGCACAGGATGCACTCCGTGGCGTTTTTGCGCTTTCGGCTTTCTTTGTTGACCTCGACGTTCATCGGGCAGACCTTCAGGCATTTGCCGCATTGGACACATTTGCTTTCATCGCAATGTACGCGCAGGAGCGAAAAATAGCTCATCGGCTTTAAGAAGACCGTGATCGGGCAAAGATATTTGCAGAACGCGCGGTTATCCTTAAAAATAAACGCAAGCGCGATGCCGCCGGCATAGTAAAGAATGTTGCCGATGAGGAACAGCCAGAACATGATGCGCTCGAGGTTCGAGAACTTCATCAGGAACAGGGCGGAGACGAGCGCGAACGAGAGCACGAACATCACATAGCGCAGCGTGCCCAGCTTTTCTTTGCGGGGCTTTTGCGGCACTTTGAACGGGAGCAAGTCTAAGACCATGGCTGTCCAACAGGCATAACCGCACCAGCCGCGGCCGAAAAGCAGCGGGCCGAAAATTTTTGCGACGGCGTAGTGAATCGTCGCCGCCTCGAACACGCCGGAAAACAGATAGTACCAAAAGCCCTCAATCTGCATGTTCTCCTGCGACATCAGCCCCAGATACACGAGCATGTAAAGACCGACTGCGAGCTGCACAAACTGCCGCGCATAGCGTTTTCCCGCGGTGAAAAGCGCTAAGCCGACCGAAAGGCAAGAACCTATGTAGCTGAAATTGAATAAATAAAACAGGTTGCTTTTTGTGAGCCACAGCGTAACCGCTACGCCTTCAAAAAGCAGAAACATCAAAACCGATGCCCGATACTTTTTCAAGATGAGCCTCCTTGTAACTGTGCTTTGCACATGTTGTGCGTTTGAAAATTTAATTTTACGCTTTCATTCTACCATATCCCGTATAAAACACAAGGGAAATCTATCGCATAACGGAAAAGGCATTTTATGAAAGAAGCGGGGCTTTGTGCGGCGTAGGGCGGGAATGGGGGAAATGAGCAAAGATGGGACGGAAAAACGGCTTATTCTGTACACTTTTCTGCCTTAAAAAACATTGACATTTGGTACCAAAATCGCTATAATAAAGAACATTAGTGTACGCATTTACCCGTTTTTCGGAATTACAAATAAAGGTGGTTTATTTACTATGGCAGAAAAGGCATATTATGTTACAGAGGAAGGCCTTGCGGCATTGCAGGCTGAGCTGGAGGATTTGAAGGTCAACCGCAGAAAAGAAGTTGCGGAAAAAATTAAAGAAGCGCTTTCTTTCGGCGACCTTTCCGAGAACAGCGAATATGACGAAGCAAAGAACGACCAGGCTATCCTTGAGGCGCGCATCGCCGACCTTGAAGTGATGGTGAGCAACGCACGCGTCATTGAGAAGGAAAACCTTGCGGCGGATACCGTGCACATCGGTTCTTCCGTATTTGTAAAAACGAAGCGTGCGGACGGCAGTGAAGCCGAGCGCAGCTTCAGCATTGTGGGCTCTAACGAAGCAAACCCGCGCCAGGGCAAGATCTCCGATGAATCCGCCGTGGGCAAAGCACTTGTCGGCGCGAAGGTCGGACAGACCGTTGAAGTGGAGACACCCGCAGGCATCGTGGAGTACACGATCATCTCCGTATCTTAATTGAGAATCAGGCGGTGCGGATGGAAAATCCGCCCGCTTTTTTTGTGACCGCCGTGCGGCGGGGAAAGGAAGGCAGAAAATGGCAGAAAAGAAGACCCCGGAAACGGAAGCGGAACTGACCGAAGTGCTGCGCGTGCGCAGAGAGAAGCTTGCTCAGCTTGTAGAAGACGGCAAAGACCCGTTTCAGATCACGAAATTTGATGTGACGCACCACAGCGCGGAAATTAAAGACGATTTTGACGCGCTTGAGGGCAAAGAAGTTGTGGTGGCCGGCCGTATGATGAGCAAGCGCGTCATGGGCAAGGCATCGTTCTGCAATGTGCAGGACTTAAAGGGCGGCATCCAGTGCTATGTGGCGCGTGATGCCGTGGGCGAAGACAGCTACAAGGATTTTAAGAAATTTGACATTGGCGACATCATTGGCGTGCGCGGCGAGGTGTTCAAGACAAAAACCGGCGAGATTTCCATTCACGCTTCGGCTGTGACGCTGCTCTCGAAGAGCCTGCAGGTGCTGCCGGAGAAGTTCCACGGCCTGACGAACACCGATATGCGCTACCGCCAGAGATACGTCGATCTCATCGTGAACCCGGAAGTGAAGGACACGTTTGTAAAGCGCTCGAAGATCATTAAGGAGATCCGCAATTTCCTCGACGGCAGAGGATTTATGGAAGTGGAGACCCCGATGCTGGTTTCAAATGCCGGCGGTGCGGCGGCGCGTCCGTTTGAGACGCATTATAACGCGCTGAACGAAGACGTGAAGCTGCGTATTTCCCTGGAGCTTTACCTGAAGCGCCTCATCGTAGGCGGCCTTGAAAAGGTTTACGAGATTGGCCGTGTGTTCCGCAACGAGGGCGTCGATACGCGCCACAACCCGGAGTTCACGCTGATGGAGCTTTACCAGGCCTACACGGATTATTACGGCATGATGGAGCTGACGGAGAATATGTTCCGTTACCTTGCCGAGAAGGTGTGCGGCAGCGCGGTCATCACGTATAACGGTGTGGAAATCGACCTCTCGAAGCCGTTTGCGCGCTTGACGATGAACGACGCCATCAAGAAGTATGCGGGCATCGACTTTGACGAGGTGAAGACCGACGAAGAAGCGAAGGCGCTTGCAAAAGAGCACCACATTGAATATGAGGAGCGCCACACGAAGGGCGACATCATCAACCTGTTCTTTGAGGAATACTGCGAGAAGGAGCTCATTCAGCCGACGTTCATCATGGACCACCCGCTGGCGATTTCTCCGCTGACGAAGAAGAAGCCGAGCGACCCGACGAAGGTGGAGCGCTTTGAGCTGTTCATCAACACGTGGGAAATGTGCAACGCGTACTCCGAGCTGAACGACCCGATCGACCAGAGAGAGCGTTTTGCGGCGCAGGATGCGGCGTTTGCTGCGGGCGATGAGGAAGCGAACCACACGGACGAGGATTTCCTGAATGCGCTTGAGTACGGCATGCCCCCGACGGGTGGCATCGGCTATGGCATCGACCGCCTTGTGATGCTGCTGACGGATTCCCCGGCCATCCGCGATGTTTTGCTGTTCCCGACAATGAAACCTTTGGACTCCGACAAGAAGGTTTCCAAGGAAGTTTCGGCTCCTGCGGAGGCTGCTCAGGCGGCTCCGGTCGTGGAGGAAAAAATCGATTTTTCCAATGTTCAGATCGAGCCACTGTTCCAGGATCAGGTGGATTTTGACACCTTCTCCAAGAGCGATTTCCGTGCCGTAAAGGTCAAGGAATGCGAAGCTGTGAAGAAGTCCAAAAAGCTCTTAAAGTTCGTTTTGGACGACGGAAGCGGCGTAGATCGGGTCATTTTGAGCGGTATTCATGAGTATTATGAGCCGGAAGAACTGGTTGGAAAGACCTGCATCGCCATTACGAACCTGCCGCCCCGCCCCATGATGGGCATCGACTCCTGCGGTATGCTCATCTCCGCCGTGCATCACGAAAACGGCGAGGAAAAGCTCCATTTGCTGATGGTCGATCCCCACATTCCGGCAGGCGCAAAGCTCTATTGATTGCCCCAAAATTGTCGGTGCTTACGCCACAACTTACGCCAATTTACGCCTCACTTACGCCAAAAATGCGTCCCCAATTCTGCGATTGCAGACAAGTTCCGATAGCATACGATAAGTTCATATGATTTAAGCCTGCTGATTTCGGTCAGCGGGTTTTTTCTATTTCTGCCCCTATTACATCTCCGTGATGTGATAGGGGATTTCTTTGTCCCTGAAAGGTTGTCGAAAAAATTTTTTGAAAATTCTCTTTGTTATTTCCGAAAAAAGTTCCCAGTTGGTTAGTGAGGGCAAAAACCTCACGAACCTTGAAAACAGAATAATTGCTCTGTGCGCGTTGAAGACGAATATCACACAGAACATGGGCAAGCCGCATTGCGCCGCGACTTTAATTTTGATTCTCCTGTGACACAGTAAGAAGTGACAAGACTTTATAAGTAAACACCGAATCGCACAGCGCAGGCATTTTGGCCTGATGCTGTGCGATTTCTTTTTCACCTCACGAAATGCTGGCCTGCACAGCCGTTTGCTATGCAGCGCGTCTCATCCTTTGGGATGATTTACATTTCAGAACAGCCGCGTATAATATAATTTGAGATAGTTGGCAAAAGGCTTATGACAATCTCGCACTGTATCAAAGGGAGGGAAGACATGACCGAAAATATCATCATAAAGTCCTCCGTTCAGAAACGGTTTGACAGCTTCATGGCGCATGGCAGAGTCCTTTTTTTCAGCGCGCCCTGCGGCTTTGGAAAGACCGTGCTGGCGGACGCGCTGCTGCGCGGGCGGAATGTGCTGCGGCAAAGCGCGGCAGACCCAGACTGCGCAATCCCACCGTCAGCGCAGGATTGGGACATTCTGCTGATTGACGATCTTCAGCTCATGCAGGAG
>OFMP01001922.1_pt1 | contig 9765 bp, 7 predicted proteins | sample 1541841 | NCBI WGS metagenome assembly OFMP01 (sample SAMN04209226, study PRJEB22552) | human gut metagenome | biome: gut; material: feces | host: Homo sapiens | place: USA: Oklahoma
TACCACTAGTGTGCGAGCACACGTGGTGTCAGACCTTTTGACCCTGGTATCAAAATAATCGTGTATCAGGACACATATATGGAAAAGAGGAATGAATATGAGCAAAAAGGAAATACCGGATTTTACGCAGAATCGGGAGTTATCGTGGCTTCGGTTTAATCAGAGAGTGCTGGAAGAAGCGAGAGATGAAAGTGTACCTCTGATGGAGCGGATGAAGTTTGTTGCAATCTTTACCAGCAATCTGGATGAGTTTTTTATGATCCGTGTAGGAAGTCTGTACGATCTGGCAGCAACAGATGATAAAAAGATCGATCAGCGTTCAGGTATGACAGCAAAGCAACAGCTTGATGCGATTTATCGTGCGGTTTCTCCGCTTTATAAGGAACGGGATAAGACTTATGCGGAGATTAAAAAGCAGCTCCATCCCTATGGTGTGTGTGGGCTGGATTTCAAAGAACTGGAACAGCAGGAAAAGAAATATGTAAAAAAGTATTTCAAAGAAGAGGTTCTGCCGGTGCTTTCACCTCAGATCGTAGACGCAAATCACCCGTTTCCGCATCTTCTGAGTAAAGAGCTTTATGTGGTGGCAAATTTAAAGCAGGGAGATAAAGCAATGCTGGGAATAATTCCTGTTCCTCAGTATATTTCCAATATTCTGTATCTTCCAGGATATGATATCCGTTATATCAGAATGGAAAAGATCATTCTGGAATTTGCAGAACTGGTATTTAACCAGTATCAGGTTTCAGATAAGAATTATATCTGTGTGACGCGGAATGCAGATGTATCACCGGATGATGAGGCTTATGCAGACCATGGGGATTTCAGGCATATTATGAAAGAGACGCTTCATAAGCGAAAAAAAATGGCGGTTGTGCGTCTGGAGGCAGCTAATCCACTGAGCAAAGAGCTGGAAAAGTATTTCTGTGAAAAATTTAAGATCGGGCCGGAATGTATTTTCAGGACAAAGATGCCGATGAAGCTGGATTTTATCTTCGCGATTGCAGATAAACTGCCTGAGTCAATGAAGCGGACACTTGTGGATGAGCCATTTTCCCCACAGCCGGCGGCAATGCTCCATGAAGGCAGTGTGATGGAACAGGTAAAAAAGAAAGATGTACTTTTAAGCTATCCTTATGAGAGCATGGAGCCGTTCCTGCAGATGATCCGGGAGGCGGCGTCAGATCCGGATGTGCTGACGATCAAGATCACGATCTACCGTTTGGCAAAGAAGGCACGGCTGGTAGAATATCTTTGTGCCGCAGCGGAGAACGGAAAAGAGGTAACGGTACTGATCGAGTTGCGTGCGAGATTTGATGAACAGAATAATATCGAGTGGTCAGAACGTTTAGAAGAGGCAGGATGCCGGGTGTTATATGGATTTGAAGGCTATAAGGTACATTCCAAGATCTGCCTGATCACTTATAGAAGTAAGAGTGAGCCGAACAATAAAAATGAAATCCGTTACATTACCCAGATCGGAACAGGGAACTACAACGAAAAGACTGCAAAGATGTATACGGATTATTCCCTGATGACGGCGAATCAGGAGATTGGTACGGATGCGGCAGAATTTTTCAAAAATATGTCCATTGGAAATCTTCATGGTGCATACAGACACCTGATCGTTTCACCGGTCAGTTTAAAAGCAAGAGTTCTTGCCACGATGGATGAAGAGATTGAAAAGGGATCTGCAGGCAGGATCATCATGAAAATGAATTCCGTAACGGATGTAGATTTTATCAGAAAAGTGGAAGAGGCATCCTGTGCGGGTGTTAAAGTAGATCTGATCGTGCGGGGAATCTGCTGTATCTTACCGCAGGTACCGGGACATACGGAGAATGTCAGGGTGACAAGTATTGTCGGACGGTATTTAGAGCATCCGAGAGTATTTGTGTTTGGAAAAGGTGAAAAGACGAAGATCTACATTGGTTCGGCTGATATGATGACCAGAAATACAGAAAAGAGAGTTGAGGTAGCATGCCCGGTTTATGATGAGGCAGTCAAAAAACGTCTGCTCCATCAGTTAAAAGTGATGCTTGCAGATAATGTGAAAGCAAGAGAAATGGCAGAAGATGGCACTTACCATAAGAAAGCAGAAAGCGAAAGAAAGATCAATGCACAGGAGACATTTATGCAGGAGGCACTTCATGCAAGAAAGGAAGAAACCAGGGAGATGCGTGAACAGAAAAATACAGGCGTAATAAAAAGAGTGTTAGGATTTTTCAGACGAAGAAAATAGGAGAAGAGAGAATAAAATGGAAAAACTTCAGATTCAGAAATTCGGGATAACGAAAGACGGCAGTAAACCTTATCTTTATAAAATGAAAAATGACGCAGGGATGGAAGTGCAGGTCTCTGACTTTGGAGCGACCCTTGTGAATGTGACCGTTTTGGATCAAGATAAAAATCCGGTAGAAGTGGTACTTGGGTATGAGGATGCAGCCGGTTATGAAAATGGAACGGCAGCGATCGGTGCAATTGTCGGAAGAAATGCAAACCGGATCGGTGGTGCGTGTGTGACGATTAACGGGATTGATTATAAGCTGGCAGAGAATGACGGGAAAAATAATCTGCACAGCGGACCGGATGTCTATCAGAAACGGATGTGGAGGGTCGTCGAAAACGGGGATGACCATGTAATCTTTCTTCTGCACAGCCCGGATGGAGATCAGGGATATCCGGGAGCGTTGGACATGAAAGTTACCTATACGCTGGACGAGGAAAATGGGCTGACGATTCATTATGAAGCTGTACCTGATCAGGATACGGTAATTAATATGACAAACCACAGTTATTTCAATCTGAACGGTCATAAAAGCGGCTCTGTATTACATCATAGAATGCAGCTTTTATCTTATGCTTTTACCCCGGCTGATGCTCAGTCCATACCGACAGGAGAAGTCTGTTCTGTAGATGGAACACCGATGGATTTCAGAAGTACAAAAGAACTGGGAGCGGAGATTGATGCAGCGTATGAACCACTGATACTTGGAAATGGTTACGACCATAACTGGGTATTGAAAAACGAGGGCAGATTTGATAAAGTAGCAGAAGTGACTGGAGATGAAAGCGGTATCGTCATGGAAGTATGGACAGACCGTCCGGGAGTTCAGGTTTATACAGCCAATTTCCTGGAAAATGAAGCAGGAAGGAATGGGGCAGTCTATCAGAAGCGGGATGCAGTGTGCCTGGAGACACAGAATTATCCGGATGCGGTCCATCAGAAAAATTTTCCTGAAGCAATCTGCAAAAAAGGGGAAACTTACGATACAAAGACCGCTTATCGTTTCCATATTGAATAGAAAGAGAAAAGACTGGCATATTTATGGGAAAATCAATCTACATAGCGGAAAAACCAAGTGTTGCAAGAGAGTTTGCAAAAGCTTTGAAATTAAATGCAAAGAACCGGGACGGATACATGGAGTCGGAGAATGCGATTGTTACGTGGTGTGTAGGACATCTTGTGACAATGAGTTATCCTGAGGAGTATGATCCGGCACTGAAAAAATGGAGTCTGGATACACTGCCGTTTATTCCGGATGATTTTAAATATGAGGTGATCCCGCAGGTTGCAAAGCAGTTTCAGATTGTCAGCGGGCTTTTGACGAGAGAGGATGTAGACCGGATTTATGTCTGTACCGACTCAGGACGTGAGGGAGAATACATTTACCGGCTGGTTGAACAGGAGGCTCATGTAAAGGGAAAGGAACGGCGAAGAGTCTGGATCGATTCGCAGACGGAAGAAGAAATCCTGCGTGGGATCCGTGAAGCAAAAGATCTTTCTGAATATGACAACCTGGCAACTTCAGCTTATCTGAGAGCGAAAGAAGATTATCTGATGGGAATCAACTTTTCGAGGCTGCTGACATTAAAATATGGAAATAGTATTTCCAACTATCTCCATACGAAGTATTCGGTGATTTCAGTCGGTCGGGTTATGACATGTGTACTGGGAATGGTGGTCAGGAGAGAAAGAGAAATCCGGGATTTTGTAAAGACTCCATTTTACAGAGTCGTCAGTACGATTGATGCACAGGGGCATCAGTTTGAGGGAGAATGGAAAGCAGTCAAAGGCTCACGCTACTTTGAGTCATATGATCTCTATAAGGAAAATGGATTTAAGGAAAGAGAAAAAGCAGAAGAACTGATCCGGTTTTTGCTGGAAGGTGTGGATCAGAAAGAGGGTCCGGTCTGTCGGATCGAATCGATTGAGAAGAAAAAGGAAAAGAAAAATCCACCGCTTTTATATAATCTGGCAGAATTGCAGAATGACTGTTCCAAAAGATTTAAGATCAGTCCGGATGAGACGTTGCGGATTGTGCAGGAACTGTATGAAAAGAAGCTTGTAACCTATCCGAGAACAGATGCAAGGGTACTTTCCACAGCAGTGGCAAAAGAGATATCCCGCAATCTGAACGGTCTGTCAAAATATCCGATGGCGGCACCTTATCTGAAAGATATCCAGGCATTTGGAAATTATAAGGAGCTTGTAAAGACCAGATATGTAAATGATAAGCAGATCACAGATCATTATGCTATCATTCCGACGGGGCAGGGACTGAATGCTTTAAGTTCTGTTGCACCGACAGCACACCGGGTCTATGATCTGATCGTACGGCGTTTTTTAAGTATTTTTTATCCGCCTGCCGTATATCAGAAAGTTGCAATCGTATCCTCCATCAAAGAAGAACGCTTTTTCTCCAACTTTAAAGTACTGGCAGAAGAGGGGTATCTGAAAGTGGCAGGAGTTCCGAAAGGCAGGAATACTTCCGCAAAAGGAAAACCGGAAGGCAGCATGAAAGAAGAGGAAGAAAAAGAAAGCGGAGCAGATGGAGCAGAGGAAGAACAGGGACTGGATACTGCATTGTTTGAGGTGATCAAATCACTGAAGAAGGGGGCAGTGCTTCCGGTCAGGGCATTGAATATCAAAGAGGGAGAAACGTCTCCACCGAAAAGATATAATTCCGGTTCGATCATTCTTGCGATGGAGAATGCAGGACAGTTGATTGAAGACGAGGAATTGCGGGCTCAGATCAAGGGCAGTGGAATCGGAACGAGTGCGACTCGTGCAGAAATCCTGAAAAAGCTGATCAATATTAAATATCTTTCTCTGAATAAGAAGACGCAGGTGATCACGCCGACGCTTCAGGGAGAGATGGTTTATGATGTGGTTGATCATTCAATCAAATCACTTTTGAATCCGGAGCTGACAGCAAGCTGGGAAAAAGGACTGAACTACGTGGCAGAAGGAACGATCACTTCCGAGGAATATATGCAGAAGCTGGATCATTTTGTAACGGTCAGGACTGTGGGCGTGAAAGGATTGAATAATCAGTATCAGCTACGTGCGTGTTATGACCATGCAGCTGCATTTTATAAAAGAGGTAGAAAATGAAAAAAATACTTGTAACCATTCCGGTACGGGAAAAAGACCGGAAGTTTCTGGAAGAAAAGGGGAAGGAATTTCAGTTCTGCTACAGGACAAAAGAGGAAATAACCGTCTCAGATGTGGTGGATGCGGAGATCATTCTGGGAAATATCCCTGTAGAGCTGGTCCCTAAGGCTAAAAAGTTAAAGTTTCTCCAGCTTGACAGTGCCGGATCGACAGAATATACGGCATCAGGAGTCCTCATGCCGGATACAAAGCTGGCAAATGCCACAGGAGCTTACGGGCTGGCAATTTCAGAATATATGCTGGCTGGAGTATTGATGCTGCGGAAAAAGCTGCATCTGTATCAGAAAAATATGGAGCAGCATCTGTGGAAGGACGAGGGAGAAGTGCTGTCAATCCGTGATTCGGTGACGCTTGTTGTGGGACTTGGTGATATTGGAAGTCAGTTTGCGGAAAAAATGCATGCACTGGGCAGTGAAGTGATCGGTGTGAGAAAGCATAAAGCAGCCAGACCGGATTATATAAAAGAAGTCTGTCAGCAGGAAGATTTAGACCGTCTGCTTCCGAAAGCGGATATCGTTGCGTGCTGTATGCCGGGAACAGGGGAGACAGCAGGGATGTTTGACCTGGAGCGGATGAAGAAAATGAAACCGGGAGCAATCCTCATCAATGTAGGGCGTGGAAGCCTGATCCCGGGAGAAGCATTGAAAAAAATGCTTGTTGAAGGTCATTTAGGAGGTGCAATTCTGGATGTGACGGAGGAGGAACCGCTTCCGGCAGATTCTCCTTTGTGGGATCTTCCCAATCTTCTGATCACACCACATGTATCGGGCAATTACCATATGAGGCAGATCCTTGATACAGTTGTAAAGATCGCGGGAGAGAATCTGGAGGCATTCCTTGATGGAAAAGAACTTGTCAATGAGGTAGATCTTTGTACCGGGTACAGAAAATTCAAAGCGTAGAAAGGGAAAAAAGATGACAGAAGCATTAACAGTAAAAAAACTTTATACATTGGATCAGACAATAGCAAAGGATATTTTTGAAGGAGTGACTTATCCATGGGAAGTACTTCCGAAGATCAGCAGCTTTATCCTGGAGCTGGGAAAGACGCTGAGCGAAGATGACTATGAGAAGCGTGGAGAAAATGTATGGATCGCAAAGAGTGCAAAAGTAGCACCGACTGCATTTATCAATGGACCGGCGATCATTGGGAAGGATGCAGAAATCCGTCATTGTGCATTTATCCGTGGAAATGCGATTGTAGGAGAGGGTGCTGTTGTAGGCAATTCGACCGAGTTGAAAAATGTGATCTTGTTTAACAAAGTACAGGTACCACATTATAATTATGTAGGAGATTCTGTATTGGGATATAAATCTCATATGGGAGCAGGCTCGATCACATCCAATGTGAAATCAGACAAGAAACTGGTTGTTGTAAAAGCAGACGGAGAGAAGATCGAGACAGGCATGAAAAAGTTTGGTGCGATGCTGGGGGATGAAGTGGAAGTCGGATGCGGAAGTGTCCTGAATCCAGGAACTGTTGTTGGAAGTCACAGTAATATTTATCCACTTTCTTCTGTACGTGGATTTGTACCTGCCTACAGTATTTATAAAAAGCAGGGAGAAGTAGCCGAAAAGCAGGGGGAATAAAGCGTGAAAAAGATTAGTTTTATTGGCGTAGGCATCATGGGAAAATCCATGGTAAGAAATCTTATGAAAGCAGGATTTGAACTTCATATCTATGCCCGGACAAAAGCAAAGGTTGAAGATGTTATCAGTGAAGGTGCAATCTTTCATGAATCGATCAGAGAGTGCGTCAGTGAATGTGATGCAGTGATTACGATCGTAGGATTCCCACAGGATGTGGAAGAAGTTTATTTTGATGAGGGGAATATCCTTGACTGTGCATCGAAGGGGGCTTATCTGATTGACATGACAACAACCAGTCCTCAGATTGCAGAAAAGATTTATGCAGAGGGAACGAAGCGGGGATTTCACGTGCTGGATGCACCGGTGACCGGAGGAGATACAGGAGCGAAAGCAGGAACGTTATCCATTCTTGTGGGTGGAGATAAGGAAGATTTTGAAGTATGTATGCCGCTTTTTGAGGCGATGGGAACGAACATCAATTACCAGGGAGAAGCCGGAAAAGGTCAGCACTGTAAGCTGGCAAACCAGATCATGATCGCCGGAACACTTTCCGGTGTATGTGAGGCTCTTACTTATGCCAAAGAGCAGGGGCTGGATCTGGATGTAGTGATGCGATCTGTTTCTACAGGGGCAGCAGGAAGTAAGCAGTTAGATACATTTGGACCAAAGATCATTGCAGGAGATTATGCACCGGGATTTTTCATGAAGCATTTTATTAAAGATATGAAGCTTGCCCTGATCGAGGCAAACCGGAAAGGGTTATCACTGGATGTCTTAAGTATGGTTCTTGCGAATTATGAAGAACTGGAGGCAGAAGGATATGGAGAACTGGGGACGCAGGCATTGATCAGATTTTATGATGAAGAACATCGATATATGGAAGATGAGGAAGAACCGGAACAGGCAGAAGAATAGAAACATCATCGAATCTTCAGAAAAGAATTGACACGGGTGATTGTCCCGTGTTATTCTATACAAAATCACTTTAATACTTTAAAGCGTAACGGTTTAAAGCGAAGAACAAAACGAAGGATAAAAAGGAAGAGGAAGAGAGGAAAAAGAAAAGAGATGGGGATTAAATTATTTTTGCTGATCATATTTTTTGCAGTGATGGTTGGCGTTGGATTTTATTCCAGGAGACATGTGAAAAGTGTAGACGGGTTCGTACTTGGCGGGCGTTCGGTAGGTCCGTGGCTGACTGCATTTGCATATGGAACCTCCTATTTTTCCGCAGTTGTATTTGTAGGATATGCGGGACAGTTTGGATGGAAATACGGAATTGCAAGTACCTGGATCGGAATCGGAAATGCATTGATCGGAAGTCTGCTGGCATGGGTTGTTCTTGGAAGAAGAACGAAGGTCATGACACAGCATCTGAGAGCAAAGACGATGCCGGATTTCTTCGGACAGAGATATGGCAGTAAAGCACTGAAGATCGTAGCATCGGTGATTGTGTTTGTATTTCTGATCCCGTATACAGCATCCGTCTATAATGGGTTGTCCAGGCTTTTTGGAATGGCATTTAATATTCCTTATACGTGGTGTGTGATCGCAATGGCAGTGTTTACGGCAATTTATGTGATTCTGGGCGGATATATGGCAACAGCGATCAATGACTTTATTCAGGGGATTATTATGCTGTTCGGAATTGTTGCGGTGATTGCTTCTGTATTGAACGGTCAGGGCGGCTTTATGGAAGCTGTCTCTAAGATGGCACAGATCCCAAGTGATGTCCCTGCAACGATGGGACAGCCCGGAGCATTTACATCGTTTTTCGGACCGGATCCGCTGAATCTGCTGGGCGTGGTGATCCTGACTTCACTCGGAACATGGGGACTTCCGCAGATGATCGGGAAATTTTATGCGATCAAAGATGAAAAGTCTATTAATACGGGAACAGTGATCTCTACACTTTTTGCTATTGTGATTTCAGGAGGATGTTATTTCCTGGGTGGATTTGGAAGACTATTTGACAGTGCAGAAATTTATAATGCAGAAACCGGAGCGGTCGTTTACGATAGTATTATTCCTTCCATGCTTTCAAAACTGCCGGATATTCTGATCGGAATTGTGGTTGTCCTGGTGCTTTCCGCATCAATGTCAACACTTTCATCCCTGGTACTGACATCCAGTTCAACGATGACACTGGATCTGTTGAAAGACAATATCATGAAAAAGATGAGTGAGAAAAAGCAGATCATTACGATGCAGATCCTGATCGTATTTTTTATCGTTGTATCGGTGGTGATCGCACTGGATCCGCCGACTTTTATTGCTCAGCTTATGGGAATTTCATGGGGAGCTCTTGCAGGAGCATTTCTTGCACCGTTTCTGTATGGTCTGTACTGGAAAGGTGTGACAAGAGCAGGAGTCTGGGCAGGATTTATTGCCGGAGTCGGAATTACGGTTTCTAATATGTTCATAGGATATATTGCATCACCGATCAATGCCGGTGCTGTTGCGATGGTAGCAGGTCTGGTGATCGTTCCGCTGGTAAGCCTTGTGACACCGAAATTGAAGAAAGAAGATGTAGATGAGATCTTTACGTGCTATGAAGAAAAAGTGGTGAGTACGAAGAAGAGGAATTTGTAAATTTGTAGTTGTTGGGGTGAAAATATCTCGGCAGTAGAAAGTATCTGATGAAAAAACGTTCATATCCGCTCTTGTTGTTGCATCGCAGTGCAGGACCCGCTTTACCTCAGCCCGTTGACAACTTG
>OFMP01001926.1_pt1 | contig 9743 bp, 7 predicted proteins | sample 1541841 | NCBI WGS metagenome assembly OFMP01 (sample SAMN04209226, study PRJEB22552) | human gut metagenome | biome: gut; material: feces | host: Homo sapiens | place: USA: Oklahoma
TAATGAAGCAGAAAACATTGCAAGGCTCTTTTCGGCACAAGCGAACAGAATTTGCAGAGAATCAGGGGTAGATGAAATGAATTTTGTCGGCATCATTGCAGAGTATGACCCGTTCCACAGCGGCCACGCATTGCAGCTGCGCATGCTGCGGCAGCGGGGGGCCAGTACCATCGCGGTGTGCATGAGCACCGGCGTTGTGCAGCGCGGTGGGGTACCCATCCTGCCGGAAGCTGTGCGGGTGCGCGCAGCGCTGGCTGCCGGGGCGGACCTGGTGGTGGCGCTGCCTGCGCCCTATGCCAACGCCAGCGCAGAACAGTTTGCCGCTGCCGGGGTACATCTGCTGGCCGCGCTGGGGTGCGATACCCTTGCGTTCGGTGCCGAAACCCCGGAGCCCGCCCCCTTGCAGGCAGCGGCTGCCGCGCTGTGCAGTGCGGCGTTCCCGGCGGCGCTGCGCAGCCAGCTGGAAAGCGGCCTGCCCTTTGCCGCCGCCCGTGCCGCAGCCGCCGAAACGTTGTGCCCCGGTGCTGCGGATTTGCTGCAAACGCCCAACAACATTTTGGGGATCGAATACTGCAAGGCCATTCTGGAACAGGAGGCACCCATGACCCCGGTGCCGCTGCCCCGCGTGGGGGCGGGCCACGGGCAGGCCCTTGCCGAAAGCGGCCACGCCCAGTTTGCCAGTGCCAGCGCGCTGCGCGCCCTCTGGGCAGAGCAGGGCGCGGATGCGCTGACTCCTTATGTGCCGGAAAAAGCACTGGAGTTGTACAAAAAAGCGGAAATCGACGGAATGTATACGGATCATGCCGCTGCGGGCCGGTGTGAGCTGGCTCTGCTGCGGGCGGCCTGTGCACGACCGGAACCTTTTGCCGCAGTGCGGGGCGTTTCCGAGGGATTGGACCACCGGCTGGAAAACGCCGTGCGCAGCTGCACCGGCCTGCCCCAGCTGCTGGACGCGCTGACCACTGTGCGTTACCCCCGGGCCCGGATGCGCCGTCTTGCTATGGATGCGGCACTGGGCTATACGGCGGAGATCGTGCCTGCCCTGCCGCCCTATCTGCATTTGCTGGGGGCAAGGCGGGAAGCACTTCCGCTGCTGAAGCATGCATCCCTGCCGCTGAGCCACTCGCTGGCAAAGCTGGAAAAAGAAAACGATGCCTGCGCCCGCATGGCGGCGGCACAGGCAGGAGCCAGCGATTTTGGCGCACTGTGCCGCCGGGTGCCCGGGCCGATGGGGGGAGTATATCGTCAAAAAATTATCTTTTTGACGAATTGACAAAAAATAATCGAAGAAATTTTATGCAGAAACACTTGTGCCCGGACGGTTTGTGGTGTATGATTAAAGCAATGCAATGTTGGATACAACAAATGAGAACGGAATCAGAAAACCGCACGCAATAAGGAGGAAACTTCATGGCACTTCACGTTCTGGACGAAGCCAACCGCTGTCTGGGCTGCAAAAAGCCGCTGTGCCAGCAGGGCTGCCCCATCCACACCAACATCCCGGAGGTCATTCGGCTGCTCAAGGCAAACCAGATGGACGAAGCTGGCAGAATGCTGTTTGAGAATAACCCGCTGACCACCGTTTGTGCGTTGGTGTGCAACCACGAGAACCAGTGCGAGGGCCACTGCGTGCGCAACCGGATGCCAAGCCACGACCCGGTACACTTCTCCATTATTGAAGACTACATTTCCACGACCTACGCCAACAAAATGACCGCCGGCCCTGCCCCCAAAAACGGCATGAAGGCGGCAGTCGTTGGCTCCGGCCCGGCGGGCCTGACCATTGCGGTGCTGCTGGCACGCTGGGGCTACGATGTGACCATCTTTGATGCCCGGGATAAGATTGGCGGCGTCATGCGCTACGGCATCCCCAACTATCGCCTGCCGGACAGCGTGCTGGACGATTTCCAGTACCGCCATCTGGAGCTGAAGGGCATCAAGGTGCGGCCCAACACCACCATCGGCAAGACCATCACCATCGATGATCTGTTCCGCGACGGCTACAAGAGCGTGTTCATCGGTGCCGGTCTGTGGAAGGCCAACGCCATGCATATCAAGGGCGAAACTTTGGGAAATGTAGCCTTTGGCATCGATTATCTGGCAAACTCCAAGGCGTTCCGTCTGGGCAGCGATGTTGCCGTGATCGGCGTGGGCAACTCTGCCATGGACTGCGCCCGCACCGCCATCCGCAACGGTGCCCGCCACGTCACCTGCTATGCCCGCCGCGACGAGAGCTGCATCAGTGCTTCCGAGTACGAGGTGAGCTATGCAAAGCTGGAGGGCGTGGGCTTCCGCTTCTGCAAAGCACCGGTGGAGATCCGTGAGAACGGCCTGATCTGCCGCGATACCGTCAAGGGCGAGGACGGTAAATTTACGCAGGTGGAGGGCAGCGAGACCTTCTACCCCCACACCGGCGTGATCGTGTCGGTCAGCCAGGGCTCGGAGAGCAACCTCGTCAAGACCACTACCGGCATCGAGACCAACCAGAAGGGTCTGCTCACCGTCAGCGAGGACGGCAGCACCACCCGCGAGGGCGTATTTGCCGGCGGTGATGCCGTGATGGGCGCACGCACCGTGGTGGAGGCGGTGGCTGTGGCCAAGAAGGTGGCCGAGAGCATGGATGCCTACATGAAGAGCCTGCCTGCAGAAGAAGTGGCTGACCCCTATGCCAATATCCCGGTGTTCCAGACCCCCACCTCGGACGTGCTGGCAAAGCAGGAGATCTGACGAAATAAAGACAAACTTGGAAGAAACTGTAAAGCTTTTGCGTCTTTGCCGATCTTTGCCGCTCCGTTTGTTGACGGGGCGGCTTTTGCTTTGTATACTATTCATATACTTGTTTCTGATTTGTACAAAATGGATATAAAACGGTGAAAGGCGGTGGACGCTATCCTGAAAGCATCCCTCCCGAAACTGCGGGAAAAACTATTGGAAGCGCTACAGGCAGTGCTGCCCATTGCAGCCATCGTGCTGGTGCTCTGCTTTACCATTGCGCCGGTGTCGCCCAGCATCCTGCTGTGCTTTTTGCTGGGGGCCGCCATGATCGTGGTGGGCATCATGTTCTTCACACTGGGCGCGGAGATGAGCATGACCCCCATGGGCGAGCGCGTGGGTGCGGTGATCACCAAAAGCCGGAAGCTGCCGGTGATCTTGGGCATCGGCTTTCTGCTGGGCTTCCTCATCACCATTTCGGAGCCGGACCTGCAGGTGCTGGCAAATCAGGTGCCCTCCATCCCGAACCGCACCCTTATTTTATCGGTGGCGGCGGGCGTGGGCCTGTTTCTGGTGTTTGCCTTCCTGCGTATGCTCATTGGCATCTCGCTGCCAAAGCTGCTGGTGCTGTTCTACGGCATGATCTTTCTTCTGGCGGCGTTTGTGCCCAAGGAATTTCTTGCTGTGGCCTTTGACTCCGGCGGTGTGACCACCGGCCCCATGACTGTGCCCTTTATCATGGCGCTGGGCGTGGGTGTTTCGTCCATCCGCGGCGACCGCCACGCGGCGGACGACAGCTTTGGTCTGGTGGCCATGTGCTCCATCGGCCCCATTCTGGCAGTGCTCATTCTGGGCATCGTGTTCCGCGCCTCGGACAGCACCTATATCCCGCCGGTGCTGCCGGAGGTGAGCGACTCGGTGGAGCTGTGGCAGCTGTTCCATGTCAGCCTGCCTACGTATCTGGAAGAGATCGCTGTCTCGCTGCTGCCCATCATCGTGATGTTCGGCATTTTTCAATTTGTGGCTCTGCACATGGACCGCCGGTCACTGGGCCGCATTGCGGTGGGTCTTGCGTATACCTACGTGGGCCTTGTGCTGTTCCTCACCGGCGCAAATGTGGGCTTTATGCCCGCCGGTAATTATCTGGGTCAGGTGCTGGCCGGGCAGAGCTTCCGCTGGATCATCATTCCCATTGGAATGCTCATCGGTTACTTCATCGTCAAGGCTGAGCCGGCCGTCTATGTGCTGAACAAGCAGGTGGAAGAGGTGACCGACGGTGCCATTTCGGCCAAGGCCATGGGCACAGCCCTTTCGGCAGGTGTTTCCATCTCGGTGGGCCTTGCCATGGTGCGGGTACTCACCGGCATTTCCATTTTGTGGTTCCTCGTGCCGGGCTATGTGTTTGCCATCGGCATCTCCTTTGTGGTACCAAAGCTGTTCACCGCCATTGCATTTGACGCGGGCGGCGTGGCATCCGGCCCCATGACAGCCACCTTCCTGCTGCCGCTGGCACAGGGTGCCTGCGTGGCCGTGGGCGGCAATATCGTCACCGACGCTTTCGGCGTGGTGGCCATGGTGGCCATGACCCCGCTCATTACGGTGCAGCTGATGGGTCTTGTGGCACAGCTGCGCACCCGCAAGGCCCGGCGGCTGCAGCCTGCGGCCATGGGTGCGGCCTTTGCCGGTCTGCCGGACGATGATATCATTGAACTGTAAGGAGGGCGCGGCATGAGTTCGTTGTTTTTGATGGTGACCATCACCGACCGCCGCTCCACCGATGCCTTTTTGCAGCTGTACCAGCAGCGCGGCGTGGATGTGAACCTGCGCACGGTGGGCAGCGGCACAGCGGTGCGGGAAACGCTGGCCACGCTGGGTCTGGAAAAGACCGAGAAGGCCGTGCTGCTGGCGGTGGTGACAGAGGATACATGGAAGGCCGTCCGGACAGACCTGCGCCGCAAAATGCGCATCGACGTGCCGGGCACCGGCATTGCATTCACGGTGCCGCTGAGCAGCATCGGCGGCAGAAGGGCGCTGATGTTCCTCACCCAGCACCAGCCGCTGACATTGAAGGAGGAGAGCACCTTGAAGGATACCCGTTACGAACTGCTGCTGGTAATCGCCAATCAGGGCCACACCGGCGCCATTATGGATGCCGCCCGCGCAGCAGGTGCTGGCGGTGGCACGGTGATCCACGCCAAGGGTACCGGCATGGAAGGCGCAGCCCAGTTCCTTGGCGTGGAGCTGGTGAACGAAAAGGAGCTGGTGCTCATCGTGGCCCGCACGCCGGAAAAGAACCGCATCATGAAAGCCATCATGGACGGTGCCGGGCCAAAGGCGGGCGCGATCGTGTTCTCGCTGCCGGTGACGGATACCGCCGGTCTGCGTCTGCTGGAGGACGAGGAACCGGTGCAGGAGACTTCTGCGCAGTAAACAACAAAATGTAATTTATTCCGGGATTATTCCGCATTTATGGGCAAAACGCTTGATAAATGCGGATTTTTTCGTTATCATAGAAGAAAGAAATTCAAGAATGAGGGACAAAAGATGATAAAGCTTTCATATGAGCAGCAGATCGCATTCAATTCGCTGTCCATCATCGTGGGCAATGCACTGTATGCGCTCACGGTGGTGCTGTTTCTTGTGCCGTCAGGCCTGATCACCGGCGGCGCCACCGGCATCGCACTGGGCATCAACCGTGCATTGGGACTGCCGGTGTCCGGTGTGCTGTTCGTCATCAACATGACCATGCTTACGGTGGGCTGGGTGCTGCTGGGGCGGCGCTTTGCCATCACCACCATTGCCAGCACCGTGCTCAGCCCCCTGTTTCTGGCCCTGTGGGAGCGGGTGTTCACAGGCTTTGTGCTCACCGATGATCTGGTGCTCAACACCATTTTTGCAGGCCTCGGCGTAGGCGTTTCGCTGGGCATCACCATCCGGGCAGGCGCATCCACCGGCGGCATGGACATCCCTCCGCTGGTGCTGAACAAATATTTCCACATCCCGGTGTCGGCCAGTATGCTGGTGTTCGATATGCTCATCCTCTGCCTGCAGGCGGCGTTCAGCCCGCTGCAGCAGTGTCTGTATGGCATCGTGATGGTGATCGTGTATACGGTGGTGCTGGACAAGGTGCTCATCTTCGGCACTACCCGCACCGAGGTAAAGATCATCAGCCAGCACGCCGATGATATCCGCGAGGCCATCTTCACCCAGCTGGACCGCGGTGTGACCGTGCTGCATGGCGAGGGAGGCTACAGCCACGAGCCGGAGCAGGTGCTGCTGAGCATCGTGAGCAACCGCCAGCTGCCGAAGCTGGAAAAGCTGGCCCATGCCATCGACCCCACCTGCTTTATGATCGTGAGCCATGTGACCGAGGTGAGCGGGCGCGGCTTCTCGCTGGATAAGAATTACCAGTAAACGCTGAAAATCCCAGCAGATACTTGAAAAACAGTACCGGTTTAGGGTATAGTATAGAAGAACGGTAGGTTATGCCGTGATTTTACCCAACAGGAAAGGAAAACCATCATGTTTGATATTTTCAATATGCTCAAGAAGGAAGAACACAAGGACGCAAAGCAGGTGACCCGCGAGACCATCATCGGCGATATCCTGGATATGGACCAGACCACCGCTCCCTACTTCATGGAGATCGGCATGCACTGTCTGGGCTGCCCTGCATCCCGCGGCGAGAGCATCGAGGAGGCCTGTGCTGTCCACGGCGTGGACTGCGATGAGCTGATCGAGAAGCTGAACGAGCATCTGGCCGCAAAGAAGGCATAAATTGCTGCCCACACTGGATGCGCGTCTGGCTGCCGCCGCAGAGCTTGTGCGGCCGGGAGAGCCGGTGGCAGACATCGGCTGCGACCACGGCAAGCTGACGGCGGTGCTGGCGGCTTCGGGAAAATACCCGAAGGTGATCGGTGCCGACCTGCGGCCCGGCCCGCTGGCAAAGGCAGAGCAGACGCTGGAACATGCAGGCTGTAAAGACCGCGCTGAGCTTCGGCTTGGCGACGGTCTTTCTGTGCTTACGGAGAACGAAGTAGGCAGCATCGTGTTGGCGGGCGTTTCCGCCCAGACCACTTGGGAAATTTTAGAGAAAGCCCCGTGGGTGTTTACCGTGGGAGGGCCTCGGATCATCATGATCCCGGCCACCCGCCACGACGCGCTGCGCCGCTGGTTGTGGGAGCATGGCTTCTCCTTTGCAGCCGACCGCCCGGTGCAGGCGGCGGGCCGCTGGTACGCGGTGATGGCGGCGGAGTACACCGGCAGGGTGTATGCGCCCACCTTTGCCGAGTGCCTGTTTGGCAGTACGGGAGAGTGGCCCGAGGGAAAAGGCTACGCCGACTGGCAGAAGGCAAAGCTGCCCCGGATGCGCCTTGGCGTGCCGGATGGCAGCGCACTGGCGCAGGAAATCGATAGTTTATTAGCTGGCTTGCCCTCTCAGGCCGCTTCGCGTCCAGCTCTCCCAAAGGGAGAGCCTTTGGCAAAATGATGAACGCTGCATGGAATGCCAAGGCCTCTCACCATGGGAGAGGTGGCATTGCGTAAGCAATGACGGAGAGGGCGAGGATGGTGAAGATATGATAACAGTTAATCAGGTATACGAAGCAATGCAGGCCATCGCGCCGCTGGAACTGGCCGAAAGCTGGGACAATCCCGGCTTGCTGGTGGACTGCGGCGGGCAGATGCACCGGGTGCTGGCAGCACTGGATATCACCCCCGAAGTGGTGGCCGAAGCCGCCGCAAAGCAGTGTGAGATGATCGTGTCCCACCACCCGGTCATTTTTGATCCGCTCAAAAAGATCGGCCCGCAGGATGTGCCTTTCCAGCTGGTGCAGGCGGGCATTTCTGCCATCTGTATGCACACCAATCTGGATGCTGCCGAGGGCGGCGTGAACGAAGTGCTGGCAGGCATCTTTGACATGAAGAACATGGAAACCTTTGCCGAGGGCTGCGGCCGTGTGGGAGCCATTGAAGAAATCGCGGTTCCGGAGCTTGCCCGCAAGGCACAGCAGGAGCTTGCTGCGCGCTGCAACCAGCCGAAGAACGGCCCGGCGGTGCAGGTGAAGTTTGTGGATGCGGGTAAGCCGGTCAAGCGCTTGGCGGTCATCAGCGGTGCGGGCGGAAGCCTGTTTGCAGATGCCATTGCTATGGGCGCGGACTGCCTGCTGACCGGTGAAGCCAACCACCACCACGCCATCGATGCCAAGCGGCTGGGCCTTTCGCTCATTGCGGCGGGCCACTATGCCACCGAATTTCCGGTGACTGCCGCCGTGGCTGCAAAGCTGCGCGCCGCCCTGCCGGAGCTGGAAGTGCTGGTGAGCACTGAAAACCGGGATCCGTATACGTATTTATAAGGGAAAGCTGCTGCTTTTTCTTGCAGCGATTTTCCGGCTGAGATGAAGATCGCCGCTGCAGCCTCTTCTGTGAAAGAGTAATTCGGCAAAGCCCGCAGGCTTTGCCGAATTACAAATACAAATAAAAATTCCGCTGATTATGGCCAAAGCGAATGCGGCGGCCATTTAAAATCGTTAAATGAGGTAAACACTATGGCATTGGATGCCGCGACACTGGCCCTTACGGCAGCAGAGCTCAAAGCAACGCTGACCGACGCCAAGATCGCAAAACTATTTGAACCCACCCGTGATGAGCTGGTGCTCACCCTGCGCACCCGCACGGATACCTATGCGCTGCTGCTTTCGGCCCGCAGCGGTTCCGCCCGCGTGTGCCTGACCGAAGAAAGCTTTGAAAACCCGGAAACGCCGCCCTCCTTCTGTATGCTGATGCGCAAGCATCTCACCGGCGGCAGGCTGCTGGACGTACACATGGAGCCGGGAGACCGCATCGTCTATTTTGATTTTCAGTGCACCAACGAGATGGGCGACCTTGTGCGCAACACCCTGTGTGCCGAATTGATGGGCCGCTACTCCAATCTGGTTCTGGTGCAGAACGGCAAGATCATTGACGCACTCAAGCGCGTGGATTTTGAGGACAGCGATGTGCGCCAGCTGCTGCCGGGCCTGCCCTACACCACGCCGCCCAAGCCTGCAAGACCGGACTTCCTGCTGGTGAGCAGTGCGTCCATCGTGGCAGCAGCCTGCCAGAGAGATCTGCCGGTGGCAGATGCCCTCAACAAGACCGTGGCCGGTGTTGGCCCGGTGGTCTGCCGCGAAGCTGCATGGCGTGCCTTTGACGGCGAACATCTGCCCGCCAATGAGCTGACCGAGGAACAGAAGCGCAAGCTTATGGCTGCCATCGACGAGCTGAAGGAAGAGCACGCAACCGGCGGTACGCCCTGCAGCGTCACCGACCCCAGCGGAAAGCCCATCGAGTATACCTTCTTCCGTCCGCAGCAGTACGGCGAAAAATATATTATAAAGGAATGGCCCTCCTTCAACGCCATGCTGGAGGGCTACTACGCTGAGAAGGACCGCGCGGAACGCCTGCGCACCAAAAGCAAGGAGCTGCACAAGGCCGTGCACAATATGTACGAGCGCGCCGTGCGCAAGCAGGCCGCCCGTCAGGAAGAGCTTGCTGCCAGCGGCAAGAGCGAAAAGCTGCGTCTGTACGGTGAGCTGCTCTCGGCAAACCTCTATCTGGCCCAGAAGGGCATGAAGAGCATCACCGTGCCCAACTGGTACGACGAGGGCAAGGAAGTGACCATCCCGCTGGACCTGCGGTTCACCCCCAGCCAGAACGCTCAGAACTTCTTCAAGAACTATAAAAAGAAGCAGACCGCCGCCCGGATGCTGGTGGATCTGCTGGCAGAGGGTGAAAAGGAAATCGCCTATCTGGAAACGGTGCTCTACGAGGTGGAGTCCGCTTCCGGTGAAGCAGCCCTCAACGAGATCCGGGCAGAGCTGAAGAGTCAGGGCTACCTGAAATACTACAAGCAGCGGGATAAGCGCCAGAAGCCTGCAGACTTCCTGCGGTTCACTTCCACCGATGGCTTTGAGATCCTGGTAGGCCGCAACAACGTCCAGAACGACAAGCTCACCCTGCACACCGCCCGGGGCAAAGACCTGTGGTTCCAT
>OFMP01001935.1_pt1 | contig 9708 bp, 8 predicted proteins | sample 1541841 | NCBI WGS metagenome assembly OFMP01 (sample SAMN04209226, study PRJEB22552) | human gut metagenome | biome: gut; material: feces | host: Homo sapiens | place: USA: Oklahoma
GGTTGGCATTTTAGCTGCCCCGATGGTCGCGATTTTGATGTGACCCTGCCGCATGACGCCATGCTCAACACCCCGCGCAATACCGAGCCTGGGTTTACATGGTTTCTGCTGGCAGGCTGGCGCGGCAACGATTATACCTATCCATGCGCTGGATACGACCCGCCCGACCACTTTGTGCCCCAGCGTACATTGGCTGCGGGAATATCTGGATGGTACGCCTTATCTGACAACCGATGAGGACGAATGGATGCGCGATGACCCAGAACGGCAAAAGGCGGATTGGATGCACTATGCGTCCATCTTCCGCAGCGCAGTCAACAATCTGCCTGACAACGAGAAAGGGCAGGTTTACCCGGAAACCTACATCCGCATGGATGAAGATGCCACAAAAAACCTTTACCCTTATTTGGATATTGCCGGGTATAACTACTATGAGGATCGGTATGAGGTATTGCACAAACTCCACCCGGAACGTGTACTGCTGGGTACCGAAACCCGCCATACCATGCTGCCGGATACGATGAAGTTTGCCAAGACACACCCCTACTTGATCGGCGATTTTGTCTGGACATTGCAATCTCACTTGGGTGAAATCAACTGCTGCGACCTGCACTATGAGGAAAACGAGGAACACAAAAGCTACCCGTGGGTCACAAACCACGGCGGCGTGCTGGATTTGACAGGGCAGGCAGAGCCGTCGCTGCATCGTTATGAGTTTATTTGGGGCGGCTTTTTAGACAAGCCTGTACACGCGCTGTACCTTGCCAGCCAGCCGCCTGTTCATAACGGAAAGCCCCCTATTGCCACAAGTTACCGCTGGACCGATACGGTAGACGGCTGGACTTATGAAGGATATGAGGGAAAACGGACTTTTGTAGATGCCTACACGGATGCTGACAGTGTGGAAATTTTTGTGAACGGCAAGAGCGCGGGCAAGGCACAGGTGAAAGACTACTTTGCCAAGATTCCCTGCATTTATGAACCGGGTGAACTCGTGGGTGTTGGCTATGATGCGGACGGACAGGAAATCTACCGCACTTCGGTGCGCACAGCCGATGCCGAAACCGTGCTGACCGTCAAGACCGATAAGAACATTTTGCGCGCGGGCGGACAGGATTTCTGCTTTGCGGATGTTTATGTAACAGATAAAAACGGCACCGTCAAACTGCTGCCCGACTATGATGTGAAAATCGAGGTGGTCGGTGCGGCATCTTTGCAAGGCTACGGCAGCGCCGCCTATAAAAATGCTGAGCATTACGACCAACACCACCATAAGAGCTGGCAGGGTCATTTACAGGCTGTCCTGCGCAGCACGGAAAAGACCGGACCTGTGACTGTGACCTTTACCGCCGACGGCTGCGCTCCGGCAATCCTGCATTTGAGCGCTGAATGAGGAGAAAATTATGAAAAATCACGGAATGAACCCGTATCTCCCAAGCTGGGAGTATGTGCCGGACGGTGAACCGCATGTGTTTGGCAAACGTGTCTATGTCTACGGCAGCCATGACCGCTTTGCCGGCTATGCTTTTTGCCAGAACGACTATGTTTGCTGGTCAGCCCCGGTGGATGACTTGACTGATTGGCAGTACGAGGGCATCATCTACACCCGCGCCGAAGCTGCCCATAACGAGGATGGCCGCCAGTGCCTGTACGCCCCCGATGTGACCTGCGGTCCGGATGGACGCTACTATCTCTATTATGCGCTGAACGAAACCTCTGCCATCTCGGTGGCTGTCTGTGATACCCCCGCAGGGAAATATACCTATTACGGGGATGTTCATTACCCGGATGGCACGACTTTGGGCGCACGCCCCGGTGATGAGCAGCAATTTGACCCCGGTGTGCTGACCGAGGGGAAAACCACATGGCTATACAGCGGCTTCTGCCCGCCGATGATGCCGGGTCGCACAGGGGCGCTCTGTTATCGCCTTGCGTCCGATATGCTGACTGTTGAGCAAACATATCCGGCTGTTGTACCCGGTGCCCAGACTGCAAAAGGAACGGGCTTTGAGGGACACGCATTTTTCGAGGCAAGCAGCATCCGCAAAGTGGGGGATAAGTACTATTTTATCTACTCGTCCGAGTTGAGCCATGAACTGTGCTACGCTGTCAGTGACAGCCCCTGCCGCGGCTTTGTTTATGGCGGCACGCTGGTAGATAATGCCGATTTAGGCTTGTGTGACACGGCGCGGTATTTTACGGGCAACAACCACGGCAGTATCGAGCAGATAAATGGGCGCTGGTATGTGTTCTACCATCGCCACACGAACAGCAGTATGTTCTGCCGTCAAGGCATGGTGGAACCGATTGAAATTTTGCCGGACGGGCGTATCCCGCAGGTGGAAATCACAACAAGCGGACCGAGCGGCGCTCCCTTGCCGGCTGTCGAATTGCGTGAACTGCCCGCCTATGCCGCCTGTAACCTGTATATGACGCAGCCGCCGCAGGTCAATGCCGAGGCCGGGCAGAATCCGTTCCCGTACATCACGCAGGACGGCGCGGATGTCATGCCGGAAAGTGAAAGTAAACCGGAAGCATATATCTGCAATTTAACTCCCGGTACCCAAGAAGCAGCAGCCCCGCATCAACCGCCCGGAACTAGAACATATCTGGAAAGGCACCGAGAAAATCCTTGCAGAACACGCCTTTGTCCACGATCACAAGTTTCCCTCTTTGCAGGCAATCGTGGACTACCGCAAGGGCTTGTCCCGGCAGTTGGAAACCCTTGCCGCGCAGCGGGCGGAAATCGTTAAACAGATGCGCCGGAAAGATGCTCCGCCGGAGTTGGCTGACCGCCGTGCAGTGCTTACCTGTAAGATTGCGGAACTCCGCAAAGAGGACAAGATTGCAGAGGGAGCCATCAAGCGCATCCAAAGAACACGCGAATCCAACCGTATAGAGCAAGAAAACCGAAATCAACATACAAACAATAAAACCCACAGCCGAGATTCTTCTCGCCGGCGATAAGGAGGTCCAATGGCTTACATTAAGAAAAAATCTGAGCGAAAATTCAAAATCACTGTCTGCAACGGCTATAAGGTCAATGGTCAGAAGCGAATGAAAGCGCAGACCATAACTGTGCCGTCATCCGTACCCAAGCGCGGTATCCAGCAGTACGTTATGGCTGAGGCGGAGCGCATCGAGAAGAAGTTCAAGTATGGCGTAGAAGAAAGCGACCAGACCCACTTTGAGCAGTACGCGGAAAACTGGCTCAAGCGGCAGGAACCGTTCTTTAAGGCTACCACCTACGCAGGGTACAAACGCAATCTGGATATTGTCTACCCGTTGATTGGTGGTATTCCGCTTGCAAAGTTGCTTCCCATGACCCTAGAGGAAATGTGCGAGGAACTGCGCAAGCGCCCGGGGCGTGGTGGAAACTGCATCAAGGAAACTACTGTGCAGAAATATCTGGAAACAGTTTCCTCGGTACTGGAAGATGCCAAGAAAAACGACATCATTCCGTTCAATCCGGCGCACCGTGTCCGAAAAAGACATTTCGAGAAAGAGGTGCAGCATATCCCGCAGAAGTATGAAATGGGTAAACTGATGCGGGCGATTCAGAACGAACCGATTCTGTATCGCGCCTATTATACCTTGGCAATTACGACCGGATTGCGGCGTGGAGAACTGTGCGCCCTGCAATGGCGGGACATAACCGGTGCTTGTGAACTGACCGTCCGCCGTTCCCGCAGCTGCGCATCCGGGCAGATTGTTGAGAGCGACACCAAGAGCCATCGGGAACGGATCGTAACGATTCCCATGGGGATATGGGAACTTCTGATGGCGCTGCGACAGCAGCAGGTGCTGCATAGCGGCGTTCCGGATAGAGAGCAGCCGATTTTTACTGACCCCGACGGTCATGTGCCGCACCCGGATTCTTTTACACGGCATCTGCGCAAGCTATATAAAAAGTGTGGGCTATCGGAAGATTATCACCTGCATACCCTGCGGCATTTCTACGCAACCTATCTGCTGCAGGAAGGCACCAGTAAACAGGTGGCGGCATCCCTGCTGGGTCATGCGGATACGGCATTTTTGGAGCGCACCTACTGCCATCCGCAGGACGTGGCGAAACAGCAGGCCGCAAACTTGATGCAAGATTTGCTGAACAGCCAAAATCCGTGCTATGTTGCATTTATGAAAAATAAGAATAGAAAAGCCAAGAAAGCAGGCTAAATAACCAGCGGCACCGTCAGAGATGGCGGTGCCGTTTTTGTCAGTAATAGGTAGAATTTTGGGCGAAAGATTGTTGGGTGTGGTGATAGCTTTCTGTCGCAGTTGTCGGTATGCTTTGTAGTACCGCAGGTCAATAAAATAACACTAAGGAGCGTGCAAAATATGGCATCTATCAGAAAACGCGGCAGTAACAGTTACTTGATTGTGGTATCTCGTGGGTATGACTACGAGGGCAACAGGCTGAAATCGGTGCAGAAAACCGTCAAGCCACCCAAGGAGTATACACCCAAACAGGCAGAGAAATGGGTAAAGGAACAGGCAATTCTATTTGAGCGCGAGGTTCAGCACACCCCAGAGCCTATTAATCGAAGCATTACACTGGCAAAGTACATTGAGCATTGGGCGGCTGATGTTGGACCGAAGAAGCTGGCAGACTCTACATATCAACGAGATTTGCAGGATGTTCGGCGCATACTGCCGGCGCTGGGCAACTATAAACTGACGGATTTGCGCAAGGAAGTCATCCGAGATTTTTACGAAGAAATGCGGCACAGCCCGCGTTTGGACGGCAGAGGGAATCTATCCGAGAAGTCGGTCGAAGGCTTACACAACACGCTATGCGGCATCCTGTCGGCGGCTGTGGACGAGGGATACCTTACTCACAATCCTGCATGGCGGTGCTACAAGCCCAAAGGACAAAAGAAAGAACGCCCGGTTGCCGATGAGGAAACCGTAAAAAAGTTGATTACAGCTTTCGAGGGTCAGAGCATAAAATACGAAACCTATTTCAAGCTGGTACTGGCAACAGGATTGCGGCGCGGGGAAGCCTGTGGATTAAAGTGGAGTGACATCAACTGGCGCAAGCGTACAATCCATGTACAGCGGGGTGTGGTCAAACTTAGCCACCAAGAATCAATCACTAAGGACCCCAAGACGGCAAGCGGTGATCGTATGGTATATTTGAGCAAAGAGATGTGCCAACTGCTCAAGGCGTGGCGAAAAGAGTGCGAGTGGGATAGAGCGCAGACAGCAAATGAAACTGTGAATGAGGATGACTACCTGTTCCGCCAACCTAACGGCAAGCCGATGAATCCTTGCACATTTACCTATCGTTTCAAGCTGATTCTAAAAGCCAACAACTTGCCGCTGGATTTGAATGTGCATAGCTTGCGGCATACGAATGCCAGCTTGCTGATTTCACAGGGCGTGGATGTACGAACGGTTGCCAGCCTGCTTGGTCACGCACAGGCAAGTACAACGCTGGATATTTACGCCCACGCCTTTGACAAGAACAAGCGCAAGGCGCAGGAAAAGTTGGGAAAGGCGATTGGACTATGATGAAGAAAATCAAATTAACCAGCGCAAACAAAAGCATTACGCTGAAAGCGCTTGCTCCTTATTATTACCGTGAAAAGGCGCTTGGGCATAGCACAGAAAAAGCGGGGCGACTGATACTGAAAATTGATTCTGTCCCAGCCGATAAAAAAGCTACTTTTTCTACAGAAGAAATCCGCCTCATGCGAATCACTATAAACAGGCTGAGGAACGAGCGTCTAGGAAAAGGGCAGTACACCGATGCGGCAGACGATATGCTGCTAAAATTATTCTGAAAATCAAACACTAACAAAAACGAAAAACCTCATTGCAAAAAATACATCGCAATGAGGTTTTCTGGTGCGACCGGGAGGATTCGAACCTCTGGCCTTCCGGGTCGGAGAACTACGACAAGGCGGCGTAAACAGACGCGGAAACGTGAATTTTGTTGGCTATGCACATTTACCGCCAAAACAAGAAAAAGCCCATTGTTGGTTGTCACAACAGGCTTTTTCGGTGTTTTGCAGTTCCTCTGCATAGTAGTGGTCAAACGGTGGTCAAAATGGAGATAATCTAAAATGATTTCAGAGAACTCATCACTAAGTCTATCATAGAAATCGATGATAGGCGTTGTACAATTGAAATTACTCACTTCCTAGCTATCGAGCCAGCAAATCTTTGGTTTGCCGTCCACAAACGTGGTGGGCAGCCAGACGTAATTGGCAGGGAAGTGTTGGCGCTGTCCGGCAGGGGACTGTTCATCATACTCTGCATTTCTTCCGAGGCTGTCTTATAATGCTCCGGGTCAAAACTTTGCGCAGCGCTCCAGAGTATCAGCCAGCTTTGCGTCAACAGGGTAATCCGGTACCCAGAGGTCAGCTAATGCAATATACTAGTCTTGCTTGCGAGGAACTTTGAAAACCTGTGAGATTTGGCTGTTGAACGATGCACAGCTTGCATCATTTACATGTGGTCACAGATACTGAAAAACGGCGCATCCGGCGCATCGGAAACGGCGCTGTCGCTTTCGTATGGTCAGCACCCATATAGACATGAACCGCCGTTGTGCCGTCAAGGGCAATGTCAAAATCATCGACTTTATGTCCAAAGGAACGGTAACGCTGCGCTTCTGCCATGACACACATACTGGGCAGAAACCGATCAAACGCGGCAAGGCCTTCCCCAAAAGAGAAGATCGCACGCAGGGTGCCATTTAGAGAAAGTTCGACTTCACGCATGGATCAGCTCTCTTTTTTGATTTTATTGAGTGCCGCATTCAACTGTTGCACATCTGCGGGGGTGATGGACTTTGCAACCTGCTTCAGAATGGAGCGCAAAGATGTGCGTGCCATCTGACGTTCCATCTCCGGCGGCATTTTTACATTTTTTGCAACATCCCCATAGGCGTTGGATGCCTTAACCATAAGGGAAGAAAGAAGCTTGTTGGCAGCAGGAGATTTCTGCAGAGTCTCCATTGAGTCCATAATGGAGTAATAGCCCTCTTTCATAAGCTCTTCCGGCTTATCGAACCAGTTTTCGACTTGCCCCTCGGCGCGGTAGGTCGGGTCGGGCTTGTCTGCCTTCGTGATCGTCATGCAGTCGGTGCAGCTGCCCGCCACGGCCTTGATTTCGTGCGTGCCGGAGATGGGCACGATAAACTTAAAAATCTTGTCGCCGTCCTGCGCGGCAAACTCCTTGCCGTCCACAAACAGCGTGACGCGGGGCTGGTTGGAGTAGACCTTGATTTCGGTCTGGCTCTCGGTGCGGTGGACATAGCGGCGCCCGCAGAGATGCACAAACGGGTCGCTGCTCAAATATGCCTTATAGATAAAGTAGGCGTCCTTCTTCGTCTTGCGGTCGAAGGTCACAAGACCCTTCTGGTTTTGACCGGGCTTGCCGCCCTCACCGCGACCGTCCGCGCCGAAGTCGAAGCCGTTCCAAACGTGCATCGCCCAGATGTAGGGGCGCTCCGACCACATTTTGAGCATATGCTCGTGGTAGACGGCTTGGTAGCTTTCCGACCAGTCGCCGCGCTCCGGGCGGGCGCTCTGGTAGGCGGGGTTTGCGTCCGCGCCGAACTCCGACAGACCGATGACGCGGTCGGGGTGGTTTTTGTGGAACGTGTCAAAAAATTCATCGTTCTGCTGCAATTCACCCAACCCACCGCAGCGGCTATGTCATCCAGCAAAATGTTATCGGTCAGATGGCTATGCACATAGGCACAAATCTCCTGAACAGCATCGGATAGAGCCGGATTCATGCGGCAGTCGTGGACGCGGTGAACGAAGTCCGATACCATTGCGCTGTTGACTTCAATCAGCCCTACGTCGGTACATTGTTCAATAGCACGGATGTACTGCACCTCCAGCTGTTTCGCAATGCGGGGGGAAAGCCCGCCCTCCATAGCAGCACGGGCACAAAGCGCCGTGAAAATAATCGCGGTATCTTTGCTTTCCCTCAGGGGATTGCCCAAATTATAGGAATCTTTATCAGCAAAACGTCCCATACCTTTACTATTATCCGGATAGTAAATGTCTCCCTCGCGGATTCGCTGCATGATTTGTGCTTCCACCACGCGGGCACGGTCCGGATCCCAAGGGGAGGGGGATTCTTCCTTATCGGGAATTATGTTGCTTCGATTTTGCAGACGGATACTCCCTACATCCAGAGTTTCCTCATAGAGAACCCAGTGCAGCATTTTGATATATTGATGCAGCGTAGATAAAGGCAAAATCGGAACTTGTTCCAATTTTTCCATAATGGTTGCGGTCAAGGACACCGACAGATTCATACCGCGCAAGCAATTTTGAAGAGTCTGCAAAGAAGCTGCGGCATCAAACACGGGTCCCAATATTACCAGATAGCTGGCATCATCGCCGTGCCATACGCACTCAGCGACCCAAAGCATACCGATAGGGTCGCTCATCAAAATGGGAGCATGGCTTTCGGGACCATGAGCAATAGCATAGTCGAGGCACTGCCCTAAATCCAGAAATAAACGGAACTCCTTCTCAGCCGGGCAGGTGCAGGTGTACAGCTGTTTTTTCATCCCAAAGCACCATAAGCTCAGTCCGCAAGCGCTGTTCGCCATGTGGGCAAACAAATTGAGCCGTTCTTCGGCGATAGTTAAGACATTGTCCACTGCGCGACCTCCTTTTGCATTTCTACTACTGGTATTATAGCAGAACGCAGCCGCATTAGAAATAGCTATTTAGCGTTTGCAGAAGATAATTGGCGTTTTCCGGCAAACGAAGCCAAATATATTTCTCTTGCGCCAATTTTTGCCTGTTAAGATGACGAATCCTCTGATACAATAAGACCGCAATCGATTGATACGGTAAGCCTCTATCACACAAGTTGAAGGAGAAATCATTATGACAAAAGAAGAAAAGCTGGCGCGCAAGCAGCAGCGCAAGGCCGAAAAAGTCGGTTTTGGCAAGCTGCTTTTGTGGAACTCCAGTTCCTGTTCCGTAGCATTGTCCACACTGATGCTTGGCTATGTCACGTTCTATTGTACCGATGTACTGCAGCTTGCCCCTGCTCTGGTGGGCACACTGTTCATGGTCAGCAAAATTTTTGACAGCTTTACCGATATCGTTGCGGGCTTTATTGTCGACCGCACGCAAACCCGCTGGGGTAAGGGTCGCCCGTATGAGATTTTTATGTTGTTCCTGTGGCTGTCCACATGGCTGCTGTTCAGCTGCCCGACGAGCTTTGCTACCGCGGCCAAGTGCATCTGGATCTTCTGTATGTACACCTTTATGAACTCCATCTGCGTTACGTTCCTGAATGCCAACAATGTTGTGTACATGGTTCGCGCCTTCGAAAATAAGGAACAGCAGTCCAAAATCGTTGGTTACGGCAGTATTTTTACGATGGCCGGCGCAATGGCATTTAATGTCTTGTTCCCCACGGCAATGGCAAAGGTCGGAACCGATGCCGTCGGCTGGAGCCGTCTGGTCGGTATGATCGCTATCCCGTTGACCGCAATCGGTATGCTGCGCATCCTTACCATTCCTGAAAAATTCACCCCCGTCTCTGAGAAAAATGGCGAACAGACACATCTTAAAGACCTGCTGCCTCTGCTGAAGGAAAGCCGCCCGGTTCTTATTATCTGCATGGTTCGTTTTGTACAGAACATTGCCACGGGCTTGGGTGTCGGCACTTACTACTGGCAGTACATCATCGGAAACCTTGGAACGATGGGCGTTGCCTCGG